>Ga0210036_1000295_pt1 | contig 60209 bp, 40 predicted proteins | sample CryGeymeta201515_FD_185469 | JGI IMG/M metagenome (GOLD analysis project Ga0210036, IMG submission 185469) | Groundwater microbial communities from Crystal Geyser aquifers in Utah, USA - Crystal Geyser metaG 2015-15 (SPAdes) (version 2) | ecosystem: Environmental > Aquatic > Deep subsurface >... | reverse complement strand
TGTACTTGTATTTTCTGTATGGTATTTGGACTTAGAGATTTTAAAGTTAATTTGACTCTACGTAGACTCTAGTAGTTCACCTACTGTATCATTTCTGGTCTTATTTTTAGGTAGGTATGTTCGTAGTACGAACCTACCATACATTGATAGCTCAGCATGACCAGATACGTCTTAGAAGCTGACCCAAGCTAACGGTACGGTAGATAGATTCCAGTGTGCGAATACGGTTTCTTGTTCCATGACTTCTACATGAAGACAGCACCAATTCAAATAATGCCGTAATATCAATGTACTAGTAGCTCAAGACACCCTAGATCAATTCGACATCAGAGCAGCTTCAATCTCTAGAGATTCGTATTGACCAAAGATCTCAAAGGCATCCTGTAATTCTCGATCTCCACTGCCATCATTCCCTCCAGCAGCAGCGGTAGCTACATTGTTATGCTGTGCATCATGATCGGATAGAGATGATAGCGAGTTTATGCAACCGAGAGTATCCTCCGAATCACTCAGCTCGAAGGAGCTTAGCGATAAGGATGATATTCCTTCTGACTGGCAAGATCTAGGAGTATGGCCAATCGTTTCAAGAGTAGATTCGTCATTACCCTTCTTGTTGGTAGAAGGTTCGAGATCGCTCGTGTTCGTCATAAGAGCAACAGGAAAGTCAGAAAAAGACGATGCACCTATTTCCAGAAACTTCTCCGTCTTCGTAGCGCCCCTAACGGGCAATCCTTCCCTTAAAGGCGTCGGCTCGAAGGGATCACTTATCTTTTTTGGCGGGAACGTTGGCAGAAGCATACCTTCTAAGGATTGCATAAAATCTGATGTCTCCTTTCGGTTCCGCAAGGTAGACGTCGGAACCATCGTGGAATGATTCAGGATGGAAGCAGACGCATTCTCCATGAAAAGGCTGCCAATATCCTGTTTATTATCAAAACTCACTCCATTTGCAGTGTTGAACGGTATACGAATACGACTCACAGTTCCCTCAGCCTGCTGCACCACAAACGGAGGTGGATGCCCGGAACCACTTTCTCCTTTGCGACTCGTACTGTTGCGAGCTCGCTTTCTTGACGAATCTTCTTGTGGAAAAAATCGCGGCATGGCGGTTTCAAATGGATTGTTGAGAGCCATGTACATATTCTGCTGTAATTCATTTTGCACCTCCGTGTGTGGAACATATAATGGGTGTGCAGAATGAGCAGGTACAGTGGAGACGTTACTAGCGACAGGGAAGGAAATATCAGGCACTTGAGTGACATTGCTGCGCGTTTGTGCCTTGTTTGCTTTGGAAGACCTGTAATCGGATTGGAGACCGTCCCTAAAGGCCTGTGCAATGCTAATGCGAGCACTGTTATCATTGACGGCAAACCAGCGTCCAGTAATAGTATCTCGCTTTACAAAGCCCAAGCTGTTAGCACTGCTGTTTCGTACATCGTTCAAGACTTTTCGTAAGATCTTGGACTTGAGACCCTTGGTCTCGGCATTTGAATAATCGGCAAGGTGCGCCTGGATAAGGTTGCGGTATCTAATGTTGGCGGGATGATGTTGTATCGACTTTCCCCGCCCAATGATGACAACATCATCGCCTGAGGAATTTTTAAGAAGTTGATGCAATGTGAATTAATGAGAACGGGAGACGGGAGATCTAAACACGAAAGCAAGCAACTGGCTCGTTACGGTAAACGGACAAAGTTAACAGTTAACACACCTGGAACATAGGATTGCGGTAGCATCAATCGATCCCTGCCATCATAGACAAACGGCATGGCACAGCCATCTGCAAAACGAAATGGGGATGGCGAGCACATAAGGAATAATTATTTGCCTGAAATGTTTTAATTGTTGATCCTACTACCTAGTAGTAGTAGTAATGTTTATCTAATGGAAAGAGATACTCCGAGTAAATATTTTTGTGATTGATGGAAGGCAGTGGAATTGGGAAATTATAGGTGTTTCCTGGATTGCACCACTTGTCCACGGGTCATTTCTAGGCCTTTGACCTAATGCAAAAAGACTTATGGTGTCTTGTTGACCGGGACAGAAACAGAAAATTTACGGTACCACTCATGACGATGTTCTGCAATGTCCAAGACATCTCTCCTGTGTTACCAGGTATTTTACCGTACAATAATGAACTTGGCTTTAATACTGGTACCTGGTACCGGTACCGTACCAGGTACCAAACGTAAAAAGAGAGACAGTGGCGATAAAAGCAGTTAAAGGTCGACGCAGGGTTCTGCAATGTCCAAGACATTCTTTCCTGTGTTAAAATGAACTTGGCTGTACTAAAACGAGAGACAGTGGCGATAAAAACAATTCATGGTCGACCATGGGGTCGGCTTCTCAATTTGGAGTGTGCCAGTACCAGTACCAGTACAAGGTGACTTTCTGCGAATACGGTAGCAGGTTTACTTCTTTCTCTGCACTCTTCGGATTCGCTGTCGCTGCTCCGACTTCTAAAGGGGGTGAGATCTCAATGGAACATTGAAGTTTAGGCCATTTAATCATTTTGCCGGTAGCTGTCGCTACTACTGTCGACAGGTCGACGAAAGAGAAGAGAATACATCAGCAGAAAGAAGTGGAGTTCTAACGTTTTACTGGTATGGTATGGTACTCCCTGCAACCAGTGGCGAGTGCAACTACAACACTGCGCTTAGCATTTCAGCTGACGAACATTGGAAATGCTCCAGGATCCAAATACGAGCACACGATCTAAATGTTCTTTGTTCCAGTCACAACTCGCAGCACATGAAGGCAAGCGCGTTAGTAGTGAATTCTATTATTAACAAGCTACACTCAAGGCACGACCAGATCATGTCAGAAGGTCAATAAGACCTCCATTCTTTGCATCATTGGATTCGCTTGTATAGAGACTTGGGTTGATCCATTCAGTATTTTCTTCCGCCTCCTCGACCATATTTCCATTGCCATTTAATTCCAGTAGTACGCCCACAAAATCTTTGAAAGCACCTGAGTGTTGCCATATAATTTGATTCGTGCCGGGATTTTTAATAGTTATGCTGCCATTACCGTACGCGCAGCAAATGCCATCTGCATTGGTATCACTCATTGCAAAGAAGTAAGTCCCGGCAGTCAAGTGATGAAAGACATGAGAAATGTCCACGAAGGGAGCTGGGATGCTGTCGAAATCTTGAAAATGTAAGAGGGTTTGACTGTCGACGTGTGTAAGACTCCAAGCTGTCTCTGCGGGGGCACTGTCATGACTGACCGTGACAAGCAAATCAAACGTTTCGGTTTGTTCTTGCTCCTCCAAGGTTTTCGGAAGTCGGTTGTTGTAGCTAATGGTATCCAGTTCCGAACACCAAGAAGGAGGCATTGCACTCAATCGACAGACCCCCGAATTGATCCAATCTTTGACGGCACTGACACGACTGGCTATACCAGCCTTGTCTGCTCGAGCACACCCTATGCATTGAAATATCTGAAGCGTTAAAACACCAAATTGTTTTTCAAATCGTGATAACGACTACAGAAATACTCGAGTACGCTTTAGGGGTGCTTACCATCTCCCCAACTGACGACACCAACCTGGGTATCCGAACTGTCAAGCATAGGACCCCCACTATCACCTGATCGAGTATGAACAATCACACGGCGGAACAAAATGGCAGTAAGCCCATTGTGTTATCATATGGCTGAAACAATCTAGAACGCTCCATATAAAACAATCAAGCAGCAAATACGTACCCTGACAAGTATCTTGGGAACCGTCCAAACTTCCAATGCAAACCATGACATCTGAATCGATGACGGATCCGTATTGATTTTTACAGTGTTCACTGGCGAACGCTTGCAAGGTAACGTCCATCAAAACGTGTGAGTTGCCAGTGCTACCATCGGGTGTAACGGTTCCAAATCCTACGGCTTGAATGGGATCGCCGGGAGCTGGATTGTCTTGGTGGGTATTCAATTTTACGGTTTTCACACCGGTCGGTTTGCCATCGTTATCAATCAATGCGCTCGAACTTAACTTGATGAGCTGATAATCGAAAATTTGCTTTGGATAGTAAAATTCTGGATGAACTTCCATGTGGACAATCGAACGAACAATACCTTCGGATTCTCGATATTTGGATAACAGGCGAACCTTTTTCCGCCAGTGAGGTTCAGTGGCCTTGCGGCCACAGTGTCCCGCTGTTAACAAGATATCGTCGTGAATGACAGATGCACCGCACATGGCATTGCTCCAATGAGCAAAGAAAGCATATTCATTGATATTTGCTTCGTGGCCTGGCGGGTGAAACTTGTATTTCCGAGATGAAGGATCTTCCCCTTCTTCTTCCAGATCCGCCAGAGCTTCTTTGTCAATGATTAGCGATCGATCTTCTATCGTGTGTGGCTGTAATCGATGGTTTTCACGATTGTGCAGGGGAAGGTGCGAAGCTCGCAACGAAAAGCCATCGTGTTCCGTTTCGTCCACAGCACTGCCGTTTTGTTCGTTGCGTGTAGCCGTAGCTGTAATTGTAACGACGGCGAATGCTGTGGCCAGCAAGCCAAGTCGGTAATGATAATTTCGCTGTCTCATGGTCTCTGGTTTAGATACAACTTCTCAAGAGAGATGCCGTATCGTTGGCTGAAAAAAAAGTTTTGCAAGATGCTTGACGCTTGACGAGAAACAAGAAATACCATTCCAAAAGATACTACCTCCACCATCTGGTAAAATATGCAGTAGTGTTAGGGTTTAGTTTTGAAACAATTTCAACTATGATGAAAATAGCATGGCAACGAGCACTACGAAAGTTGAAAGCCGAGCACTTCCTACCTGGTACCCAACACAGGTTTTCGGTCAATTCATGTTGCCTAGCTCGCATTTTGATTTGAACAGTCAGGAAGAAAAAACATTCATTTCCGAAAACAGAGCTTTGCAAGCCCAAGACAGTGAAAGGAGTGTCGATTTTTTTTTTCCGAACTACTCCAATGTTTCTCGATGTTGAATAATGCAGGAAGTGTGCACCAGGTGAAATTCAAGAGAAGACAGCGCAGCAAGTGTCTCCTCAGATGCAGCAAAAAAGATTAAATTCTACAATGGACTGGTGTAGTAGGTCTTCTACTATTTATTTTAGTGAAGCTCTAGACACCCATTTATGAGCGGATGGTGCTTTACTACTTCTACTTTAGAGTCAACATAATTCAGCAATAGCTAGCTAATTACTCGAGTTGCTACTAGTAGCAGTAGAGTATATGTCTCATCATATACGGTACTAGTGTATCACTTCCAAGATCCTCATCATTTGCTTCGCGAATTTTTTTAGGTCTTGACGTTTCACAAAAACAACCGACCTTGTTTTTAGTAATTATATTAATGTTCAGAACGGACAGGTACTTGCAACAGTTTGTTCACAGATCTATCGACTAAAATTAGGCACAGCAGTCGCGTATTACCACCGTCTACAGGTTGGACCAAAAAAATTAATGTGAGTAGATTACTTCCAGTTTTAGGTAGTCTAATTATGCATACCTGGTACTAGTACCTGGTACATGACGTTGTTGTACCAGGTACCATGGTACCAGGTAACTAGCTAGCTAGTAGAGTAATCAGCGCAAACCAGGTTTTGGAGGGAACGTGTTCTTATCCATGGAACTCTCATGATTATCGTAGATAATATGGTACAAATAAAAGCGCGACGGTACAGAAACGGTATTGAAAGTCTTTCCTATTATCCACTGGTTCATTTCATACCGGTACTAAAAACCCATAAAATTTTATTCACAATTTTGGATTTATGACTGTGACTTTTGAATAAAGAACATAGACGGGGACGCTGGAACAAACTACTAGGGCAGGAAAAGAGATAGCATCTCATCATAACTCAGGCTGAACTGAATGCTGTACTGTACCTGTTACCTCTACTAGCTACTAGTAGTAGCGAGTGGATCAATTTTTATTAATTATTAGATTAAATAATAATAGTAGTAGTAGATAATATCAATAATTGGAGCTTTCGTCTACCTGGTACAACTGGTACTCTACTACCATACCGTATGCAGTAGTCTAGTAGTCGTGGTGTTTAACTTTCATGTCGGACTGCCTGGATACCTGGTACTCTCGAGGCATAATCCTTTGTGAAAAGAGGGGGCAATTATTTTACTTAGTCGTTGAAATCACGATGAAAGTGAAAAGAGAACCCCTTTTTCATTTGGTGGACTTAAAGATGGGGCCAGTTATCAGTAGGACATGATTTTTTAGACTCTAGCTACGAGTGGTAGTCTACTGGTTTGATTGACTAGTATTTAAGGGTTGCCTTGTAAAAAGGAAACGGACCTGCGAAAACTGACTCTTTATCTCCAGTACGGTAGTAGTCTCCTACATCAGTAGTAGTCGTAGGATGAGTACGACTACTACTTACTACTAGCTAGTACCAGTATGTCACAAGCAAACATCGCGTTATAACTAGAAATATGAGTGGTAGACTGCAGCAACCTAACCATTAGGCTTACCATACCAGAAACTATCCAAACAACGAGGACTGGATAAACAAAGTGGGCATTACAAACATTAATAACATCTTTCATCACTTTTATTCGTAGTTTTGCGAGTGACACTTACGAACACACTTTTTCACTGTCTCGGAAAAAAGAAAGAGACGACGATAAAAAAAGGCTACAAATAATAATAAATTTTCCCCGCACCAACGTCGCACAAAGTACAAAGCAAAGCCTGTCCACGACACCCACAAACATTTTGACTGGCATAATAAATAGAAAAAAAAAGGCCGCTCCATCGTACAGTAATGAGTTATCAACTACGACCAACCAATACACCTGCTGTGAATCATGCTCCTGCCGATGATGGTGAACTTGGCAGTAGTTCTTCAAGTATGAAGGTTCATCCGTATTCTCCTACGAGTAGCAGCAGTACGAACAACAATAATACTGTCATGGCAGCAGCAGCGGCTGGGAGCAGTATGCCAGTATCACAATTCATGTTGGAATCTATAGCTCGCATGAATAATTTGGGCGTCGGATGCCTCACCGAAGCAACGACGACGACGACGACGACGACGACGAACGGTAGTAGTGGTGAAAACAGTCAACGGCTCGTCGAAGCGGGATTGTCGTTAAAGGGAGCACTCGAAAAGGCCAACGCTATGACTTTTTTCTGTGCCCATGCGGGTGGTGGCATTCGTCGACACCACCATCATCATCATCATCAGGACGACAACGAAGAAAAGTCGGCCGAAGTGTCCAAGAATCTCTATATTTACCAGAGAGGAGAATACGACGAGGGTATGCACACCTACTCGTCGCCCATTCCACTCGATGCATCGTCGGCCGCTACTAGCAAATTAAGTATGCATCAAGTCACGGCCACCATTCTGTTCAACTTGGGACAGTTGTATTTGAGATTGAACGAAGAACAGGAAGCCACCGATGCCTTCTTGCAAGCCTTACAGCTCATGCACATGGGGTCATCCGAACGTCTTTTTCATCATCACGGTAGTGGCATGGTCAATGCTGCTGCCGTTGACAGCAGCAACAACAACAACAATGGTAGCAATAGTAATGGTATGGATATCAGCAAGAAGGAACAACAACTCCAACAACAATCACACATGGCCGGGGCTTGCTGTGGTACCATCATGTACAAAACGTGCGGTAGTACCGGCCTCGAAGCACCCGCTACACCTACCGGAGCACTATCAAGTTCTGATGCTGCTGCTCTTGCTGCTGCAGACAGTGCTGGTAGTGGTACGACTCTCAGTCTCATGGCACTCTACCATAATTTGGGTCATTTGCAGTACCGATCAGGACATTACGAAGATGCTGTACGGACCTACAGCAAGGCATTGGAAGTAGGACGGAGCATCATCCATCCAACGTCTCATCAACTTTTGGAACTGGCTGCCACGTTGAATTGTTTGGGCGTTCTCTGTTTCCATTTGCCCCAGGCCGATACCGAACAGGCCATGGCCTTGTACCAAGAGTCGCTGGCACTTCGGTTTGCGGTACTGGGAAAGGATGCACAAACGAAAGAAATTGCTACTACGCTCAATAACATTGGTCGAGTACACTACATGAAGGGAGCGCACGCGATAGCCTTGGAATGGTACCAGCGCGCCTTGTTGATGCGTCGACAGCTTCTCGGACCTGATCATCTGGATGTGGCAGCGGTACGGTTTCTTTCTTGCATGGGTTGATGATATTATGTATGCTGTTATTGTCTCTTATTTATTTGCTTCGGTTTCTGACTCGCGCTGTTCATTTTCTACTATGTCAACCTTTTTCCTACAACCCATTAAACAGACCATTTACAATGCCGGTCAAACGCACCATCAGCAGGGAAATTTGGTCGAGGCTATGCGATTGTACCAAGAGTTTTTACGAATTGCCAAACAGCGTCTCGGTGTTTACCACCGCGATGTGGCTACCATGCTCAAGTGCATGGCACAGATTCACCACGAGCAAAAAAATTACGAACCCGCAGCTGATCTATACGAACAGGCCCTGGTTGTCGGAAAAGCAGCACTGAGCAACTTCCATCCCGAGGTGGCATCCACACTGAACAAATTGGGAAACCTGCACTATGAACGAGGCGACATGGATTCGGCCCTCAAGGTTTACCAAGAAGGTCTTCAAGTGGAACGAGCGGTTTTGGATACGTATCATCCAAACATTGTGGTCACTCTGACCAACATTGGGCAAATCCACAAGTTAAAGGGGGAACATCAAGCTGCCTTGCGACTCTACAAGGAGGCTGTGTCGGTACAACGACATTCGTTAGGTGCCTCTCATCCCAACATTGCAACCACTCTCTCAAGTATTGCATTGATACATTATCAGACTCGAGCGTACACCAAAGCTCTCGATGTTTACCAAGAAGCACTGCGCATCCGCCGTGATGCATTTGGCGACGTCCATTTAGATGTAGCGTCAACTCTCAACTCGATTGGATTGGTCTTGTTCAAGATGGAATTGCACGACTTTGCCCTACAGTCCTTCAAAGAATCCCTTCGCATCCGACGCGAGTTGCTCGGCAAGGACCACCGGGAAGTGGCTATTATCCTTTACAACATTGCCACAATTCATTTGGAGGTAGGGTCCGATGATGACGCCATGATTTACTATCGAGAAACGCTACGTGTGGAGCAGGTAGCACTGGGTGATACCCATCCCGATGTCGTCATGACCATGCAACACATTGGTCAAGTCCATCAACAACGAGGAGAGCTGACCGAAGCGCTCGAATACTTTGAACGCGCTCTATGTATCCAACAGGAAGCCCATCCCGATAATGTTGCCGGCATGGCAACTACCTTGAATCACATTGGAAACGTTTATTTGCAAAAAGGTGATGCCAAATCGTTGGTGGCAGCATTTGCCGACGCTGTTCGTTGCCTCAAAGCCGCTGGCAAATCGGAACAAGACTTGACTATTTCAGGATTCAACTTTTACGCGCTGTCTCTGCTCCATCCCGAGACAGCAGCTGCCGCTTAGATGTACGATGTAATGTAATAGTAATTGCAAACATTATGATGTCTACTACATGTGCTTCCTAGTCTTCGACACAAGCCCCAAGGAATGGTCGTAAACATGACGACGAAATTTCATTCGATAGCTATGATCGCGTTCAGTGCTACCAGGACAAGGACATATTGAAGAACTACTAGGGAAATAATACACATTGAGCAAAAAGTAAAAGTCGCACTATAATGCCCTTTGCAAACTTCGACATTGTTACGACGCTACCTGCAGGCTGCACCTTCTTGTACGGAGAATATCAGTTGTTTGGTATCAAGCGCGCTAGCTATATTGGAATAAAGGTACACAATGTTGGTTTTTGGTCATCATCGTTTTTCCTTTGCACGCCAAAATTCTGAGTTTGTTTTCGCCACTCTATTGGAAGTGTGGACATGGCAAGAAAAAGCTGGCAAACTAACATAAACCTAGTTTTCAAAAAAGGCTGATATGTAATATGTATTATACAGTATTGGTCGCCGTGTTGCTTACTAGCATCGCCGTATTTACAGAGCCCACGTGACGACTCGTCGTGAATCTTCCTTTGTCAGTGTTTGGGCGCTGTCAACTGTTGTGCGGCTGCGAGGACACCTCGCACGGCTGGTAGAAAATCCCGCATAGTCCTTGACATTGGTATCTTTCATCCATTCGGTGGTAGAGTCGTACACGTCAAAGGCAGAACGCGCCACATGAGTAGCTCTCGCTCGCGCTTGCTTGAGACTGTTCCTGCTGAGTGCCGATGCAAAGACCCGTAATCCAGTAACATCGTAGGTCATATTTGTGGCGGATCGGATTTCGGCCTGCATGGCAAGAACACTTTTGGTATGCTGATAGCGTCGAGAACGACTCGACGGAGCTAAACAAGAACAAAAACTGACTTCGTCATCATCGCTATCTGATAATTCATCGCTGGTACTGAACCTGGAAAGATTATCTTGAATCATAGTAGGGCTGTACCACAATTCTTCTTTGTTTACTGTCGGATCGGATGAGTAAAGCATTAAAATATTCTTGTCCTCCTCAATTATCACTTGCTTCTTCTCGGCTCTTGTATTGCTTGTCATAGTGATAGGTTGGTAAATAATAATAATATGTGGTACAGGACAGAATATCCTCTGGTAATTTCTATTTTCTATTGTTGTCTATTGTTTTCAAAAAAATCATTGTGGCAAAAAAAGAGGAGAAAGGATGATTGCACAACAGCTTGCAAGAAGGCAAAGTGCGGTTTTGATGCTTCACCAGCAGCTTGCTTCTGCTCTCAAGCTGTTCGACAATCACGTACACCACTGTTTAAGGATTGCTTTTTCTACAGTATTCCAGGAATGCGTCACGTGTGACAGCCTTCAGTACACACAAACTATAGTAGCCATACTTTTTGTCAGAATTTCATCAGGCTTTCCAGAAGGTCACTATGACGAGAACAAAACGCAAAAATGAATACTAGTACTCGTTACTCACGAGTCCCGAGATGTGCTGGATCCATCAATCATCCATCGGCGCTCTTTTCGACACTACTAGACTAGTAGCTAGACTAGACTAGATACTTGAAAACAAAAACAAAAATACTCTAGGCTAGTCTACAGTCTACAATGTAAAATAATAATAATAATAACGAAAATCTCGTTTCCCGTCCGTCCGTACAGAGAGATCCATCATATGAGACATAATAATATTACGTTTTGAAAGGCCATGACGAAACTGAAAGTGTTTCTCTTTCATTTTATTTGGTGTATGCAAAGAGCAGTAGCAACAGTAGCATTCTTTTCATCATCATACGAATACCTACGACTTCTTGTTCCAAACCATAGTATTAATAATATTATCAGTACGAGACGAAGCATGGTAGTACATCTTGTGGCCATGGCCAGCAAAGCAGCAGGAGGAGGAGGAGGAGGAGGAGGAGGAGGAGGAGGCGATTCTTCTGTCATTATTAAATTGGTCTTGTTGGATCGCGATGGTGTATTGAATAAAGATGTAGGATCACCCGGAGTGACGAGGTTGGAACAACTTGAGCTGGCACCACAGGCCGGTGAAGCCATTGGAAATCTCAAACGAAGCGGCATGAAGAGCATTTGTCTCGTTACCAACCAGTCATGTGTGGGCAAGGGACTTTTGACAGAAATGGAACTTCAAACAATTCACAGTCGACTCCAATCGTTGTTGCTCGAACAGGATGCACAGGCCAAATGGGATGCCATTTACCAGTGTACAACGACGTTGGATATCGTCGATTATCGTCGCAAACCATCTCCTGGAATGATCCTAGAGGCATGCCATGATTTCAACGTTTCACCAGCCGAAACTGTGTTTGTGGGAGATACTTTAACGGATCTACAAGCTGCTCGAGCAGCGGGTGTGTCCTGTCGTATTTTGGTATCGACGGGATATGGCCAGGGAATTGTCAGGGATGCAGGATTGCTACTATCCGACCATGACAAATGGAATGGTCAACCAATCGTATATCATGCCACAGAAGAAACAAGAAATGGTGAAGATACTGCAACAGCATTGGCACTACAAAGGTTACTACAAGAGGTCATGCCGTTCGTGTACGTGCCAAATTTGTATGCTGCTTCCGAATGGATCCTTGAAAATGTGGGGCAGACTGCAGCGTCGGGGGAGGATGCACGTTGAAGGGGGGCAAAGAATTTACTCAAGTAGATTACTATAGATAGCATGTATCGAAACTGCTTACTCGTGCAGCGCATAGAGTATTTTTAAGCGTTTCGATGACGGCACTGTTGTACGCGGTAGTGCCAAAATTTGAAGAGACGAAGAAAACGGCGACTTTGGCGATTTCGTCGATTGCTACAATGAGAGCAGCTTTTGAAATTGCTGGTGTTGATAACGAAGCTACTGCTGCTATTGTTATTTACTACTGTTTGTTCCTATTGCTGATAATTGCCTTCGAATTCGAGCTCTGCTGGGAGCTTGTAGCTCAAGCTCCAAGAGCTGGTATAGTACGAGTAGCTACTACTCGTACTACTAGTTAGGTAGTAGTAGCTAGAGTAGAGGAGGAGGAGTAGCGGCTTAGGAGTATTAGCTACTACTCCGGAGTACTCAGTAGAGTAGTTCTAATAGTAGACCTGCCACTGGCTACTCGTAGCTTGAACTTGAGCTAATAGTTACTACTAGTAGGAGTGGCTACTAGTAGCAGTGGGAGGAGGAGGAGGAGGAGGAGGAGGAGCTCTAGTAATGGACCTGCTAGCTAGTAGAACCTTGTAGTACTAGCTACCGATAGTAGAGTACTAGAGTTCCAAGACAATAATCTGATGATGCCTTCTGGTTCACCACTAACCTGATATCAGCATGCTGCGGACACCCGGACCAGTAAACAAAAATGATTAAGAACACCGAAAACATGGCAACCAAAAATCATGGAAATGCATGCATGCGCATGCATACGCATGCATACTCCGGTACTCTTACTAGTAGACTACTTTGGAACGTAGCCGCGACCTAGTTCTTGAATGCGAAGCCATTAGTACGGTATAATAGTGCTTGCGCGATGCAAACGCGGTTCTGCAAAGAGCCGGTGGAATGACGATTAAGTGCTGAAAGGAATCCCTCTTGATTTCAGAATTATTTCACACAATTTTATTTTGAAAATATTTATTGACGGATTGAGTACATTGGTAAGTGTTGATTGTGAGTCATCCAGATGGCAGCAACAAACAGTTGGCAATCTGTTGACCTCTGTGTCCTCCCCACGGGGGCTCAACAGCTTTTGTCTTCCTGGTGGGCATAAGTTGCATTGGCCTTCTTGAACTGGACCGCGACTGGCTCCAACTTGTAGATTTCATTGTGCTTTGTCGCCAAAACGAAATCAAATGAATGGCTCACTTGACACAGCTTTTCTTATGCATGATTCTTTGCCAATCACAGACCTAAAAACATGGCTCATCGTAACATCTGCAAGACCAACACTTCTGCAAACAAGCGCAAAGACTCCCCCTCATTGACTGAGAGCAAAGTAAAAAATGTCGGACCCTCACAAGATCTAGACCCTGAAGCTGTTGCATACTTCCGGGCCAAATGCGCAAGGTTGGAGGCCAAAAATGCAAAATTGAAAGAAAAACTGGTGGCGGAAAGAAAGCAATTGCTGTCTACCCCGGGCGAAACTCGTTGCGTGCCAGTGGACAAGAAAACGGCCAAAGAAAAAATGAAGAAAAACACACAGCAGATGATCAGTGGCATTATCAAGAATAAAATTTGGCGCAAGTACAAGTTTATCTCAAACGATGTCCAAGCTATGAAACTGTGCGACATGATTTGGGATGAATTGAAGTTGTCAACAGATGACGACAATGCCAAGAATCACTTCCTCGCGTACTACTCTGAATGGACTGTTGGCGAGATGAATAGGATTCGTACCTACACAATGCAAAGGACGATAAAGGCCTTTCAGGCTTGGAAGGGGCCGACAAAGCCCACAGTAAAAGACTTGGAGGCCTGCTTGAAGCGTGATATTGACATCGGTGATGCAGGAATGATGAAAATCTTTGCATGGTACTGGAATGAATTGTTGCCGATGGCCACTGGAAGTTCCAAATTATTCAACGAATCTCACCGTCTTTACGCCACTATCTCCAAGGCTGCCCACTCAAACAAACCCAATGAACCAATTATCATAGTGGAAATTGAGGCATTTGCTGTACTTTCCTATGAAAATAATTTGAAAAAATGGAACTATTATGAAGAACTTGATAAGGAATATAAAGGTTACCGCTACATTCCCTGCTCCCGAAAAAAAGGTGATAAAGAAGGTGTGGATGTCGAGCCGGACATGAATGGACCAAACATGATTCTTCGTATCTATTCTGAAAACTGTAAGGGCAAATATACCCTTTCCGATCGTGGGCAATCCAAGTATGGTGGATGGACCCATGAAGGACTGAAGCGCTATGTCAAACTGGTCAAGATGGCGCGCAAGGGACGCTGCTACCCCCATTGCCAAGAATTGGAGGAACAAAGTTTGCAACGCATGCGCAAGCTTTATGGCAAAACAGCAGATTGCCACATGGATGAAATGAAGAAAAATAGATCTTCACCGATGGCTAAAAGTACCATCGCAGGCATTGATACCTGGGGCGACCTCAAAAGTGAAAGTGAAAGCGAAACTGAAGGAATTCCTGAAGATTTTATTGCAGCGCCTATCCCAGTTGAGTCATCAGCTGACAATGGTGATTGCACCATGCATGCATTGGAACATACCTGCTGTGTGTGACCGGCTAAGGATACCAAAATTGTTGCAACTGTTGTTGCCATCCAATTTTATCATTCGGCATTCGGCACCTCCATTGCTGGCAGTGCCCCAAAAAAAGTTTTGAGCAAACTCATCCGTTATTTAGGGGCGTCTTTTGTTGTTGCCATTGACGTAATACATGCCACTTCCCATAGATGAAAGCAACTTGCTTATCTGTTCGCAAATAAATTTTGTGATATTTGCCTTCGTTGATATTGATCCACACACAGTACTGTAGTAATATTATTAGTAGTACTGGCTGTCCTTGATGTACTAGCTAGCTAGAGTAGTATTTATAGGAAAAACGTAGCACATTTGACCATTGCAAATTGATACAGTAGTACTCGTACTATGTTAGTAGCTAGCTACTAGTAGTAGGCAGTAGTACAAATCCGACGATGTTTGGTTCGCCCATTGCAACAAGAAAATAATAACAACTACTCGTATGTTTCTCATGACAAGTGTAAGCGTTGTATGTTTACATATGTTTGCCTTCGTCCATGCCTTTTTTAGCTTGAGTGGACTATCGATGGAACGCTAGCTACTTACTCAAGCTTCATTCGTAATAATATGAATTTCTTGAAGCTTTGCTTTCTCTGGGTCTGGGTGTCAATAATTTCCAATAGCCAGGCCTTGAGCGGGACTAACATTATTATTTCAACAACTGGAGCTGCACCGGCTGCTACAGCTACAACCAGCACTTCCTCGCATACAAACGATTTTCCCATACATACCTTGATTTTGTGTCGTCATGGTGATTCCATTTGGAATGGAGGAGAGCCGGGTTGTCGGGAAACGTTTACGGGTTGGACGGATGTGTCACTGTCACAAAAAGGTATTCGGGAAGCCAAACGTACAGGCGAACAACTGCAACAAAAGCTCGTTCAATACCAAAAACAGCAGCAGCATTCACAGCATTTGCAACACCAATTAATTGATGTATGCTGCACATCGTTACTATGTCGGGCACAAATGACAGCTCATTATTGTTTGTGGGAAGGATTGTTTGCCCTTGATTCTCCACTGTACCAACACCAGCGACCTCTGTACGTCACAGATTATCGACTAAACGAACGACATTATGGACGCCTTCAGGGCTATGTGAAAGAAGACGTTGAAAAAGGACGACAGTTGAATTATAAATCTGCTCAAGTGAAAGAGTGGAGACGAAGCTGGTACGCTGTACCACCTTTGTTGACGGATGACGATCCACGACGACAAGACGAAATTAGACGATTTCAAAATGCTTGTGATGGTCCCTCCAATATTCCACGAGGAGAATCGCTTGATATGGTAGCAAAGAATAGAATACAGCCATTTTTACACGAGCTATTGACTCCACTCTTACGACAAACAGCACAGGCAAAAGGTGGAACGTGTGGAGGGACGGCATTAATTGTGGGACACGCCAATTCATTACGTGCCTTGATCGGGGTCATTTGTAATGTTACGAGCAACCCAACAGCCTTGGCCAAATTAGAAGCTCTAAGAATTCCGACAGCAGTTCCGTTGGCCGTACAATATCAAGAGACGAATGTCCCTGGACAGTACCAAGTTTGTACCTCGGTGCCGCGGGCCTCGAATGATTTACAATCAGCTTGGAGTACCGACACAAGTGACTTGCCTGTTTGGCCCTTGAGCAGCGTCTCCTTGGGAAAAGCTGTCAAGGATTATGTAAGATTCATTCCTCGCGGAGAAGTAGCCGACAACAAACAGCCTTCTACACCTGCGGCAGAAAAAATTGACAATAGAGCACAACAAAGTGAAGCCAAGTTAGCAATAACGGGTGTTCATAGATTGCTTTCCGCGGCAACCAAAGCAGATATTGGAACAAATACAAACGTCAGGAAGTCGAATGTCACTGTGGTCGATCCTTTTTTTAATACCACTGGCCCTATGCTGGCTATTATAACAGAGATAGATGCATGTGATACTCCCAACCGAGTAGAGGAAACTTTGGCAGTACTTGAAACCATTCTTCAGGGGAACGAAGAAGAGTTTGTCCAATTAATTTCAGTCCGAGTGTCTCCTTCCAGCTCTCGTGAGCTTGTGGTGGATCTCATTTCCAGTCTCGTTAAAATGGCAGCCACTCATAAAAGCTGCACTAAAATTGTAGTGTCGAGTGATTGGTTGGAGGCTGCTTTGGAAGGAAAAGCCCACGGGTTGCATGTCAAGGAATCTCACCGCAATCGAATTCCGAGTATTCGTCAGCGGTTTCAAGATGCAGGTTTGCCGGTGCCACTAATTGGAACATCAGCTCATAGCATCGCGTCAGCTCTGGATGCCATTCAAACACACCAACCAAATTACATGTTTGTTGGGACATGCTATCCAACCATGACACACCCCGAAAAGAAGGCAGAACAATTGGAGGGACCAAAACTACCAGGACGAGTTGCTCGTGCCTTGCAGGTACGGTTACCTGGTGTTTCATGTCCAATTTTTGCGATTGGGGGCATTGATGCCTCAAATTGCTATGCGCCAGTCCAAATGGGGGCCGTTGGAGTTGCAACCATCCGGGCCGTGCTACAAGCAGAAAATCCTGTGGCAACAGTAAGAGCAATGCGACAGGCCATGGTAGAAGCTGTTGTCGAGACGGAGGAATCAACATGCTAAAAAACAGACTAGAGCTATCAGAATAGATTATTGCGAAGAGAAATTGTTGAATTGATGTCAAATTGATTACAAGGCTGGCTACCGAGTGCCCTAATGTTTGGCTATCATATTATTTGTCACTAGTCTACTTTATGCTGAATCACAATGGCATAGAGGATAACACCCCAACCCTATTTTTCATGACAGAGGAGACGTTCACCAGTAATTAACTCTTTGTAGACTATCAGTACGGGTAGATAGTACTAGTCTAGAGTCTCTCTAGTAGAGTCTAGTAGAGCAGTAGAAGCAAATTTTTCAACTGGATTAACGGTATGCACTATGCACTGTGCACGATCAAAAATCAAAAGTTACAAAGCTTACTTGTGTCTTACTTCTATTCAATTAGCGTTAACTACAATCTATAGCTGACCGATAATGAACAGCAACAACATCAACGAAAACACGCCAAAAAAGGGAGTTTGGAAAGGTATCGGAAGTGGAATGTATACGGCGTACGCGCACACGAAAACCGGGTCAAAAAATACCCAACAAGCCGTCAAGATCCAGCTAACCGAAAAGAAGATTATCGCCTGCAAGCATAAATTTGGTAGTGATTATTTGGATTTGTTAATCGAACAAAATGCATCGGAACAAGAATTGGCAGCCTGTGTTGAGACGGCCAAAGATGAAATTGAACGACTCAAAGGCAAGTTAGCGAAATATCAAGACATTATTGCCTACAACAAGGACAAAATGGAAAGCAAAATTGCCAAACGCAAGGGAGAACCTCCTCAGCATTCTCAGCCGAGCTTTGTAATCAATGATGCGAGTCAATACAGTGATAGCACGTCTGAGGCTGCGTCTTCGTTCACCGGAATGAATCTGAATACCAGCAGCCCCTTTCCGGAAGCAGCTTCGGCATCACTGTCACCATCACCATCAGCCCCACCAGAACCATCAGCCCCACCAGAACCCACCAATGTTTATAATCCCTTTGATGACGAATCTGACGATGGCATACCATCGGCAGCACTAAGCGCTTCTTCTTTCCAATCGCCCTCAACTGTTCCCACGGCAACAGCAGTGCCAGTGTCCGCAACCAACAATCCTTTCGACGACGACAGTGACGATGGTGATGCTGTAAATACAAATAGCAATCCCTTCGACGAGAAAATGCCTGCTACTACAGCTAGATCAAGTTCTATCAATCCATTTGATGATGGTTCGTAATAAGTAATGAAAAAAGAGCCCTTCAACCTGACTACAGCGAGTAGCATCTACGAGTGGAAGAATTAAATATATATTATTATTAGCTAGCTTGGCGCCACGCACACGCAATACTGCAATCACGAGCAGATGGAGCAAAATGATACTCTGGTATACACTGTACGGTGATCGTAGTAGCTATTGCCACCTGGCACCCACACTCGATGGAAGGTGGCACTCTGCGGAGCCACAAAACCCGCCTGTCAAAGCATAGAATTATTGGTAGAACAATAACCTCATCAATGTATAGACACATATCCTGTTTGCCTTAGTCATCAACAGCAATTCTTCTGGGTACTCTTGGTTGGGTGTCTCTACAGTGACTGCTGCTTCCCATTTCGAACTTGCAGCTCGCATCGGCTTCCGGAACAGTCGCCAAAGAATCCGGAAGGGTAATGGCCGACATAATGCTGGAAATGGACTCCAAACTGTTCACCCCTTCCCCTGCCTCCAATTCAAACTGCAACTGTAGCTGCAGCTGTCGTTGTTTGTTATTTCTGGGACGTCGCTGCCTGCCGCCGCTGCTGGAAGTGCTTCTTGAGGATTCGCTTCCCTTCTTAAGAAATATAAAATTGGACGTTAGCCCTCTAGTCAGTAACGATGCTTTACTTTTCAAAATCTCTTTGTCTGATCGATTGGGGCTATCTGGCCGTTGCGGACCGTCTCGTTTTGGTGAGCTGCGTCTGCGTCTACTATCAGTAAACGTAGACCGCCGATTGCTCGCCAGAGGCGTCGCGAGTGAAGTTCCGGTCGCGAACGTGAATTCTGAGCTACTGGTGACGGCGGAGTCAGATCCCATCTTGATTCTATTCAAGAGATATTTTTGTGCAAGGTCGCTTTGATGATGATGAGGAGGAGGGGTAAAAGAAAAATAATGATGAATGCAAGATCGAGTGTAGTAGGTTCAATTGTTCCCTGGCATCTGATACAAAAAAATGAATCGAAATCGAAAACGTGGTACCGGTACAGTGGTCATGACAAAAGCTTGTCCACTGGTCAAAATACCGATGGCGACTCATAACTTACTTAACGATTTATGTCTATTTTGCCCACTACTGCTGCGTTCAATCGTTCGGTAGGACATAACAACAGAGCGGAACCAGTCCGATAAAGGTGTGTCACACATTTTCATGTACTATGGTGCATGGTGCGAGGCGATTCAGTACTGGTATTACACCCACCTAAGTACTGGTACCAGGTACCACAGCCAACGACTACTACAGTACCTGGTATTATGGTACTTGGTACTAGCTACTAGTAGTAGTGCCATTAGTTAGCTACCTGGTAGTATTCATTACTGTTACTACCATGCTACAGTAGCGAGTACCGTAGAGTAACGTATGTACTTGTACACTGTACTAGTACCGTATGTGGTAGTACTGATACCAGGGTACAGTAGTACCAGTTCACAAGAAGACTGGCAGATGAAAGATTTAAGATCAATCGTAAACTTGCCTGTTCATTAAACGGATGTGAATTCTTCCTTCTCACTTCACCGTCGGTTGCAGGGTCTGTCCAGCATAAGCGTTTTTCCTTGAACAGTGGTACCAGTAAAAGAGAGAATTCTGCGATTTTGATAACAACGAATTCTTACTTTGCCTATTATCGTGAAGCCCTTGGCTCCTACAACCTACTACTAGCAGTGGATCGTCTTGAAAAAGCTTACCTCGGGTGGCTTTTGAAACACATCCTTGCTGGCAAATGCCTCCCACTCTTGAAAGTGAGGAGCTGCCGCATGAGCGTCAAACCCCTCCTTTCCATCCTCCTCGCCTGTGTATTGCTCGTGGAAATGAAACGTGCCAGGAGACTGAGTGGATTCACCGTAGACATATTGAAGGGCGAGTGGCTCTTTCGTATCTGTTCCCTCCTTGTTGGCTGCAATGACTCTGAGAAATTCGTCTCTGACTTCAGGTTTTGGATACAAATTGACATTTAAACAGTAGGCATAGCCTGGGATTTTCCACTTTTTGGCTGCGTGTGTGCCTTGATAAAAGTCAACTTGGGGGCCATCATCGTTGGACCATGGTTTGGTATCACAAAAGGACTGCCACTGGGCAAAGTGTGGCGTCTCGGTATGAGCTTTGAAACCTGCTTCATTTTCGTACTCTTCGTGAAAGTAAAAGGCGTTGGGACTCGTTGTATCTTCTCCAACCACAAACTGGAGGCAAGCAGGTTCTGTCTGGATGGAGCCTTTCTGGTCTGCTTTGATGCACTCCAGAAACTTCTCTCTCTGTGTCGTGAAGTCGTAACGTGGTATGGATGAGAGGCGTAGTCAGTAAAAAAACAGCAACTGAGACTAACAAGGTATCTTTTGTTGAACAACCGGACTGTTGTCTGACCTTTGGGGTTTGGGGAAACTCAACGTTTCTTACCTGGTCAGGACGGATTTGTACTTTCACGTTTAAGCAAAAGGGAGACATGTTGGTTTTAGCGCTAAAAGCAGATGACAAATTTATTTTTACGAAGAGAGCAGCGACTACTAGAGACAAGAGTATGTATATCTTCATTCTTGTTAACTGGTAGACTGTCTTGGTAATTGGTGGGAGTAATAGTTAACAGTAGTTTGGTGTATGTTACTCTGCCTCTGCCTGCCCTGTTGTGAACGACTGACGACGATTGCGACAAAAAAGATATTCTTTTGAAAAAAGAGTTGTGAGCGAGTGCGCGGGCATAAATGAAAATAATAGGGTTAAAGATCTCTAGAGCAGTTGCGGTGAGCTTCCAGGTCAATTCCTACGAGCAAGCACCATTTTGTCCAGTTGATGACAGTGAAAGACCTCTTCGCAGGCAGCACCTTGGCTTCGTACAGTACCGGTACACTGGTACCGATTATTATAAAACGATACTCCTCCGCTCTGCTACCGTATGCGAACCGAACCGAACCAAGATTCAATACATCATGATAGCGATTCAGAAGAATACTGCTCCAATCTGAATGTTCGCTAATTTTCTTAACTCATGAAATACTAATATTATTATTAATTGCAAGAGACTACTTCTGATAGCTTTCCACCCTCAATCTACCAAAACAACAAAAAACATTTTCCAAGAATCAACGACGATGGCCAGTGTGATTCCAGGAACGCGCTCGTACCAAGAACGGCTCAATAGTTATAGGAATAGCGCTAATAGCGCGAGTTGTGCGTGGGCTTCCAATCGGCGACAACGTCAACTCATCTACGGTTGTTTATGCTGTGCTTTCGTGGTCGCTATTATCCTCACAGTGGTCGGGTTTTCAGATCCCAAAATAAGTGGGATAAATTGTCTGTCTTCGGAAGGCACAAATTGCACGTACGACCCGAATCGCTGTAATTCAGAGAATGACCGGTTTTATCATACACCGTGCTTATGTTGGGATTTGGATGCACCCGATGCGAAGTATTGTGCCGAGGAAAATGAGCCAGATTCGTGGGGCCAGGCCGTGGCGGGTTTAGGAATAATGGCAATGGTGGCTGTGTGCTGCAGCTGCTGTCTTTACTCCTGTTGTTCCAATTTCGTCAATGCGATACCCTTTGAAGGGCAATTACAACCGGATAATAACGAATATGAGTTCGAAAGCCAACAAATGGCTTATCCACATAATCCCCCTCCATCAGCGCCACCCGGCTTGCAGAATGCGTCAGAGGCACAGACTATAGAGCTTCCCGTTGCTAGTGCTAGTGCTACTGCCGCTGCTTCCCCAGTGGCAACGTCGATTCCTATAGTAACTCCCGATGCATCAGATAATAATAACAACAACAGCGGAAAAATACCAATTGCCTACGCCAAACCAATCAGCAATTAAGAGTGACGACTGCAAGTACTATCATTGGAGCTTGCAGCTCCGACAGTTTATGATACACCTGGGTGGCTTTTACTTCTTGGTACTTATAAAATGGTTGTATTTGTTAAATGAGTGCGCTCTCTAGAAACAGTATTGTACATGGTTCGCCTTTGATTCTTTGGGAAAGACCAAGAACAATGAGGTTGGACGACCATGTTCTCACGCAACACAGCCATCGTTTTTTCTTCCCTTCTTCCTCCTGGCCCCTGGAGTGTTATTTCAATATTTGGTCTTTTTGGTGCACGGGCATTTGAAGACAATGATACACAAAAGACTACTACTACCTTTGGAATACAGAATGTGGATGCATACCAACATCGTATGGCTTTTTTATTGTTGTTTCAAGTTATTTTTGTCCTTGACGCGACAATTATATTTTTTGTCAACCAAACGAAAAAGAAAGCCTCGTCCGATCGAACGCTTTTGAAACGTCCAACACAAAACACACTGAGCTACTATTGTTGTTACCTGAATGTGACTGCAGTATGTTAGAAGGAAACAAAAACGTACCGTGTTTGTATTTTAGCAATAGATGATGGTGGGTACGGCGAGCTGTCACAACTACATTATGTAGCAGGGATCAATTTTTTTTTTGAATTTTGTTTCAAAGTGACTGCCCGCTTTTGGGCGTCTTCGCAAGGATCGATCATCCATGCTTCCAAAAGTTCATTCAGATACTCTGGCTGCGATATCGTCACATCTGGACTCTTTATAAAGTACTGTCGAAACCAAAGAGATGCCGAACGAGCAATACGGACCATTTCCTGGAGGACAGGTTCGTATTCTGGTAAACAAATATCGAGTTTCAAATGATCTTTGGAAATGGCCAATTTTTTGATCCGATCGGTATTGGGACGCACATGGAGAGGCACTGGTGGTAGGTGGTTGGCAGGGAGTCCCAAAAATTGTTCCAAATCGTGAGCAAATTGTTGTGCACGAGTGATGTTGTCATCCGATTGTAATTGTTTCATTTCCATAAAGAAAATAGGATTAGGCATACGATGTTGCTGTATCATGGAGGCACGAGAAGGATCCAACCAAGGTTGTAGCAACTTCCATTCGGGACTGTCCTGTGCCAATGCTGTTTTTCCTACTTCGGCAAGAATGGCATGAAATTCTCCCTTGGCGGTTGCTACAAAATGTTTGGTATTGCCTTCTTCATCACGATGATTGTTCAGCATATCTGCTGCGGTAATATTGGCACTGTGACGACCCTTTTCAATTTTAAAATAATTGTATATAGATACCAACCATTCGACAGGATGTCTCACCGTAACAATGAGGGGTGTTTGTGGCCAATACTTGGTCAACAAATTTCGCGAATGTGGTCTCCGTATATCACTAGGATTTTTAAATCCTTTGAATATTTTCTCCTCTGGTGCTAATTGATGGTTATTTCGAAGGTCTTGTTCTTCCAGACCAAATTGGTACATTTTTCGCACCAATTGAGACGGACGCTGATTGACAAGATATTGTGCTTCGTAATTGGGAGCTCGAACTAGACTGTTCGTGGTGGACGCCGGTTCGTTCTTTTGTTGAAGCCACTGTAACAGTGTGGTGGTTCCGCATTTTCCTGTTGAGGGTAATGGCAAGTGTTAGTACAATTGTATTATTATCATGATCATTATTTTCATCATCATCATTATTGGAACATTATTTGTACTTTGTACGCACCAAATCCCACCACAGCAAAATCAAGAAGAAATTGTACGTCCCCAATAATGTCTGGGTCGTTATTTTGGCTGCTTGCTTTGCTTCGCCCTCGTCGTCGATTGACGTTGCTGGATTCTTTCTTTGATGCACCCAGGAGAGAGTCCAATGGTGGGAGCAATTGCTGTTGCTGCTGTTGTTGTTGTTGCTGATGTTGGATGCCCGTTGATAACGTTACGATGGAATTTATAGACGAATGTTGGTTATTTTTATTCGACGTCATATCAGCTTTCTTTGTGGCAGCCAAGAGTACTTTTTTGGCGTGTTCCGAAAGACCACCTTCCTGTACTGCTCCTGGTAACGAACTGGGTACAACAATTGCTGTAGAGGAGGTGCGTATTCTTGATTGGCTGCTCGAGTCGGTGGTGGATGATGCTGTCAGATACAACGATTGGACAGGACCACTACTACTAGTAGTGGTGAAAATACCAACAGAGTTCGTTTTGCCGTTGTTTTGTGACCACTGTCCTCCTCGTTGATTGAGAGCAAACAAGGCTAGTATGACACAAACGAGACATGTATGAATACAAAGGCGTATCGTCATGGAACCTGCTTTCGATTTCGTATTCGATACTGTACTGCTGCTGCTGCTGCTGGGTGGAATTTTAGAGTTTAGTTGCTTCGTAAATGCCATGGAAGATGAGGCATCCATACTTTGTGTGAAGTGTGCAGCTAGTAGTTGCTATTGCTGTCGGCTAAATGGACTACTGTGACTCTTTGAACTTAAAGTGTTTGTTTGACCCATAATAATATGAGAATGTCTTCGAGGTGAACGAAGTTTCAAAGACATTTTTTGTTTTCTTTGTTTTCTTTTTTGACCGTTGGCTGGGTGAGGTGCGCGTCTGAACTCTTTTCAGTCACGAATAGGACTCATGCCTCATTGCTTCTTTGGCATCAAAACATCAATAATAATATTGCTTGCAAACGAGAAACTAGACTACAGCCATACTATCTAGTATTATGCTGGTAAAGATTCGGTGAGAAGTGTCAAACTTCTCTCAGATATACATCTACATTTACAATAGCATCAACCCCTGGGAGCCGCAATGGACTCACAAAGTAGTATCGATCAAAGCAGTATTATTATTTGGTTCTTTATTGTTAATCCTACTGCTGGTAACGGTTTGGCGAAACAACAATGGCCAAAGATTCAACAAGCTCTGAAGGGTGCCAATATTCCTTTTGACTTTGACTTTACACAGCAGCGAGGACATGCGACACAACTCTGTTCTATGGCTATCAATCGTGGTTATCGACGAATAGTAGCAGTAGGTGGAGATGGGACCAATAATGAAGTTGTCAATGGTATTTTTAGCATGACAATGAATCAGATGGTGACGACTGTAAATAGTACAGATATTTGGTACACCCTGTTTCCCATTGGGACGGGCAACGATTGGACGAAAACCTACGGCATCCCTCGAAACATACCAGATTGGATACATATGTTGAAGAAACAACATATAATACAACAAGATGTGGGTCGAGTAACATATTTTGTTTGCAATGGAACGAAAGAGCAACAACAGCAGCAGCAGCAACAACAACAACAACGATTTTTTGTCAACGTTGCCGGCATGGCGTACGATGCGTACATTTGCAAAATGTTACAATCCAACAAACAAGGAGGTATTAGCAATCGATTGGTATATCTTTGGATGGTGTTTCAACATTTATTTCGTTATACATTACGAAGGGCAAGAATACAATTCGATAAGGATTTCAAAAAGACCATTGTTGACTCCTTTTATACTATTAACGTTGGACTGTGCAAATATTCGGGTGGAGGAATGCAATTGGTACCGCATGCTGTTGTAGATGATGGATATTTTGCCGTGACAGTGGCTTGCGATTTGACCAAACTAGAGGTGGTCATGGCAACACCTCGGTTCTATAATGGAAATGTCGAGAAAATGGACAAGGTAACGCTCTACAAGGCCAAGCACATTCGGGTTGAAGCGATCGACGACAGATCGCCGACATTGCTTGAAGTTGATGGTGAATTCTTAGGACAAACACCTGTTGAGTTTACCATTCTTGAAAAAGCATTGAATGTAGTTGTTCCCTAGGACGTACTCGATTGACTGCAGGCAAACAAGAGCTGAGAGAGTCTTAGCACACTGTATTGAACTCTGTAATACATAACGCAAAGCAAAGCGGGTGCGCGCAATCTGCATGTGACAGCTCATGATATTTCAGGGAAACAGTCAGAAAAAATTTGTCTTGACCGTGACTCTTTCAGCTAAAACAGAAGCAAAGCAGGCCAGACACAACCAATTCCTTGCAGCAGCAGCAGCAGCAAGTCGTTTCCAATCTAATTCGGAGGAGAAGATCTCCGAAACGAGTAGCAAACCGCACCACAAAAGTTTTCACAATGCCGAGCAAAACAACAGTGCCATGCCCCCGTCGCCCAGCTTCATGCTGATGCAGTCTAGCAGTGAGCAGCAAGCGCGTAAAAGTTTTCACATGCCGAGCAAAACACCATCACCAGCCACCGATCATGCCATATTCCACCAACCCTCAGCTTCATGCTGATGTAGTCTACTACTAGCTAGTTTTGCCGCAATGAAACAAACGCGTTATTAGAGAATAAGCTCAGGAACTCACTCACCTGAACAGCACACGAGGTCTTGCATTACTGTGAAAGAACCATTGGCTCAGTCGACAATAACACGTCATCATGGCATACATCCACGAGGTGCTCAAATTAAACCGCGAAAATCAATTTTACGGGCGAGGTCAACATGCAACTCAGCAATCACACTTCTTTTAATTCTAGTACTAGTCTAGTCTAATACTCGAGTATCTATTTTCTATTTTCGAGTAAGAAAAAAAATAACATCTTGATCTAAATAAAGAATGCCTGCAGCAGACATTGAGCAAGGACCCGTTTCTGGACCGCCTAATTATACTACCAGCAGATGTTCACAACAACAACAAAATCAGGCCACAAATATCTTCGGTGGCAGACCCACCTGGCTCTTTCCTACTAGAGTTCCGTATGAACCACAGCCAAAGGAGGGCGAGTCGCAAGAAACCTTTAATCGACGACGACTTATAGCCTTTGGTGTTATTGGTCTCATCTTAATCATGTCGATATTGGCATTCATCATTGGAAGTGCAACGAGCTTATACGTTTTCTGTCAATAGGAGATTGAGCAGATCTTGAAGCTCGTGTTCTGATGACTTTCATCTTTCATGCTAGACAATTGCTTCTCCAGTTTTCGAAGAGGTGTTTTTTATTTTAGAGTTTCTCGAATAAATGGACAAACTGACGAGTGCACCTCTTGGTAGAAACAAAATTGAGAAAATTAAAGAATTAGCTTGGTGTTCACCAATTATACTAACAAAACACAAGTGCCAATCAAGTGGCTTCGACAGTTGCGACAACGTTTGGGTGGTCTTTCCTCCTGCTTATATTATATTCATAGTAGTTCAAGTGCTTCCCTTCCATGCAATCAATGGAGCTAGTTGAATAGCGGAGGATACCTCATCCTCGGTATCATTTCCTTCGCCGTCATCGCCTACTATTTCTGTCGATACATCGTTGCTCCCAACCAACAGATGTCTCCAGGTGTTTTGTATGTCAATAGAAACAAGCGTATACAGAGTCATCGTACACATAATGACTAGCAGGCCAATCCATTCCAGCCAATTCTGAACCGGTTCGTGCAACCAAAGTGCCGATAGTGCGACGGAACCAAGGACACGAGTAGCACCAAGAGAGCTGTATACGCCGGGTCCCATGGAACGAACGAGAGCCATCTGGCCAGTGCTGCCAATCGTGTACACCAAAACAGCAATCGTCGTCCATGCTCCGAAGGACTGCCAGCTCATGGTTTGAAATGCCTTCCAACCTCCCGGATTTACTATTAACGTGTAAAGAAGAGGAAACACGCAGTTGCAGACATTGTTGGTTTGTACTGCCTCATTACGTGTCAGTATATGTTCCGTGCGTTTCATGAGGAGACGGGCGGCGGCCGAAAAACACATGGACATAAATTGTAGCGCACAGCCAATGGCATCTTGCGATGTGAATGATATTTTGTTGTCATGGTCAAATCCCGTATCTGTCCACATGGGCGATTTGGATGCCGCGATTAGTGCACAGCCCACAATCGATGAAAGAATGCAGGGCCAAATGGCCGAGGGTAACTCCGCCTGGAGCCAAAGTTTGTCGCCTAGTGATACCGCCAGAGGGGAAAGGCTATTAATGGCAGTAATGTAATAGGATAGTGTAAACTTGGCACTAGCTATGTTGAGCGCTGCTCGGAATGTTGCGATGATACCAAAGAGGAGAGCAAAGAAAAGCTTGGTTCGTACAGCAGAAGGAGCTGGATGTTGTGAATCTTGCCGCTGATCATGCGGTAGCGGGATTGCTTGCTTATCTTTGAGTGCCTGTGGTAACTGACTCCAAATGGCGACGATTAGAGCACTGGTAGCCTTGCACGTAGCCAAAACTCCTTGTCCATCGAATACCATCGGTTCAGCAAAAACTTGCAAATATCGACTAGCCGGTGACTGTGTGGACCATACAACGTGATTGAACAGGGCCAACAGAAATTGACGGCTTTTTCGTCTGGTAGCAATGGTGGCGGTGGGTGCCATTATGGATAACCATGGAAGGAATATCGTTTAACTTCAGTTCAGCAGTACCATGATAGTGAGAGGTGATACAGTATATCTTTGAGCACTTCTCTTCCATATCTCTCTACAGTTTTTGCTTCTTAGTGCCTTCAAAGTGGGGTACAATACATTAAATGATGCTGAATAATAGGAGACAGAGACCAGCTAGAATGAATCATTCAACTGGGCTATTGTTTATCTTTCGATCGATCTTGGTCCGATGGAAGACTTCAAAAAAAAAACTACTAGTATCTATTAACAAAAAATGCACTCATAACCCGTCCTAAATAAAACCAGTGCACATTCATCCACGGAAACAAACAAATACGGTACACAAGTTCCTGTGTGTGCCTTCAATGAAACTGTATTCCCCATTTTTCAAAGGGTGCACTCTTCTACAAATCTCAGCAGAGGATACCGATTGTGCAAGCAACAAGCAATATCCATTTGGGAGGGTATCTGCAAAATTGCTATCTGCAAAATTCAGTGATCGATAATATCATGCATGATCTTCTCTGAGTGTACTCAATCTTCTTTTGGCTTCCTGCCATAATCGTCCACGATAATGCAAATGCATAAATGCCTTACAAAACATATCTCTCCAAGCAGCATCCCACGGTTTCCACGACCATAGTTCTCGGACTCCTCTGAAATTGCCACTAATGGAAGCGTTTTTTTCGTCGCTTAATGTAACTGTAACATTCATGTTAATGTACGTATTTTCCACATCTCCCACTTCTAACCACGACATGGCATAATTATTAATGCCTTTGAGAGCTTTCCGTCGTGTCGCTTTACTGTAGTGTCCTGGCAACGAATACATGTGATTTGCTACCAAACTCATAAAGATATCTTCCCCATTCCAATAGGGACGACTTTCTTTCAGCAATGGCAACGATGTGATGTCCGTTTTTTCCGCGTACTCTTGGAATTGACCACAGATTTCTCGTTCCACCAGCATGAGCTTGGTCAAAATCACTTCCGTTCCACCTCGTGCATTCGTGGTTTGATATCCGTGCGTGATCAGACCTGTTCGTCGGATGTGGCTCAAGTACCGGCCAAAGCGACCAACAATGCGATGAGGATTGGCAGCAAATTCTCTTAGTAATGCATCGAGCGTTTTACGAGGCACGATCATGTCATCGTCGACGATTAGTATCCAGTCATTGGTGGCTTGTCCGGCAAAGTGAAATCTCAAACTAAGTCCGAAGCGTTCATTTTCGTCTGTAGCATTAATGTTGTAAACTTTGGGATGTACAAACTCAAAAGCTGTTAGGGGATTGGAGTGCAAAATGACAATTTCTGTTATTTGTGGATGTGCCAGTAGAGTCGGTAATAACTCCGAATTTAACAGATTCCCAGGTCGTGCATGATTCATTAAAACGGCAGTCACATTCAAAGATTTGTTCGTGGTGGAGGGTGTTGGAATGGGACGATTGTCGGATATGAAGAACGCTGAACATACCAATATTATCCCAAATAAGATGGTCCATCGCATGACACGTTTGCGATATCGCGGAGGTGCACGAGTTAAAAGACGCTGGAAGAGCGGAGAAAGCTGGATTCGTTCTAGGAGGGCATCGACCTTTTGGAGGAGGATCGGAAATCGATGTCGTTTGGGTGTTACTTTGGGCATTTTCAACGGAAGCTTTGACTGTTGTAGTTGTTTGGGGGCTTTACAGGGCCTTAGCGATGTCATTATTTGTTAGGTTATATGTATGGACGTATGGAGGACTGGCTACTGAAAGTAAAGAGAGCAAACACCAGAACCAATGCCATCAACGTTTTCGCTGTGAAGCAATTCGGTATTTTAAACGATCTGCAACAATCCACCCAGACACCAAATAAATAATCCTAATTGTAGCCTCTTGCAAAATGCTTCGAGGGTTAAGGTTTATTCGAAATCTCTTCAAATTCCATAATACGTATTACTCGTACATTATTATCATCCGGGGACCGATGCAGTTTGATGTCTAAAATAACTGGTAAAAGGATGCATCCAGTGTCGCGTAAACCCTACATGAAATATCTATCTTACGTTTGAAAGAAAGCCAAAAGCCAGATAGATATGGCTGGAGGAGTGCCGAAGTGCCAAAAAAAGTTGTACAGAACTTAGTAATTATGAAGTTCCAAGGGTCAATCTATTTAGGTGATCGTTATAAAATGGAATAGTTACGTAGCAGATTTCCTAAACTTCTCTAAAGCTGGTTTGTTGTGAAGGCTCCTTACTTCTGGCAGCTTGTCGATGTGGACCCCGCGACGAAATTCTAAAAAAAAATCCGGTAGTAAGCTCAATTATGGATAGCTCGTGCGTATACTTGCACGCCAATGTTCCTGTGAATTCTAATACTGTCAGGTGCAGGTTGGTACAGTCAGCGGAAACATGGTTTGTCTGAATTTAAATCAAAACGATAAAATTACCAGCCTAACCTTCCCGGTGGATAAATTTGTTGACAACAAGGCTTGCACAGGTTGCATCTGTAAAATACTTGAGCTTCTTGATTAAACTCCAAGACCATAAATCTGTTACGCCTCCTGAAGGCATTCAATTCTTTTATTTCAAATTAGAGATGCGTTGATAGTAATGCCTCATTGAGTAGTGTTCTACTTTGACTCGGTTTCGTTTCACTTCATTTGAATTAATTTTTTTTTTTAAAGTCAGGCGGAACGCTGATAAATAATACGAGTAATAAATATATCGCACACTTAATAGAAGAATGCTAGTAGAAGACAAGGTCTACTAGCTACTCGGAATAGTGATTTCGTATGATGAAGTTAATGTCGTCTCGCGGCGACGCGCATGGTAGCCTACAGATTGACTGTCCTGAAAAATTGTCCGCGCACCGTTTCGTAAAAACCAATTCCGGGTTCAAAACACCTTCCATTTTCCAGGACGTCTGAACGCACACAAAACGACTCCGATCGGCATGGTCCATACCTTCTCTGCTGAAACGGGTTCTTCTTTGCAAGACTTGCTTCTTCTTTCGCTCGAATGGAATTCTTAAAGAAAGTGATGCGCATCACCATCCGAGATGTTTCATTGTATTTCTTCAATCACACAGAGATCATAAAACATAAAACAACCACAATCAAAGTAAAAAACTGACCACAAGTATTCTTCTTTATTTTTCAAAATGACTGAAGGTGAGCTACTCTGATTGTCTTGACATACAATCGAGCTGTGTCTTTGTCTTTGCCTTGTGAATATGAGTTTTATATCTCTTGTGATTTTGTGATGCGCTTAATCCTACGACGACTACGGTGCAGTCTTTCTCTTGACACCGGATTCTCATTTCGTGTTTTCCCTACAAAAAAATAAAAATTAAACTATAGTTGAAGCCACCAACCCTCCACCACAGAACACCCCAAGTACGGAGAAGAATACCGCCAATACCGAAGCTGAAGAGAAGAAGTCGTTGTTTTCTTGGCTCTGCGCATGTTTCAAAAAAGACACTCCTGCCGCCACTGGCGCCAATCCTGCAGAGCAGGAAGCTGAACCCACCAAGGATGAAGCTGCCGAGGATGCGCCTAAGCCTGCAGAGGAAGGAGAGATCAAGACAACCGCTGAAACTTAAAAGGCAGTCTTTAGTATTTTTCGCGTGAGGTCCATGGATTTGACACCGTGATGTTTCCACGTGGAACTTGATATATGTTTTGTGGCTGTGGTGTCCCTGTAAAAGAGAAGCGACGTGATGATAGCAATGGTATGGTCTGTAAAAGTTGCCAAGTAATGAAAAGTATTGTCGCTTTATTAGGATGGTAGTGTAGTTGGACTAGTCTAGTACTCTAATAATAAGTTCATTTTCTGGCTTGGAGACTTCCATCTGCGAAAGTAACTTGTGGCCTCATGTTTGCCCAGGTGTCGGTAGAACAACAACTTCGACAACAAAGTAATTCTTGCATAAAGATGCATTTTATTTGCCCGGGTGAACAGATTAGTGCCAGTCTTTTTTTTTGGTCTCATCTCGAAGTCTTAACATGTTGGATTTAAGTAGGTGACGCTACTGCAGTACCAGTGCGGGACACCCACTGTAGCTCAGCGTTACTTGAGATGGTCGGAGGAAGTGGTTTTCGTACTTTTAAATATTGGTAGTAATGATACTCTCCCGCGTGGAAAGCCCGGAAATTGGATCTTTTTTTCGGGATCTTGTTCGAGCTGTCGGGAACGTCACGAATACTCCAAGTGAGAAAGAGCCGTAGTTATACCTTGGACTGCAATTTCGTGCACTTGCGAAAGACTGTACTAGCTTACAATCCTAATGGAACACTTGAAAGAAAAACTGAAAGAATCTCCGGGACAGTTGGCTACCACAGCTCGACAGTCACAACCAGCAATTTTCGAAATTCTGTTCAAAGCAGAGTGACCGATGTAGTAAGCTTGGCCCCGGCTATCATTCGAATAGAGAAAGGGAGGCCAACATACAAGAGGCAGGTCAGCCATGAGGAGCCTCCTCGAGTGTACTAAAAGGATGTTCTGCAACACAGGCGGTAATCTACAGGGCGAAGTCTCTCGAGAATTGCCTTCACTCGTGTTGATACTGTCTGCCTGTTTTTGCCTATCTGCATCGCTACCTGGTACTTCACTCATTCATAATGATCACCAGTTGCGATCAGCGCTTCCTGCGTCGTATTCTAGGTGAATTACCATCACTATCGAGAGCGCTGCCTGCTAAAGATGCCTGAGTTCTCGACATGAGAACACCACCAATGCAGTTGCTCCCCCAGCACGTTTGCAGTAAGTGCTGATCGAACTGCAATTCTCACGAGTTGGTACGGTATCCCACGAACGAAATAGCGAGACCGAGTCTACTACCAGGTATTCTACTACCATAGTAAGAGTACTAAGTACTCCCTTTTGCAGTCTACTAGTACTAGTACCTGGTAGTAGCTGGTGTGAAACATAACGTTTGAGTGTTCCTTGCTCGCGCACCTCTATTTGGCCATCGGTCGGTTGCCGACTGAACCAAAATGTGACAGATGTTTCCGACGCTGTGGTATTAATGCATTCCTCTCAAAGAAAGACCGGTCAAGCTCCCTTTAAGGACAGAACAAAGAAAGTGTCTTTTACCCATTCACACAATTCTATTTCACCGTACCCTGCCGTTCAATTTTCATTTGTACTGATCTTGGGAAAAAACGATGAGAACAGGCGGACAGCAACAATGCGAATCATTCCTACTTAGAGCTCATTTTTTGGAGTTGATCCTTTTTGACTCTCACAATTCCATCAGATGAGGGCTATTCAGCCTCGCCTGCCAGCACCAACCATGGTAAACTCTTGTGCATACCAATCCAACCTCCAAAGACACCAGGACTTTTGGATACGGATAGAGAGCAGAAACGCCGCTCGACATGGTGATGAAGACTTTACAGCAGCAACCAGTTCGCTTTCGTTTTCTGAAAGTGAGAGCAGTGAAGAAGTTGAAGTGTCTTTCATTGATAACTCGCCAAGGAGGGGCGATGGCGGCGTAAATGCGGATTCGGATCATAGCTTGTGGAAAAAGATGAGAGCAAGTTTTTGCCGCTCCTCAGAATCTCTTCTCTCTGACTACGTAGACCCAGTAGCCGAAAGGCACATGACACTTCCCGGAGCTCCACCACCTGCTAAAATGCCACCCTTTTCCTTTTACTGTCAAAATGACAAGAATCACAAATTGGGTGCTCTCGACTTCTTCTCCGGATATTCCTCCCAGAAACAAGATCTAGAACAACACTTCAACAAAACCTGCTCAACAAAGAAAGAATTGGAACTGTTGGGACGATGTAAGGAGATACCTCATAGGTCGACTCGTTTATTACTACACAGATTTGCTCGTTGTTGAGAAATGAGTTATTCTACTTGATGTTTCACAGTTCATGTTGTGTGATAGCAACAATACTTGTAAATACCTTCACGGTCATCTTAATTAATACTTTCATATTCAGCATGACTTACGTTAGTACATAACACACAGACTTGAGCGGTGCTCATATGCTAGCTACGTCGTCACAATGCCGAAACTCTGCGTTGAACTTTACAAACTCTTCATTCAATCTCTTTGTGGTTGACTTCCATTTCGAACGAGCCAAAAGAAGGGTTCCCATACTACCACCTACAACAACACCTCCATATGTGGCAATAACTGGCGCGGCCCATGGCTGTGGACCAACCATTGCTCCTCCGAAGTAACCTAGAAAACTACCAGGAGTGGCTACAGCAGCTGTCGAAACAGCAGCTTCGGAGGCTGCCACTGCTCGACCAATGGCGACAGTGCCTCCCCAGGTGGCACCCGCGAGTCCTCCTGCCGCCTGTAACGTACACCACTTGCCCGTTTTGCACCAGGTTGCGACACATTCACAATTGGCATAGAGTACATGGTATTTGGGAAGCACAGAGGACCGGAAGGTATCATCGATTTCTCGCTGGGCTTGCACGAGCAAAAAGTTGACTCTCCTTAGGACCAGTTCCGGAGAGTCGCTGCCTATGGCAGTTGTTGTTACACCACTGCGTCGCAACAATCTCTTCCAACGAGGAGCACCGTACTCTACCTTGTGCCAAACCGAACTGTCTGCATGGGCTGTTGTTGTATAAACACGCAGAATTCCACCGGTGGATTCTGCACCCAACAGTGACGACGAAGCTTTTTTCTGCGGAATGGATTGAATGGAATCACTATGACCTGATCTTGCTCTCTTTCGTGGTGGCGAACTCATTGTTAGATCGATAACCTCTGTCTCATCCGATGAAATTGCATAGGGAACATCAGCAGGTTCGGAATTAGGTGATTTTTTGCTTGTTGTAGGAAGAAAGTTGGAAAAGTCCGCAACTTTTTGTGTGATGGGAAAGACAAGGGAAATTTGTGGCGCAGCGTGTTAAAATAAAGTCTCTATATATAAAATCACCCGGCAAATCATGTTGTCACAAACCGCGCAAACCGCAGACTTACTGGTCAACTCTTCGTGAACTTTACCGTCTACTTGAATCACATTCGCGTGCATAACAATACCATGATGTTGATAAACTTTGGGTATCCCAGCTACGCTGCACCATTGGTAGACATGATCACCCCTTTGAAACGACGTTGTTGTTGTGGTTGGTTGCAAATCCACCTTCTTGTCTGCAGTTGCATTTGTACTACTATCGCTGCTGATCATGTGCGATGAGTGAAAAGAACGAGAGGATGAATCATTATTTTTTGTTGTTGAATCATCTTCAATGTCACTTATAACAGCAGTGCCATCCTCGCTTCTCGTGGTCGCTCCCGACGTTCCTGTTGCAGTGGACTGAAACGAGGAACAACTAGAACTCTCTGTAATTTCACTGATGGTTCGATACAATTCTTGTTGTTGCGTTGTTGATGGTGTGGCAGTAATTATTGTGGTATTTGGTGGCAGCCTATAAGAGCTTGACATGCTGGATGATGATTCATCAGTGCTAGCACTTTTTTGTTCCACTAGTGTGACCTCAACACTTTCATCGTAGCTGTTTTGAGATGAACAGGAGCCTACGGATGATAGAGATGACGGTGTGCTCGAGACGGAAGAAACCGTAGAAGAAATTAAGTGGAAGGAAGAATTCGTACTTCCAAATGACAAACTGTTTGCTGTGGCAGTTTCAAAAGAAGAAGCAAGCTGGGCAGTAGTACCAAAGGAGGGCACCGAGAATTCGAATGACGAAAGTCGGTCACCGAAGGATGCAGCCGCAGGCAAATAATAATTGTTTGACGATGCCGAGGAGGGAGAAGTAGCAGATTGTTTTGACGAGGACGAAGATTCAGACACCTCCGATGAAGAACCTGATGATAATGAGCTTATGCTCATCGTTTCACTGTTTCTCAGACTTCCGTAGCTTGCCATCATTATTAATTATTAGTTTTCTTCTTTCTGGAGATTTTGTGGATCGCGGCTGTGACTTCTTTTCTGTTGCAGAATAATGAGATTTGTTATTCTTGATCATTTCCTAATTTTAGGCAGCTATCGACAACTATTTTCCGCAACTGAAAACGGCTTGATCATTGTTTCGTGCACCTAAAACCTGGGAATAACTCGGAACGTTGAGGTTTTGGGTGACAGGTGAAGAGTGGACTCGGAACCAAAAGTTGTAATCTAATGAAAGCGACTATCAAGTAGTCGTTGTTGGAAAGCAGTATCGGGCACTGCTGCCATGGTTAACATGGACAGGATATCGATAATAGTAGTACAGTACCCCAAACCCCGAGGCCCGAGGGCGCAAATGAAGGTTACTGCTAGTACCTGGTAGTAGTTGGTAGTGATGCGGAGGTTCGTTGGTTGATGTTGTAGACTACTACTACCAGTAGTACGGATGATGATGATGTCGTTTTCGGCTGAATAATTTTATCTTAAGGTTAAGGTTAGTAGGTCTAGTTTTATTATTTCAGGATGCAGGCTGAGGTAATCTTAAAGCATTCTCTCTCGTTGCATCCAGTTTGTCGTTGAACCTTTCTGATTGTCTTGAAGTCATTACTTTTTGTATTTTCCCTGCGGACCATCGAATCGTCGACGTTACGAATGCAATTTACCATTGGCAGAGAGTTGTTCAATCTGTCCACGATAGTGATCAATATGTTCCCTAGAAGACGGAATACTGGCACCTCGAGTCAGGACCGAGGACGTTCCCATGGCACATCCCCACACTAAGCCGTGACGAATTTCTTCTGCCGACCAGGAACATCCGTTCGTTTGTCGCGGTTCACCACTACCAGCACCACCATTCGTCGTCGTAGTAGTAGTAGTAGTAGTAGTGGGAGGAGGAGAGTGCTTCCGTCTCCACGCCCACAAACCATGTAAAAAGCCTGCCGCAAAGGAATCTCCAGCTCCTGTCGGATCTACTGGCGTTACTTTGACTGTATCTTGCTCCACAATGGTCTTACCATTCAAGAGTGCCACTGCTCCCGTGGGACCACGCGTGAGAATGACGCAGGTGTCTGGACTCTTTTTATGAAAATAAGCAGCACAGTCTTTAACCAGCGTAGCCATGGCGGCACCGTTGGTAGGTTCTGGTGCCGTAGAGATTGTGGTCGTCTGACTCGTTGCTCGCTTCTTTCCCTGTTGCATGATGTGCAGGGCTTCTAGGTCGTTCATTATTAAAAAGTCCAGCGATGGCATTAATTCATCAATCCCTCCATCCCATAATTTGGTAGCATCGTGCTGCGGTACCAGCGATACGACCGTCTCTCGGGTTGGGAACTTTTCGGTCCGCACCTTGCGAATGTGCTGAATCTGGTGAGCAATCGAGCCGTGTTGAAAGCCATCCAAGTTGAAAAAGCCCGCAATGTGCAGGTGCAAGTCCCGAGAACAAGATCCAACGATTGCATCCACGTCCAAGTGGGTGGCATGGAACGTGTCAACACAACCTCGGTAGGTCATGAATGATCGCTCCTGACCCGCCACAATGGCCACACAGTGTCCGGTGGTGGACACATCGTTCTCTTGTTTGCAGTTGATCAAAGGGAAGCCGTGTTTTGTAGCGTGCTTGAGTAATATTTTTCCGTAAAGATCATTGGGATTGAGTGTGGTATGCAAAACCGGATCTGCCGAAAATTCGTGCTTTGCGTCAAAGTAGGAATGGAGGGCGTTCAAATGAGTAGCCGTGTTGGTAGACGAGCCTCCCGCAAAGGTCTGAATGGGAGAACGGAGCTTGGCATCGCCTCCTTTTTCAGGCCAGTCTGCATCGAGAAAGGAGAATAGATCTACAAAGGCATCTCCAACAATATGAAAAGCCACGACTGATGAGTCTTTCTCTTCTTCTGCTTGTGTTTGTGTTGCCATGCTACTGTGTACTCGAGTACGTTTTAATGTTTGCCAGCTCTTGTGAAAAATGAAATTATGGAAGGAGAGAGAAGTAGAAAGTAGAGACTCTAGGCGCATTCGGAAATAACCTCAGAGAGTTGCTTCTTTTGAGTAGTTTGATCTGCAACTGGATGCTTTCCATCAACCGTGATATAGCGATTGAAAGTCCGTTTTTGTGGCCTGCACAAGGGGCTTGCCTGCCTTCTATTTCGGATTCGAGGATGTGCTGGAGGTACCATGGTGATGAGAGCCATTTTATTTCCTGTGTAAGTGACTATTTATGACGTCATACTCATATTTCCTTTGTTCACGTTTAGTCACCCAAACCTTATAACATCACACATCAAACAAAAAATCCTGTAAGTAGTCTAGTCTACCGTAGTACTAGCTAGACTAGTAATAATGAACGTGCAAAACGAGCATGACCTGAAAATACCGTTTCTCTCGACATAAAAGGGAGAAGTCAAGACAACAAGTATGTAGTACATCCCAATGGCACCTCGTCCTATGGAAATGCACTTGAAATTCCAATAGTAAATGACAAAACGGAACGATCCAGAACAAAATTCAACAACAAAAACAGTCCAAGGAAAAACTAGCATTTTTTAATGTAGTGTGTCTGGTGGTGTCCATAATAATATGATGATCATTTTTGCTTGCAATGCATGTCTCTCAATTATTTAGATCCCATTCTTTGCAAACGGAGGATTGGGCTGCTTGTAACACTCTGGATATCCCAGCGGTCCGACGGGGACCGTTCCATTTCCCGTACGTCCAAAATAACCCTGTTTGCAGTGCTGTAAGTACGCCGCATTGGACACTAGTTCCATGCCGGGCAGGGCCATCATCCGCGTCATCCATTTCCAAATATTTGGATATTCCCACAAGAACTTTTCGTTCAATTTGAATCTGGAGTAGTACACAGGATCGAAGCGAAAGAGTGCTGGGAATAGTCGGATATCTGCTTCGGTAACTTGGTTTCCTACCAAAAAGTTTGATTGGGACAGGATGTCATCGTTGAGCCTTTGGAGCGCTGCAAAAAATGTCTTGTAGGCGGTTTCGTACGTTTCTTGATTTGACGAAAATCCAGCCTTGTAACTTCCGTTGGCAATGGTCTTGTAAATCCAATCGTTTAATTCGTCAATTTTGGATTGGTACATTGTGGGATACAAATCCACCTCCTCCTGATGTGATGCGTGACGTTGACGCGCCAACGGCTTCAGGACAGTTCCCATCATGCGCAAAATTTCGGCACTTTCATTACTAACGACAGTTTTTGTTTTCTTGTCGAACAGTACGGGTACCGATTTTTGATCGTCAATGCCCGCCAATTCGTAAATTTCTTTCACGTAGCTCGTACCATTGACGGTATCTTCGGTACATTCATCAAACGTGGTAAAATTGCCATTACTACCGATCTGTCCATTCGGACAAAATTTCCATAAATTAGGTCCAAGAGGTTCGTCGTCTGTCGATCGATTCGGAAAACATACATCGACCGTAATGACCTCTTCCAAACCCATTACGGCACGTCCTAACAAAACACGATGACACCAAGGACAATTGTACGCCACGTACAAATGATATCTATTCGTTTCGGGAGGATAGAATATTACTTCATATTCATTTTCGGATGCTGCCGTTGTTGCTGGTGGTGGTGGTACTGTTGTAATCCAATGTCGTGCCGTTGAAACACCTCGAACAAATTCTCCTTTGGCACGACGTTCGGTAGCGTTGGTCTGATCGTCCGATGTGAGTCCCGCTGATCCTCGGACAAGTTTATTATTCTTATTCATGTTGTTGTTGCTGTCGTTCATGTGAACAAGGGAGATACTTCAAAATAATGATATTATTAATGACTAGTGTATTAAAATTTGTACGAGGAGTAGGAGAGTTTTTGATAGATAGATTTGATGGATTCCATTCATGCTACATTTTTTCAGACGGTGATGTGAGATCGGCGTCTTGGAGGAGAAGAAGAGATCTTGGAATGCAATCGAATAGAGTAGACTAGTCTAGTCTACTTGCTCTTACGATGAAAATCCCAACAGAAATAACGGACGAAGGTCGGACTGATCTAGTATTCCCTTAATACTGTCTTCGATCAAAATAGCACTGCTGGCATACCATCCAACTTGAAGACAACAACAACGGAAAAAACCAAAACATGAAAGTCTCCGGTAAAAAACCGAACGTATTTTTTATCAATAATATATTTTATTTTGTTACTTTTCACTGTTAATAGGCAAGACACTGCCTAGAAGTAGTACTTGTTTTAGAAACTATGCATTCCAACAAGGATGAACGCAACGGTATTGCCCATCCGCATGGCCATCATCATCAACATCAACATCATCATGACGTTGATAAATCACCATACGATCGACATGATAGTCATATTTGGTCGAGTTGGTCAGAAGATGCTACCGATCAAGAGGGACACGTTCTAACATTGGATGGTATATCCCAAATTGCTCATCACAAGTACGTGGCGGGTCAGTACACGCACTTGGATAATGTGTGCAATCCCTACTGGACACAACTGACCGAACAGTTATTACCAACATGGATGGCACCCAACGTCGTTACCAGTATTGGTGGACTGGCGTGTCTCGCAAGTTACCTGGTAACGTGGTACTACTTACCACAATTCGAACCGATGACTATACAAGGTGGAAGCAGCGGCGGCGGCGGTGACGACGATTTTGATACAGTACCACCACAGCTCCTTTGGTTTAATGGCATTGCCGTGTTTTTGTACTTTACGTTGGATTGTATGGATGGCAAACAGGCACGACGGACCAACAGTTCGAGTCCGTTGGGACAACTGTTCGATCACGGAGTGGACTGCTTTGCCAACTTGTCTCAGCTCAGTGTCTGTCAGAGCTTTCTGTTAATGGGACCCAGTCGAGGATACTTGTGGTCTCACTTGGGATTGCAGTGGGCCTTCTTTGCACCTCAGTGGGAAGAATACTATACCGGCATTTTGCAGTCAAGCTACGGCAAATGGTTGGGCGTTACCGAGGTACGATGGATATGGAAAAAAAGGGGGAATGGAGTGTTTACATGTGGAACAAATTCTTGTCGCTTTTTCCAAATAAACTCACCGATCACCGATGTTCAAATTCATGCTCGTGTTACACAAAGGTCAATTATGGACTTGCTATCATTACAATATTCAATAGTTTCTTCGATACCAGATCCTTTTACAGACAAACTCTTCAACAATTGCTTCCCATTTCGACGCTGCCACAATCTACCATCACACCTTCCTTTTTTGTGACAGTTTTTAATACAGTCGTCACATCACAACTCAAATATCTCATTCTTTACGGATGGATCGCCATGGCAACTTCCATTGTTTTGGGATGCATATATCGAACAGCCGTGTACCTGAAACGTCCCTACTCCATCTACGTGGCAGTGACCAAATTTTTATCACCCACCATTGTAACAATATTGGTACTCTTTGTGGTTCCCTCCAGTGTCGTTCATCAAGAATGTCGTTTGATCAGTCTAGCAACAGGATTGTGCTTGTGTCTTGTGACTACGAAAATGATTGTTTTTAGTATGGCACGCATGGCATACGGTGCCATCCAAATGGACATCCTGCCACTGATCTTTGGATTGGGTTTCATTTCGTGGGAATGTCAATATTGTGATTTGTGGAACCAACCTCGACGTATGACACCGCTAGGAGTGACATTTGTTTTGCAAGTTTTGGTTGGATGGTACTTTATCCGCAATGTTTTTTGGACCCATGCTGCTATTGCACAATTGAGCGAGAAATTAGGTGTTTACGTGTTCAGTATCCAGAAGAAAAAACAATCATAATAGTCTAGTGATAACAAAACAAACAGTGCTTCAACTTAAATTATGAATAGGCCTATACAAAAAGTCCAGGAATCCAGAAGATGCCACCATTGGAGTGCGTATAACCAGGAGCCTTGCATCTTACCTTACTACGAGCGTGAAGTATCGTATTGGAAGCAGGAGCAATATGTTTTTTTTAATAATGCGTTTCTTTCTCCCAAGACACGTCTATTTGGGACAGATACGCACTACCTTGTTTTGCTGTGTAGCAGCCTCCGGTAAAGACAGTATTTTATAACGGAGCAAAAACTAATAACTGATAGTGTTATCCGCCTGATATCGGTAATCCGTTAGCACAACTGTTATTAGAGGGTGCTTTGTGTTCAAGTTACTATGGAGCTTTCTCTCAAAGACCAAAAAGTACTGTCGTCAAGGCATTGCATAACACAACACAGATAGGGCTGGGAAACTACAATTTTTTTAAACCAATAATTGTACGCTGAACGCGAAACAGACGCTCCAAGTCTCGCAATGCATACTTGCAGACGAGATGTCATTCACTTTCCTTCCCTCGATAGTTTCCATTTTCCCCACCTTATTTTTTTGGCGGCGCCAACCATACATGCACCCTGCACACCAGTTCCGACTTTGTTGTTATTGAATGTTGAATTAGCTAACAAATGTCCACGGGTAATGCTTTAGATGATGATGTCATAACTGCCTTGGGTTTTTGAATGAAATCTTGGTTGTTTCTTGTTGCCTGTTGGGCAGCCTCTACCATTTCAGAGTCAAGTTGGTTATTTCGTTTTGCTTCGAAGGCCATATTATCATCTTGATTTTCGACCTCTGTCGTACCCAAAAACCAAGCAGGTGGTGTTTCTTGTTCATCAAAATCGGCCGTCAACCAATTTTCAATATCGGAAGTACTTTTGCTTTGAAAATCTCGATCAATCCAATCTTCGACTGTTATGGTTGCAAATTCCTTAGCGGTGGCTTGTTCAGTGTTGATGAACAAGTTGAGCAAAGGTAAAGAACGGAATGGATGCTGATAATAATAAGATGCGCGCGGCGAAACAACAATTCTGTTGGAGAGACATGGCGTAAATCCAAGGACCGACGGGACAAGTATGGCTGTACTATACATACAAAGGAGGGAAAGATTCATTATACAATAGAGTAATATATACAGTTCTCTTGAGGAATTCAAAGCGCTTGATGAAATGTGATATTATGATGTACCACTCGAAGTAGACTAACTACACTCTAGTTGGTTGGCTTTTTTTTTTCATTAGCGATAATATCTTTTGGATAGCCAAGAAAGTTTGATGGCTCCAAGGCATTGCTTAACTCCTTGAGTGATGTGAGTGATGTGAGATGATGGTCCAAATGTCCAATCCAATGAAATCCTTCCCTTCTTCGCACTGGTTGATATTTTTATTTTTTATTTCGTTCCAACTGGCGTGCGTGACCAAAAATGAATTGAATCATGTTTTGTTGAGCTAAGCTGCGTCCAGGGTAGTAACCTTAATTCTGGAATAGGTTATCATAAGGAAAGGAACTAATGTTAGCTACCAGTACTCGAGTAGTTGACAACCGTGAGTAAGCAGCGACACAACTTATATCTGTCAATGTTTTCCATGTCTTGGTTGATTTCCTTCTTTGTACTGCGGCGCAGACAGAAAATGTTCACGCAAAGAGTAGCCCAGTGTACAAATTTTGATTTGAATCTCATTTGGCCACAGAGACAGATGTTATCGTTTTGTAATAAGTCTAGTAGTAAAGGAAAAGCGCATGAAAAATAGTCTTTTAGAACTTTGAGACTTGGACGCTAGCTCGTGAAATAGATAAAGGACAAGTGGTAGTAGTAGATATTGCATCAGAGTGTACTTTTCAAACTACGGGTCACACCACCCAGCCACATTCATGGCTACTCATACTAGGTAATAATCTCTGTCCAGACCCGGATTCTCGAAAGTCTTTGACACGACTCAGGATTGTATTATTACTGACTGAAAGATTTGTTATTCGTCTAGCTACTAGAACCTAGTAGAATTCTTCTAGTAGGGCAGCACCACTAGTACTACCCTAATAGCAGACTACTAGAGTCTAGCTAGCTCTAGTAGTAGGCTAGTTCACGTGATCACCCAGGTTAATTTTCGTGCAGTATTCGTAGTACGCCGAAAAACGAAAAACCATTACTCGTACCGTAAATTGAAACACCAACAGTTCCCTATTCTGCACCTCTATCGAACCATGTTAAATGATCAAATCTTTAACTCCAGCCATGACAACTGCAACGCGTCTGCAATATCGTATGACATTGAAATGACCAGTAGTGCTATTATTAATGGGCAAGAACAATTCCTAGACGAAGACGATGGATCCAGGCAGGATCCTTTACGGAATACCACCACCATAGACAATAGTGCGCAAAGTAGGAATTTACTCGACGGCACTCGACGTGAAACAGCACCCCCTCGAAATCGTCAGCTGCTATTCATTAGTTTGACCACTTTATTATTTTGTGGCTCCATGGCTCTGACGTCCGTCGTGAGTGTATTTGTGACCTTGGCTGTCTCGGATAACAACAACGCCAACAACAACTCGAACAAATCAGCCAACTCCGTGGATTCTAGAGAGGTACAAGCCACTTCTTCTCCAATCACGACAACCACTGTCGCTCCTGAATCATCATTTGAAAGTGATATGATTGCTTCTACTTCTTCTCCTTCTGCGACGACAAGTAAGAAACCCTTTGGAGATAGCACAATTCCTTCGTTTGCTGAAGCTGTCACCGATTCTTACTCGTCTCGGGCGGACCTTGAAGTGGACCTTACCATGGCTACCAAGGACATGGTAAATGATATTATTCTACGAAATGTCGAACAGCTCAAAATGTTGATTCCCACTAATACTACTGATGATGTAGCTACCGACAATCCCATGGTCAAAACGATCAAGCAAAGGACAGAGGTAATTGCTAACAAATTCGAATCGCGCACAAGCAACAATGAAGACTATGCCGACGAAGCGGATACGATTAAGGAAGACGGAAGCTTTGTTTATGCAGCCTACGGAGATTATTTGGTAGTCTGGAATCGTCAAGGCGTAGTGCTTGCCCAAGAACAAATTCCTTTGCCACCGTCGGGAATAAGAGCTTCCATTCATGCTATTCAATTGACACCAGCACACGTACTGGTGATTGCTGGCGGATATAGCGAACTTGATGAGTCGGCTACCGGCAGCATTGCTGATTTTACCAATGACACCAAAATTCAAGTCTACACCAAGCCAACTGTTGATGTGCCTCAACTAATGCTAGTTGCCACGCAATCCATAAATGGCGTTTACAAGAGCAGTCATGTGCTTGAGGACAAGGGCAGCACGATTCATCTCGTGACGGGAGCCAATGTGAACTTGTACAGTCAATTGGAAGAGCCCTTGAGTATTCTTAATTTCGTAGGAGCTGCTAGCAATCATACACATTACTTGGAGTCGGCGAGCGCACTAGCTCGTGATACCTTGATCCCTGCCTTTGTCACTTTATTGGCCAACCGTATCATGCCCGATGATACGACGCATGTTATGAAAGTTAACAACTGGAAGAATGAAGACCAGAATGTGGACAATAGTGGCTCCAAAAAGGGATTCCACTCCTACGTGCAAGTTGTTTCCCTTCCGACAACAGCGTTGCCCACCTCTACTTTCGCTGCGGAATCTCTGGCCGTTTCCAAGTCTACCTTTTTGAGCCCCACAATCGATCTCATGCATGTTTACGGCATAGATGACAGTCTCGTAATTGCGGTCGAGCCCAGTTCTTTTGATTGGGCGACCAAGGCGTTGATCGAGGACGTCTTTTTAGTGCATTTAAAGGTCGACCCGGACACAACCAAGACTAGCATTTACTCTGTGGCCGCCTTTCAAGGTCGGCTGGCGGGGAGCGATATCAAGACTCGACGCCACAGTATTGATATTCGGGAAAATGACTTGAGAATGGCCTTGACACGCCAGGCTTCCTTTCCCTTTGATCGTGTGTACGCAATTTGTGGTGATCCACACCTCATATACAAAGATGTGCAATGCACGACCATGGCAGCGTGGGAAAGCTGTCGTAACTTGGTCTGGCTCCAAGCGTGCCAATCAGTGACCAAGTCTAGCTGTCCTTACGAATACACATGCGCCGACGACGAGACTACTGTCTCTGCCGAGACGTCTACCAAGAACATCATAATGGTCTTGTCAATTTCCGAAACTGGATTCATGAAAGAAATTGGTCGAGTGGATGTGGGGGCTAACCATGAAGTTGTAACGTCGGTCCACTTTGGCGAGACTTTTTCGTACGTCACCACGTCGTTTCTGCAGAGCCAGGGTCCTTTTTACGTGCTCAACATACCACAGGGCGAGCCTCCTTCGATCAGCAGTACTCTCCAACTGGAGAACTTAATATCTTACCTGCGGCCCTTGAACGAAGATGACACACTCTTGTTGGGAATAGGACAGAACGTGACAGGTCAAGGCGATTTGCAAGATATCAACGGTATCGTGGTTTCTGTCATTGACGTTTCCGATCCGGAAGCTCCTGTCCTGCTAGCTAGTCGCATGCTTGCCCATGATGACGATAGCTCCGTATCAACGCTGCACGCCCAATGGGACGCAAAGTCGGTCCAGTACACTTCCGATGGCCTGTTGATTATCCCGTACATGTATGCTGAGTCCATGCCTGAGCTTTCTGCCAATGTCGATTTGATCGATCGTCCAGAGCCATTTCAAGGTTTTGCGGTTCTTAATGTGTCGGACCCGAAAACAAATGACATTCAGGAGGTCTTTCGCGTGGACCATCGCAATCCGAGTGGCGCCTGTCGCTACTGTGCAGGTAACTTGCACAACCACCGAGCCTTAGTCTACGCTGACGATGGATCCATCATGACAATATCCAATCACAAGGTAGTGAGCAGTGACCTTACCACAGGTGCTCAGAATTGGGCTTTCAATGTCACCGTTAGTGAACAAGACAATTTGTGTTGTTCATAAACAATGCCGAAGACGGATTAATGCCTCTGTCACGTATCGATTTATAGTGCACCTGTATCCATTTTTCAATAACAAATACATGATGCATTTTTACGATTCCAACAACTCTCGATGCTAGTAACATTTACTCTCGCTACTTTTAAAGGCAGGTAGTGCTAGAAGTGGCTAATGGTGTATCCACACAATTATGCGCGTTGGAAAATACACAAAACAGCCCATGCTAGTATTTCATCTTTCGTTTCCTTTATTATTTCTGAGCCTTGATTTGTTCCAAGTTATTGCGAACCTTCATAAAGGTTTCTCGAACAAAGTCATTGTGATATTGAATCATGGGGAGATTATCGTTTCCTTGTTCTGGATTTTGTTGAATTTTGTTGGAACAATTAGCCAGTTCGTTTAGCATTTCATCAACGTGCTGTAACAGAGCATCACACGTTTGGGGTCGATAATGATTGTGCATATTGGCCTTGGTTTGTTGATCGCCCTGCAAATGCGCGTTCAAAAATTGTTGCTGTTGATTGGTATCAATTTGTTCCAGTATAGTGTACAGCATAACATCCCACACTTCTTCGGCAATGGCTCCATTTTCGTGGTAAAACACCATCCGATCGTACACAAATCCCAAACTGACCAGTTCCGGTGTCAACGTTTTTCCGGCCATTAGTTTGCAGTAGGCGGCAGGAGATGACACATCAAAGAACCCAAAGGTTGATAAAAAGCGTGATGGATTTGTAATTTGTCCGTAACTTTTGAACAGAGGCTCCCCTGCTTGAACATCCTTGAGCAAGACAACGTGAACGTTGCCGTCGTTATCATACTGGACCTGTACGTTCGGATCCGCATTGTGATTGAGCATATCCGCCATGGGAATAATCTCGGCTTCTTCAAATGCTGCTCGAGCTCTCGTAAAGACCACGTTGAAGGCCCACTTGGTTACCTCCAAGTTTTGTTTGGTTTGTGAACTGATCGAAGGAATATCCAAGGTATTCAGTACTTCCATAAACAAATCATAATTGAAGCGATCTTGTCTGGCCAAAAATGCCACAAAGGGAGGCAAACATTCAATGCAATAGGGAGTAAAGGTAATGGACGTATGAAACTTGCGCGGCAATGCATTCAACCAGGCATAATACGGTGATTGCTGACCTTGATCATACTCTTGCAAAACTTTGAGAAAGAGATAAAATTGACACGCCAAATTGGATTGACTGTTGCTGTTCGTAGCATCAAAATATTGCGCAATGGCGGGTTCCAAATGTGCAAACTCGTCCTGGCGAATCCCATTGGATGTTAATCGTAACATGGCAGGCACGTACAGGACACGAGAACCAGCAGGACTGGCTTGGCTCGATACGGCGCCCCATTCTCCAAATTGTTCAGCAATTTGCATATTATCTAAACTCACTCCATAATTGGTAGCCCATTCGACGAAGCTATTGTAATCACGAGGAGCCGTTTCGGAAATTTGAATGCTAGAAGTTTGCGTTGAATGCAAATTACTTGTACGAGAAACCGAGAATGATGGAAGGCGAGGAACTTGAAATGCGAGTGTGCCGATTGCATAATGCTGTGCCAAAAGCAGGATTGGAAATATGAAGAGTCGGTTCATAGTAGTATATTGCTTCTGATTTGGTTGAAGGATAAATATGAAAGAAACGAACTTGTCCAGGTTATGATGCAGAACTGGAATGCTTGGAAGGTGGAGAGTGGTGATAAGGAAAAATAAATTAATATCTTTAATGATCTTGTTGTTGTCAAGTACCGGTACTCTACACGAGTACGTGGTGTTAAAAAATGTTTGGTTTTCTAATACAGTACGAGACTAGACCCTACTGTACTACTATGTTACGTACTTTGTCATACTAGCTAGTAGTCTAGTCTAAAAGTAGCTACTACTACTAGTAGCATTCAGGATACATATTTAATACATGCCCGGGTAAAAGAAGTCCAAGCAGGAATGGTACGACAAAGCATAGGTCTCTCTACTACTGCAGTAGTACTACTAGCTACAGTAGTAGTACTAGTCTAGTAGTACTCTATTAGTAGTAGACTAGCTATTGGTGCGAAGTGGATGCCCCAATAATTTTGATTGTTCTACCCCCCTGGAGGAAAAGCGAAAGAGTCCATGCTCAAAGCACTACCTGCCGTCAGTAACTGTAAAGATATACTGGATGACAGCACACACTTCTGGTTGGTAGGGCTCCTTCATTATTATTACTCTATTATTTGTTGGATTCATCATTCGTGGAAATAGCAGTACTACTAGTAGGAGCGGTTGACAAAGATAGTACCCAAGGTCGATTTCGTGGAGATTTTTCCGTTGAAACAGATGAGATGGTAGTGTTCTTGGTGGTGGTGGTGGTGGTGGTACAAGCCGTGTTGTTACTAGTAGCACTACTGATGAGTCGTTCAGGAGAAGAAATAATGCTAATGCCACCGCCACTGACACCACTGCTGCTCGTGGCAGTGCATGTATTGGTAGCCACGGCATGAATATGGTCTTCGAGGGCATCTTGGTATGTTTTGAGTTTGGTTTCACTGATATACAATCGCAATTGTAAGGCTTGAAGTCGTTCTTCAGCTTGTACTCGCTGCCGATGAAGTTTTTGACTATATTGCTGTTGTTGCAGCTCCAGTTGTTGATCCTTGTGTACAAGTTGTTGTTCCAATGCTTTTATACGTTGCTCTAGTGATGATGGCGTTGTTGTTGTCGCTGCCGCCGTTGTTGTAACTGTTGATGAATCTGTTTGGCGGTTATCAGTATTGGAAGAAAGGGAGATGGGCAGTGTCGTAGATGGCACTGTAGTTCCAGTGTCTACAACAGGCAAAGGTGCAAAGGCCACAGCTTGGACTGAAAGTCTCGTTGTTTTCGTCGTCTTTTTCTCTACATTCTTAGCTTCATTATTACATAATACCGCTGTCGTTGAATCTTCCATGGCCTCTACTTTTGAATCGTTTTTCGTTACCGAGCAGATTTTGCCACTAGCAGTACTAGTATTTGCGGTGGATGGTGCCGTTGTAAACGTCATCATTTGACTTTCATCAGCGAAAACGTTGGAGGCGGTAGAGAAGCGCGTTGACTGGTCGTTGTTTGTGCATTTGTTGCTGCTGGGGATAGTGGTTGTTTCCGATGGTAGATCTTGCGGTTTCATCTTCTTTGTTGGATCTTCCGTATTCTTGTTGTGTGCTGTCTTTTCGGTTGTTGGAGCTGTAAATATTGCGTTCTTCTTCTTGATAGTTTCAGTTACTATTAATTTTTTCTCCTGTCCAACTTGAATCCAATCTTCGGCTGTGCTGTTGTCATCATCAACATATTGAGGTACCTGTATTTGTTGTAGCACTTCCTGTAATGTCTGTCGGGTGGTGGTTGAGGTTTTGGTTGTCGACGTCGTTGGTTCGTCGGTTGATACTTGTTGTTTTAATTGCTGCTTTTTCTGTTTCTTTTTCTTATCATTGTTGGTCCTGGCACCGCTTGCTGTTGTTCGGACACAACTATTGGACGCGTCGGTCAATTCCAAAGATTTTCCAACTGTTTCTGCTTGTATTTGCAATTCTTTCATTTTACGAATCACGTCTTGACGAATCCTTTCTCGATCGGCGATTGTGGATGGTTGTAAAGTTGGACTCAAATGAAACCTTTGATGTTGTTTTCTGGGTGGAGGGAGGATACTTTCGTCTTCCTCCTCGTCGTCGTCTAGGTCGTCGTTTCCATTTTTGCTGGAGGTTGTTGGTTTCGATGAGTGCTGCTGCTGCTGCTGCTGCTGCTGCTGCTGCAGAAGAACACAACGATTAAATAAGTTTTGCAGATCTGCAAAAATCGCTGAAGACGATTGCGTGTGACAAGTACTAACAGCTGTTGATATATTTGAGTCCAAGTTGTCATCCAAGGTTGCCAATCCAGCCAGATATACCAAATGTACCGGAATATTCAAGGCTGTTTGTTTTTCACTTAACGAAGGCAACGATAGTAGTCCTTCTTTGCTTGTTTGCTGTTGCGAGGAGAGAGAAGAAGACGTCGCTGCCAACGTTTCTGTGAGGGCTTCACAAGCGCGCAGTTGACAAGGATGCATATTGATACAATTTCACGTTTAATGCGGTAATTGCTTTCCGGGACAGCAGAGAGAGGGGTTGTTGGTTGTTGGTGAAAAGTGTAGGGTGAAAGTGATTTCGATTTCCATGTTTATTCACAACATCATCATCACTGTAGTTTGAGCGTAAGAAATAAATAAAAAATACTTTAATAATAATAATAAATAATAATAATGTCTCAGCGAGCGAGTGTGCGCCGGAGCATAGCGTAGATAAGTGCGTCCAAAATTCATTAGACTACCGTACTAGTAGAGTCTAGTAGCTTCAGGCGAGAGATTACACCGAAAGCCGTATTGTATGACACAACACTAGTAGACTAGTAGGTCACCAGTAATGAAACCTTCAGCCAACTGCGCAAGCTCCAACGTGTGCAAAGTAGTTGCTTCCCAAATCAGCCATTATCCTGTCACGAAATCCACGTAGCAAAATTTCTCTGGTAACATTTAGCTCGATTGCCGAATGGTTTGTGTCCCTTCTGACCAGGTTAGTTCCTAGAATGCAGCCAGGGACCAGAGCCGAAAAGACAACAAAAAGGACAAAGCAGTATTTTGATCGGTAATTTGTGATTTTATCCGGTGTGGCAGGAGTTACGGAGTTACCACAGGCAAAACAGTACTGGTAGACTCAATTTATTTGTGTTGACGAAATTGAATGGATCTTTTAGTAATTATCAGAGCTGTTGTCAACACAGGGATCAAAGCCGAAAACGTGGAAGGCTCGTTTGTTGTTGTTGCCACAACGCCATTTCAATGAATTGTCAGTACGATCAAAAAGAGATTATTCACCTGTTATTTGTCTATCTTTGAAGTGTACTTTGAATGGAGCTCGAAAATCGCCGGAGAGTCGTACGCCGGGTTCCGTAGTTGTGAATAACAGCTTGCCAGAGTCGACTAGACAAAGCAAGTTTTCTGTAGCATGAGGAGATTCTCTCTTCATTGGCTCAAGTACGTAGTCGATTCCACGGCAACGCCCTTAATTTCATGTGCGCGCTGTGATACAGAAAAATCAAGGTTATCTTTCGCATGTGCACTCAATTGAATATTATTTGACGAGAGGCAAGTTCACTAAGAGGCGTTCTAAGCAAGTATCTTTAATGGCCATCGTGTTCGGGCTAGAATTGTTTACCGATGTTACTAGAAGAGTCTCCTCATGTGAGGTGCAGCAAATGTGTGTTGATGCTTCATTCGTCTCCAGGGCTCGAGTATTCAATACAATTCGTACTACTAAAAGAGTGAAAAGGTGTTGAGACGAGATGATAGAATCTGACGCATTACTGCTAGTAGTAGTAGTGTGTAGAGTACCAGTACTATTACTCTACTAGGCTAGCTACCAGGTAGTACACTGGCTGACTACTAGTAGCTACTAGTAGATAGTAGAGTACTACGACGGAGTAGCTAGTAGGAGTAGTACTAGTAGACGACCCTCCCTACAAGTACTACTACGAGCTACTACTAGAGAGATGATTACGTCGTAGTGGTAGTACCAGGGAGTTTAAAAATGAAAAGGGAACCTCATCCCTTTTACTGTACTAGTACTAGAGTAATCGAGTGGTGACTGTGCAACTCGTGAACTATGGTGATTAGGAAAACTCTTTTCTGTTGGAAGCAATTAATTAGACACCCATTGACAAACTTCGCCAACAATTTCGATAGAACACCTAAGGACTTTTTTTAGAAGAAAGCAGCACAAATTTGGTCCGCCAACCGATGTTGCGAATAAATGTATGGCTCCTCTCACATCTATTTTTGTCCGGTGTCTATGGGAAAGCTGCACGTTGATGCCTTTCACGTGCTGTGGTGCCAAGATAAATAATGGCCTCGAGCGCAGCAAAACCACTTACTATTTCTTGTGAAGCCCCGTGTCGACTAATAACTTATTGATTTGGCGTTTTTTACCACTTATTTTATCATACTCCCAACTCCTAACACTTACTATTTTGTCTGATAATTTATCATGTCGGCCGCCATTATGAAAACTGTAGCATCCTTTGAGGATACAATCAAGCAAGACGAGAATATTGGTCCTGTCGTTGTTGAAGTCGAACGTACTTTGTGCTTCACAGATGTTCCCTGTGGAGCCATGAAGTTCGACGAGAATGCTGCCAGCCAGGTGGACGATAAGGATGAACCGCTTCTCGCTAGATTTTGTGGGGATTTTGAGCGTGCCTTTTGCTTCAGTAATTTGAAGGATATTGAAGAGAAAGATGTTGAGCGACTGCGATCGTTGAAGTCCCTACAAGATGCCGACATGTCGGCCGCAGTCAAGGAGGAGCATCCCGTCAATGAATCCACTGATACCGAATCAATGAGCTCGGATGAAAACACCAAGGCCAAACCTACCTTGGAGGCTCAAGCTGGTGACAGTCCCGCCGTGAAACGTGTAAAGGAAGCTGTGGCTACAGCATCCACCAATGAGGCAGCAAAGAATTCCTTGTCTCCCAAGAATGTCTTTCAATCGTCCAAACATGCCAGTAAAAAGAGCGGGAAGCCAATGAATGCCATGCAAGCCTCCAAGGCTGCCAAGAAGGCTGCAAAGGAAGCTGAAAAGTCCGCAAAGAAAGAAAACAAGTCAGGTAACAAAAAGTGGAGTCTTTTTCGCAGGAGTAGTCAAAAGGGGAGCATTTAAACCAACCTACAATGGTAGCCACCAGAGAAGTAATAGAGCGAGAGAGAGAAAGGTGGAGCTAAGGTCTATTTATGACAGCGTCATATATATACATTTATGTGAAATATGATAGGTACCAGATCTCTCTAATACATGAGAATGATCAGTGCAATTACTGGTACTACCATAGAATGAATACTATTCAATATTGTCGTACTTGTGATGAAAAAAAAAAAATAGGCTTCCGTTTTAGGTACAAGATTAGAGTAACTAAGAGTTCAGAGGGTGAGTGTTACTGTATATGATAGCAGCAACACTGTTCTGAGTTCTGAGGAATAAGACGCAACCATTCCAAGATTCTTCATTCTTCAAACACACCAAGGGCGGTTGGGACCTAACATTAAAATGTTGTTCCGGTGCGCGTGCATACACTGAAGATATACAACTAAAGAGAAGTGTCGGTGGTACCAACAGGCAGTCAAAGGTACCAGGTAGCAAGCAAATAATTGCTAGGAACAAGACCTAAGCAGATCCTATCCTCCTGGGAGGGTGTGGTCCAGTTGTGATCAACCTTGTCACCCCTTGGGGTGCCAATGGTTGCCCTCCGGTAGCCTTGGCACCCGGCAGTACCATAGTTGTGATCCCCGTAAATTAAATTAGATATTCAAGTGTTTTAGTCTACTTGGAAAAAGAGATGAAGGGAAGTGAGCGTTTTCGCTGAGGATGAATGATACGATTCGCAGTTGAAAAGCCATAAGCATTTAAACTGCCTACTTCCTTGTTTAACAACCTTATAATGAGACAACGTTTTCAATCCGCTCACAGCCTGACAATGGCGATTCAGAGCAAAATCAACGTGGTTGCCTGCACACCAATGAGCAAACAAACGCAGTGTCCTAAACTTTCTTCAAATTAAATATATGCAGTATTGAATACATAAAAATAAATAAAATGGCAATTAAATCTCGCCGTTCCTCCTGCATGTATAGAGTATAGACAACGCGTATACGGTTGCCGGTTGCCTCTTATTTATTACAAGATTGCCTGCGGTATACTGTAGGAACCTTCGGGACACTGTAATACCAAATCTTTCTTAGTGTCAAAAATGCACGATCGCAGTTCGCACTTGCCCTTGAGAGTATTAAAACCCGGTGGACAAGCCTCTTGACATACATTGCGAAAGGGAATTTTTCCGGCAGGACACACAGCGGGACCGTGTGTTTTGGACGACGAATCCAATCTTGGTGCTAATTTGGGCATGGTGACCCGAGGAATAGATTCGGCTTGACGAATGCACTTGCCATCTTCGTAGTAAAACTTGCCGGGAACACCACTGCCGACTTTGCATTCGGGACGAGGACAATGTCCCAATTCTTGCGAACAGCAGTAGGCACCGTACCGGTGTTGCTCGTTCCCATCGGCATCCAAAGCAGGACAGGTCATGAATTTGGGACTCAACGAGGCCCGACGGAGAGTGCACTGTCCGTACGATTTGGAGTAATTGGTAGGGCACGGACTGTGACATTCTCCCTTGGTGCCCAAAAACATTTGCCAATCTTTGGGGCATTTGGGCTTGACTTTACGATGCAAGCGCTTGCGACACCAACCTGCTTGAAATTTAAAGTCGTCCGGGCAATTCACCGTTTGAATATCTCGCGAGAGCGCAACGCGATCACGGACACAGGTCTCGCCATTGTTGTAGAATTTGCCAATCACATCAGGTTCCTGAGGACAGGATGCCAGTTGAACCGTTTCGGCATTCACATGGCTTAGTGCTGCTACAGAGAGCAGTATAGATAAGAGGGACAAACGCTGCATCATGGCAGATACTTTAGATGATAAGAGTACCAGTATTTTCGTAAGCAAATGAAGTGTTAACCGAAGGATGTTGTGTTCCTCTACTACTACTAGGTTGTAGTCTACTGTTGCTCTACTTCCGTGTTTTCGTTCCCGAAAGCATTGGAAATTGAATGGCACGCTGCCGAGAGATTTAGCTATGAAAACGGTAGCCTGCCGAAAACCTAACGCTCGCCAAAATTGAATGTAATGGGAACTGAAAGCCGGCCAGAAGAGTGTATCCTGTTCCTTATTTATTATTAACGGTACTGTCACATGCGACAATTACAGCGGTGTCGAGAGGGGGGTGGAGAAAATCTCGAAATTTCTAACATTTGCTAGACTAGACCCTACTAGACTATAAGAAAGACAACGAATGTGGTGGCTTGAATTAAGTGGTGTTACCCTGTCCCGCGCACGTGTCACCTGCATCCAAATGACAAGCATGGGTCTTTGAAAAAGTGATTTTAGTAATAATCAGGGGTCTGGCTCCTGTGTTTAGCTAGCTAGTAGGCAAGCAGGTGAAGTCACAAGCGGAATGGAAGCTAAAATGTGCATCACGGGAACCTTCAGTAACATGCAGTACATAACCTGACGCCAGAAGTACCCAAAGACTGGTCTCACACTGACCGCGACCCCCGTCCAAATAAAATTCAATGTGCCACTTGGGGAAAACAGGCAACACCACCGAGTCCCTGTGCTTTTTCAAAAGGAACTTTCCAATCAGCGCATCAAGCAATAAATCAGTATGAAGTATTGTCGCAAATCAAAACCCATTTGCAAGCCGTAGCAAGGCCCTTTTGAGTGCCTAGCCTTCTTGGTTAATGTGCGTGGATATCATTGGGCGTCCTGTTTCATTCGCGGCCTCTATAATAAACAACCTAAACACATTGCACATGATAAATTGCAGATCATAGCATACCAGATACAGGCGCAAAACCAAAAAAGGACTCGAAAGAAAGAAACAGTCATGGTAGAACAAACTCTGGAGTGCAGGATTTCAATGTTTTCAACAACAAAAAATTACATTCCAGTTTATTCGTCCCTGCCGCCACCACCGCCGCCGTCATCATCGTCATTTTGTTCCTGAACTGTTCGTCTTGCAGCACGACGAGCAATTTTTCTCGCACGCTTCAATTCCGCTGGCGTCATTTCCGATTCTGGTTTTTTGTTGTTGTGATTGTTGTTGACGGGTAGTACTTCGTTCAATGATACATCCGGCGTCTCCTTTTCAGGAACAGTCTCCAAATTCATCAACGACGACGCCACTGGATCATGTGGGCGGTGGTTAACGTCACGATGATCATTCTTAGCAAGACCCTTTGACAATGACGATGACGCACCTTGGTTTCCACCACCACTACTACTACTAGGAGTACTGGTAGTAGTTCCTTTTTTGCCGTTCCTTTGTTGTTGCTTTTGTTTGCGTTGCTTACGAGCATCAATCGAGGCTTGTTCATCTGCCATACGAGCTTCCGATTGCAAACTTACAGTAATTCGCTTATTCTTGCGATCAATTTCCACAACTCGTACTTGGTCCACGACTTGTCCTTCTTGGAACAAATCTTGTGGATTTGCGACATAATCATCGCTGCATCTGGACACGTGACAAAAGGCATCCGAATGACAATTAATGTCCAAGAACAATCCAAAAGGTTTTACGTAGATCACTTTGCCCTGGTAGTGCGTTCCGATTTTAAAATCGCTAACAGGTTTACGACCAACACAATAGCGATCCTTCTTGTTTTTGTTCTGTTCGTGCAAAAGCTTTTCCTTTTCCTTTTGCCGATCTTGTTGCTGTTGCAACGTCTCTTCTTGTACTTGGGCGGAAGTGCTTTTACGACCACGCCGACGTCGTCCGCGTTCTCGAGTTGTTCCTTCTTCGTGCTCTTCTCTCTCACTATCACTATCACTGTCACTGTCGCTGATATTTTTAGTATCTGAAAATGACGAGGATTTCGACGTGGGTGGCAACGTCTCGGCATTCTTAGCATCATCACAAATCTTGGGTCCAGAGCTCACTGCTACTGGTTCTTCTTTTGCTTGGGAACTCACGTCCACAGTAATTTTCGTAGTAGATCTTGAAAAATCCCGTTCCGTATCCTTCATTTCTGCCAAAAAAGGAGGAGAAGTAACCGGAACATTTGGAGACATTTTTTGCCTCTTGGCAGGAGGTGCTGGCACTGGCACTGGTGTACGTTCCAGCACTGTAGTTGCCGTTAATTTCTTTTGTTCAAAGGCTTGTATTTCTTGTTGTAATTTAGTTTTCATTTCCTCTTCTTCAGCAGATAACAGCTTTCGTTTTAAATGTTTAGGTTTTTGGAATTTCTTTTCCTTCTTTTTGGTTGTTGTTGATGATGATTTGCTCTTGTCGTTTTTGTCATTGTTCTTGATGTCATTTTTAGTATACGCTGTCTTTGTCTTGTGAACAGCACTTGACGGATGTCGTTTCAACGTATGTTTGTTGGCAGTACTACTAGTACTATCATCTCTCTTGCCGGTCTTGTTTTTGAACATCATACTGTCACGATTCATACGATTACGATTATTATTACCTCCATCTTGTCCTTTACCTCGATGTGGATTGTTATTGTGCTGACCTATGCCTCTTCCGAAACTAGCAATCTTTCGTTTTAACAACTGTTGATCAGCACTGCTGTGAATGCTATTATTGTTATCTCCGCCTTGCTGTTGTTGCTGTTGTTGTTGACGCTGCAGTTTGCGACGATTCTTGGCATCGGCTCCTCCCATGTTTTGTTTTTTTAATTTAAAAAAAGTTTCCTTCGTTACGATAGTGCCAATGGCTGGAACAGACGATGGTAAATTTTGTATTTACACTGCAGAACTCTACAACGAATGAAAAATCGGTGTGTGCGGAGATTGTGGATGGATATGTTGTGAGCTTTTTTCTTCCTTTTTTTTCCGAAAAAATAATTTGAGTGGCTGTTGTGCAAAGAACAACATAGCAGAGTAGAGTCTTGGTAGCTACACCATGTATTCATTACAAAATAATGTAGCTCGAACTCTAAAAGACGATGAGATCACATGAACAGAACACATACATAGACTACATCATGCACACTCTTCACTCATCTGCACTCATCACTCTCAACTCTATCGTCATTGGGCATTCTACTACATCATAGCCTCATTGATAGATTGCATTAAAATAATGGAGGTGCCAAAAACGATTCCATGCTGATATAATTGCTTGCATCGTAGGAATGACTACTTCTTGTTTTACGTTTTACTACTCTACTTACTTGGGATGAAAACTAAAAAAGGAAGACCAAAGTCAATGGGCTCTTGTAGTATATTCTCGAAGTTGAAAGAAAAAAGACGGCACTGTCATTCTAATGATATTGTAAGCACTCGCATTGACGATTGTTGATTCGAAGGTCAGATACCTTTGGCATTCCTGGCTTTTGACTCGTACAAAAGAGTCATTTTTTGTTCTCCAAATCGTCCACGGTATCCACCACGACGGCAAACATATCGGCAATAGCACACAATGCAGCTTTCTTCAAGGTTTTGGCATCGACTACCTTGTCATCAGCTCCACCCCCACCACCACTAGCCGCAGGTAGATTTCGAGTGGCCGTAGCACCGCCAACAACAGTACAACGGTATCCCAATTCAAAAGCAGATCGTGCCGTTGAACTAACGCACATGTGAGTCATAAATCCCGCCAGCACGAGTTCTTGACATCCCAACGTTTTCAAAATTTCATCCAGATTTGTGTTGGTAAAGGAACTGGGAACTTTTTTGGTAACGGTTGCTTCTCCTTCCTGGGGTGCGACCAGATCAACAATTTTACCAATCGGAGCAGTAACATCGTAGGGCGTACCTGGACCGGCATCGTGAATAATATGTACGATTGGGCGCTTGGAAGCACGAAAGGCCTTCAGTAGACGGTGGCATTCCTCCAGTGCTTCCGTAACACCCTCCAACTTCATCACACCCTCGGTATACGTGTTTTGGCAGTCAATCAGAATCAGAACAGCATTTTGAATGGCACTGGGTTCAGAAACTTGTCCTGTCAGTTCTCGAAGAGTTGTGCTAGCCATGGCCGTGGTACCTGGTAATAAAAATTAGATTATTTCATTAAAAATGGCAATACATGATGATGATGTCGTCAAGTGAAACCATAATAATGCGTTTCATGTAAGCTAGCTACCTGGAAGGTCCGCCAATTAGAGCTCATATCCTAAATTTAGAGTGACGTTACTATTTTACATGAAATTTAAATAATATGCTAAATAATACCTCAATTAATCCCGTGTTGAAATATAGTCCCGCCTT
>Ga0210036_1000294_pt1 | contig 60315 bp, 56 predicted proteins | sample CryGeymeta201515_FD_185469 | JGI IMG/M metagenome (GOLD analysis project Ga0210036, IMG submission 185469) | Groundwater microbial communities from Crystal Geyser aquifers in Utah, USA - Crystal Geyser metaG 2015-15 (SPAdes) (version 2) | ecosystem: Environmental > Aquatic > Deep subsurface >... | reverse complement strand
CTGGGCCAAGCTCTCGGCATAAGCGGGATCGTCGGCGACATAGGCACTCACATCGGCGTCGAGGCCCGTCTTCGGGCGCAGCTTTTCATCCCAATGCGGATTGCGCAGATAGCGCATGTCGAAAACGAGATCGGCGTTGCGCGGCAGGCCGCGGGCAAAACCGAAGCTCATGACGTTGAGCACGGTGCGCGCGCCGCCCGACGGATGAAACCGCGCGCGGATGTCGGCGGCAAGGTCGTTGGCGGTGAAACTGGTCGTATCGATAAGATGGTCTGCCCAGCGGCGCAGCGGCGCCAGCATCTCGCGCTCGCGCGCGATACCGTCGCTCGCCGGGCGATCCTCAGCGAGCGGATGGCGGCGGCGCGTCTCGGAATAGCGACGCTCGATCTCGGCGCCGGTGCAATCGAGGAACAGCGTCGCGAAATCGAGCCCGTGCTGCTCGCGCAGGCGCTTGATCCGCTTGACGATCCGTTCGGCATCGAACCCGCGAGTGCGGCTGTCGATACCGATGGCGACGGGCCGGTCGCGTTCGTCGCGCTCGCCCTGAGGAGTCGCCAGCAGGCGATTGAGCAACGACAGCGGCAGGTTGTCGACGACCTCCCAGTCGAGATCCTCGAGCACGCGCAACACGGTCGACTTGCCCGCGCCCGACAGGCCGGTGACGAGAAGGACGGTCTTGGGATCGGTGGTGCTCGCCATGCCCCATCCTACGCCCGCGCGGCGCGCAATGCCAACTCCACCTTGATCGGAGCCGAGGGCGATCGCGGATCGAGCCGGAGCCGGGGCAGGCGCGTGCCCGCGATCTCGATCGAATCGTCGGCGTCGGGCATGCGCGGCGGGTCCTCATCCAGCACGACGGCCAAGCCGATCGGGGCGGCCGTGACGTGGGGCTGTGTGACGATGCCGATGCTGCGCACCTCGATCAGCCCGGCGAGCGTCTCGGGTGCCGTCGCCACCGGACGGGCGTCGCTGCCGTCGGGCGCAGCCGGGAGCAGTCGACAGCGGTCGTCGGCGACCAGCACGGCCCCGCGATCGATCAGCCGGAGCGCTAGATCGGACTTTCCCGCGCCCGACGAACCCAGGATCAGCACGCCCCAGCCTTCGATCGCGACGCAGCTTGCATGGATCGTATCCGCGTCGCGTCGTTCATTCATCGCCGCTTGCCTCGCCTTGCGCCGCTGGCAGGCGCACTTCGAAACAGGCGCCGCCTTCGCCGTCTTCGCGGTCGCGCACGGCGACCGAGCCGCGGTGGCCCGAAACGATCGCGCGGACGATGGCGAGGCCGAGGCCGCTGTGCTTGCCGAATTCCTCCTGCGCCGGCCGCAGGCTGTAGAAGCGCTGAAAGATCGGCTCACGCTGGTCGGCGGCGACGCCGGGCCCGTCGTCCTCGATTCGGATGATGACGTCGCTGCCGCTGCGCGTTGCCGAGACGCAGATGACCCCGCGCGGCGGCGAAAACGATACGGCATTGTCGAGGAGGTTGTTGAACACCCGCTCCAGCCGCCCATCGTCGCCCAGAACATCGGTGGCGCCGCGCCGCGGCCGTGCATAGGCGATGTGCGGCGCGGTTGGCGTGCGGACCGATTCACGAGCGGCGACCATCGCCTCGAGCATCACGCCGATATCGACCGGTTCGAAATGTGCGCGGCTGAGTTCGGCGTCCATTCTCGATGCCTCGGCAATGTCGGTGACCAGCCGGTCGAGCCGACGGCAATCGTCGCGCGCGACGGCGATGAGTTCGGCGCGGACATCGGGATCGTCGACCTTTTCGAGCGCCTCGATCGAACTGCGCAGCGACGAAATCGGATTCTTGAGTTCGTGCGCGACATCGGCGGCGAAGGCTTCGCCGGCGTCGATGCGTTCGCGCAAGGACTGCGTCATGTCGCTGATCGCGCGGGCGAGCAAGCCGATCTCGTCATAGCGGCCGGGCAGGCGTGGCACGGTCACGTCGCGCTCGCGGCCCCAGCGCACGCGGACCGCCGCGCGCATCAATCGGTGGAGTGGCTGGACGATCGTGCGCGCGAGGAACAGCGATAAGAGGATCGATACGATCAGCGTGCCGGCAAAGACCAGGCCGATGGTCAGGCGTTCGGCGCGGACACGGCGCGTGATGTCGCGCGCATTGGCGGTGACGAGCAAAGCGCTGCCGTCGGCGAACCCCGTGCTGGCGGCGCTGACAAACGGGGTGCGGTCGGGTGCGAGGCGATAGGCCGATGCAAGCGTTCCCGACGAACGGCTGCGGGCGATTTCGGGCCAACGCTCGGCGCCCCCCCTCGGCCGTTCGCGGACTTCGCCGGGAATCGTGGTACCGGTCAACGTGTCGATGGTACGATCCATCGATCGCGCGATCGATTTGCGCAGCGGCTCGGTTGCGGGGTCGACGAGTGCATAGGTCGGACTCGCCAGCGCGAAGCTGTCCCCGATCAGGCGGCCATCGCGATCGAAGATGCGCAGCCGCGCATTGGTCGCACGCGCCATGCGCACGATCACCGCATCGCGCTTGCCGTCGGGGACGTTGGCCAGGGCGTCGGCGATCAGCTGCGTCTCGCGCACCGTCTGTTCGAGCCGCGTCTCGACGAGCCGTGCGCGCAGGCTGTCGAGATAGACGACGCCGCCCGCTATCAGCGCGATGACGAAGATGTTGATCGCGAGGATTCTCCGCTTCAACGGCATGCGGGCGGTCCAGCCCAAGGAGAAATCGCCATGCTCAGCCATTGAACTTGTAGCCCGCGCCGTACAGAGTTTCGATCCCGTCGAAGCCGGGATCGACATCGCGAAACTTGCGCCGCAGGCGTTTGATGTGGCTGTCGATCGTGCGGTCGTCGACATAGATGTCGTCGCTATAGGCAGCGTCGATCAGCTGGTTGCGGCTCTTGATGACGCCGGCGCGCTGGGCGAGTGCCTCGAGCACGAGAAACTCGGTGACGGTCAGCGATACCGGCTTGCCGTCCCAGCTGACTTCATGACGCGCGGAGTCGATCGCCAGCTTGCCGCGCCTGACCGGCTCGGGCGCATCGTTCGCGTCGTCCGAGCGTGGTTGCGCGATCAGCTCGACCCGGCGCAAGATCGCCCTGATCCGCGCGATGACGAGCCGCGGGCTGAAAGGCTTGGCGATATAGTCGTCCGCCCCCATGGCGAGGCCCAGCGCCTCGTCGATCTCATCGTCCTTCGATGTCAGGAAAATGACCGGCAGCGCGCTTTTCTCTCGCAGGCGCCGGAGCAGTTCGAGCCCGTCCATGCGCGGCATCTTAATATCGAAAATGGCGAGATCGGGCGGATCGGCGAGCAGGGCGGGGAGCGCAGTCTCGCCATCGGTGTACAGCCTCGTCGTATAGCCTTCGCTTTCAAGATGGACCTTGAGCGACGTCAGAATGTTGCGATCGTCGTCGACCAGGGCGATCGTCGGACTGTGCGTAGGGGGAGCTGGGGGCGGCGTCATGCCTGCGGTCTGGCCTTGCTGGTGGCGGGCGAGCTGTCGTAATATCATGGCTAGCCGCGCCGGCGATAATCGGCAAGCGCGACGAAAAATTGTGCGCCGGGCTTTGACGGATGCGGGCCGAAACAGTAACGAACGCCCAACCGCCCGCATGTCCACAAGTGAAACAAAGGCATAGCCCGCATGACCGAGATTCGCCTGCCCACCGACACACGTCGCAACCTTGGCTCCGACGCCCTTGTCGAGGAGGCGCTCGCCAATGGCGAAGGCGTTCTGGCGAAACACGGGCCGCTGGTGGTCGAAACCGGCGCGCATACCGGCCGCTCGGCCAAGGACAAGTTCACCGTCCGCGATGCCGAGACCGAAGACACGATCTGGTGGGGCAAGACCAACGTCGCCATGACGCCCGATCACTTCGCCGCGCTCAAGGCCGATTTCCTCGACGCGGTGGCAAAGCTCGACAAGGCCTATGTCGCCGACCTGTTCGGCGGGTCGCAGCCCGAATATCGCGTCAACGTGCGCGTCATCAACGAGCTCGCCTGGCACAATTTGTTCATCCGCACGCTGCTCGTGCGACCGACCGCGGATGAACTCGAAGGGTTCGTCCCCGAGTTCACGATCATCGACCTGCCGAGCTTTCGCGCCGACCCCGCGCGTCACGGTACGCGCAGCGAGACGGTGATCGCGGTCAACCTGACCGAGAAGCTGATCCTGATCGGCGGCACGAAATATGCCGGCGAGATGAAGAAGAGCGTGTTCGGCATCCTCAACTACCTGCTCCCGCCGCAAGGCGTGATGCCGATGCATTGTTCGGCCAACATTGGTCCCGACGGTGACACCGCGGTGTTCTTCGGCCTGTCGGGCACGGGCAAGACGACGCTGAGCGCCGATGCTAGCCGCACGCTGATCGGCGATGACGAACATGGCTGGTCGGACACCGCGGTGTTCAATTTCGAGGGCGGCTGCTACGCCAAGATGATCCGGTTGAGCGAAGAGGCCGAGCCCGAAATCTACGCGACGACGCGGATGAAGGGCACCGTGCTGGAAAACGTGGTGATCGATGCCGACGGCAATCTCGACCTCGACGACGCCAGCCTCGCCGAAAACACGCGCGGCGCCTATCCGCTCGAGGCCATCCCCAATACCTCGGCCGAGAATATGGGGCCGGTGCCCAAGAACATCATCATGCTGACCGCCGATGCGTTCGGCGTGCTGCCGCCGATCGCGCGGCTGACCCCCGACCAGGCAATGTATCACTTCCTGTCGGGCTATACCGCCAAGGTCGCCGGGACCGAAATCGGCGTGACCGAGCCCGAAGCGACCTTTTCGACCTGTTTCGGCGCGCCGTTCATGCCGCGCCACCCGAGCGTTTACGGCAACCTCCTCAAGGAACGCATCGCCAAGGGCGGCGTCACCTGCTGGCTGGTCAACACGGGCTGGACCGGGGGCAAGTACGGCGTCGGAAAGCGCATGCCGATCAAGGCGACGCGCGCGCTGCTCAACGCCGCGCTCGACGGTAGCCTGAACGATGCCGAGTTCCGGACCGATCCCAATTTCGGGTTCGAGGTGCCGGTGTCGGTCACCGGCGTCGACGACGCCATTCTCGACCCGCGCTCGACCTGGGCCGACGGCGAGGAATACGACCGCACCGCGCAAAAGCTCGTGCAATTGTTCGTCGACAATTTCGCCGATTTCGAAAGCCATGTCGATGAAGGTGTCCGTCAATCGGCGCCGCGAGCAAGCGAAACCGCCAACTGAGAGGCCCGATCGTGCGGGCCAGCGAAAGGCCCGCAAATGACCGACGATTCGCCAAGACCGTTCGCCAGCGATGCTGCGATCCGCGACCTGGGTGAGGGGCTGTTGGCGTGCGCGCTGCCGCGATCGGCGTGGACGCACGAGGCGCATCTTGCCGCGACGCTCTATCTGGCGCTCGAACGGCCTGAAATCGACCTCGAGCGCGACCTGCCCGGCATCATTCGCGCGTTCAACGAGAGCGTCGGCGGGGTCAACGACGACACTCAGGGCTATCACGAAACGATCACGCAGGTCTTCCTGCGCGGCGTGCGGCTGCATATTGCCGCGACCGGCACGACGATCGGGCTAGCCGACTGCGTCAACGCCCTGTTGGTCGATGAAAAGGGGCGGCGCGACTGGCCGCTGCGTTTCTACACGAAGGAACGATTATTCAGCAGCGCCGCGCGGCGGGAGTTTGTCGCTCCCGACCGCGCGCCGTTGCCGAAAGTCGATTAGTCGAGCATCGCGGCGGGCACGCGCCCGCCGTTCTTTTCCAGCTCGCGCATCGTCGCTTTATGGAGCCAGATGTTCATTTCGGCCGACCCGTCGAGATCGCCGGTATAGCCCAGTTCCTGCGCCAGCGCCTTGCGATTGGTCAGGCTCGAATCGATCCCGACCAGCTTCATCAGGTCGACGATCGAGCTGCGCCAGTTGAGGTCCTGCTTGCTGTCGGCGGCTTTCGCTTCGAGCGCCGCCTCGACATCGACCGGTTCGCTGCGTCCGGGGGCGATGCCGGTCGCCTGCCCGGACGGCACCGCCGGCGTTGCGGCGGTATCGTCCTTATGACCGAAAATCGCGTCCTTGATCGATGAAAAGATACCCATATCGTTGCTCCCGTGAATGTGTCTGCGGGGTCAACGTGCGGCGGGCAGGTTTTGGTCCGTCGGCGGCGCGATTTTAGGCTCGACGATCAGGCAGCCGCTGTCGCAGCCCACGATGACGACCTGCGCGCCGACCGGCGCATCGGGGCCGCGCGCGCTCCATTCGCTGTCGGCGACGCGGACGCGGCCGCGCCCGTCGACGATCGGCGCGACGACGCGCACGGTGTCGCCGATCAGCCGCGCAACGCGGTCGTTGAGCATGTCGTCCTCGGCATCGACGGGATGCGCGTTGTACCAGCTGCGCCCGGCATAGACGCTGATCAGCGCGAGCACGGCGAAGAGGATGAACTGCCCCGCGGTATCGATCGGCGTCGTCGCGGCGAAAACGCCGGTCGCGGCGGCGGCGATCGCGATCCAGATCAGGAACACGCCGGGCGCGAGCATTTCGGCGCTGGCGAGCAGGATCGCCGCGATCAGCCACCAGCCATAGGGTTCGATTCCGGCGAACAGGTCGCCCATCATTCGCTATCCCGCTTGACCGCGGTGCGGCTGCGCGTGACCGGGATCTGCGTACCGCTGTCGCTCGTCGCGGCCTTGTCAGCCTGGCCGAAGGCGTCGCGGGCGAGTTCGCCGATGCCGCCGAGCGTCCCGATCAGCTGCGTCGCCTCGACGGGGAACAGGATCGTCTTGGCGTTGGGCGAGGTAGCAAAGCCGCTGATCGCCTTCACATAATCCTGTGCGATGAAATAGTTGATCGCCGCCGCATTGCCGTTGGCGATCGCGTCGGACACGACCTGCGTCGCGCGCGCCTCGGCCTCGGCCTCGCGTTCGCGCGCTTCGGCATCGCGAAAGGCGGCTTCCTTGCGGCCCTCGGCCTGCAGGATCTGGCCCTGTTTCTCGCCCTCGGAGCGCAGGATTTCGGAGGCGCGCGCGCCCTCGGCATCGAGGATGTTCGCGCGTTTCTCGCGCTCTGCCTTCATCTGCCGCGCCATCGCGTTGACGATGTCCTGCGGCGGGCGGATGTCCTTGATCTCGATGCGCGTGATCTTGACCCCCCAGGGCGTCGTCGCGTCGTCGATCACCGACAGCAGCCGGGCGTTGATCTCGTCGCGTTTCGACAGCGTCTCGTCGAGGTCCATCGATCCCATCACAGTGCGCAAATTGGTCGTCGTCAGGTTCATGATCGCATTGTACAGGTCGCTGACCTCGTACGCCGCCTTGGCCGCGTCGAGCACTTGAAAGAAGACGACGCCGTCGGTCGAAATCATCGCATTGTCCTTGGTGATGATTTCCTGTCCCGGGATGTCGAGCACCTGCTCCATCATGTTGACCTTGCGGCCGACGCCGTAGAAAAACGCGGGAAAGAAATTGAAGCCGGGACGCGCGACGGTGGTGAAACGGCCGAAATATTCGATCGTGTATTGATAGCCCTGGCGGACGATCTTGATGCTCATCATCACGTAAAGGATCGCCATAACGGCGGCGAGCAGGGCGAGAATTTCCAGCATGACATTTCCCTCAATTGGCGTTTGGGCCATTATGCGGTCTGACCCCCTCGGCTCCAAGCAGAATCGGATCACTCACTTATGACGCGCCTTGCCGCATCCGCGCCGGTTTCGCTCCTCTATGTCCCCGCGCACAAACCGCGCGCGATCGCCAAGGCGCGGACGCTGGCGTGCGACATGGTCATTCTCGACCTCGAAGACGCGGTGCCCGCCGGCGACAAGGACGCGGCGCGGTCGATCGCCGCCGACGCGCTGGCCGAAGGTTTCGAGGGCAAGCTGGTCGCGCTGCGCATCAACCCGGGCGAGCGCATGACCGACGACCTCGCGGTGCTACGCGCTGGCACCGCGGACTATGTCGTCGTGCCCAAGGTTTCGTCGCCCGCCGACCTTCCGTCGATTCCGCCGCTGCCGGTGCTCGCGATGATCGAGACGCCTGCTGCAATCCTTGGCCTGGCGACGATCGCCGCCGATGCGCGGGTGGCGGGGCTGATCGCGGGGCTCAACGACCTTGCCGAAGAGCTGCGCCTGCCCGGCGGGGTCGATCGCGCGGCTATGAGCTATGGCCTGCAAGCGATCGTGATGGCGGCGCGCGCGCATGGCGCATGGTGTTTCGACGGTGTCTGCAACGCGATCGACGACGCCGATGCCAGCGCCGCCGAGGCGCGCGAAGCCTATCGCCTGGGCTATGATGGCAAGAGCCTGATCCATCCCGGCCAGATCGCGAGCTGCAACGCCGCCTGGCTCCCCGACCCTGCCGATGTCGATGACGCGCGCCGCATGGTCGCTGCCGCCGCCGACGGCGCCGAACGCTTCGACGGGCGGATGATCGAGGCGATGCACGTCGCCGCCGCGCGCCGCCTGATCGCGCGCGCGGACTTGTCAGCGCGGCGCTGATCCGGCACGGACCGTAGCATGAAGACAGGACATATGCTCACCGCCGCCGGCGCGCTTTGCGCGCTCGCCTTCGCCACCCCGCTCTGTGCCCAGGCCAGCTCGTCCGAACCGGTCAGCGAGGCCGAGCTTCGCGAGACGATTTCGGTGCTAGCGAGCGACGAATATGGCGGTCGCAAGCCGGGCACCGGGGGAGAGACCCAGACGCTCGCCTATATTGCCCACGCGTTCCACGACGCTGGCCTCGGCGGCGGCGCCAAGGACGCCTCGCGCTGGTACCAGCCGGTCGATCTCGAACGCGCGGTGCCCTCGCCCGGGTCGTTCGTCGTCATGGCGAACGGCGTGCCGGTGACACTGGCGAGCGACGAAGTCGTCGTGACTGCCGAGGCGGCAAACAGCAGCCTGGCCGCGTTGCCGATCGTGTTTTCGGGCTATGGAGTCGATGGCGAGGGCCAGGCGATTGGCGAGGTCGCCGGGGCGCTAGCGGTCATGATGGGTAGCGAGCCGCCCTATGAGCCCGGCAGTGCCGAGCTCAAAAACTATAATCGCCGCATGGCCGCCTTGTTCGATGCCGGGGCCAAGGCCGTGCTCGTCGTGCTCGACAGCGAAACGCCGTTTGCGATGGTAAAATCCTATCTCGCGCGCGGAACGACGCGATTGGCGGGTGCGACGAAGCGACCCGACAGGGTCCGCGCCTCTGCCAGCGAAGCCTATGCCGCCCAGCTCTTCGCCGCGGCGGACCGCGATTACGCCGCGCTTTCCGCGGCCGCAAAAGCCGACGATTTCGGCGGCACCCCATTGGGCGTAACCGCTGATCTTGCCACCGCCAATCGCACCGAGGCGTTTCGCAGCTACAACGTGATCGCCAAGCTGGGCGGCACCGACCCCGCGGCGGGCGCGGTTTTCTTCACCGGCCATTGGGATCATCTCGGCACCTGCCTGCCCGAGGGCGCCGAGGATCGCATCTGCAACGGCGCGGTCGACAATGCGAGCGGGATCGCGGTGCTGATCGCGACCGCCAAGCGGCTCGCGACAATGGGGCCGTTCGACCGCGACATCTATTTCGTCGCAACGACGGCCGAGGAAATGGGCTTGCTCGGCGGCTATGCGCTCGCCGAAGATCCGCCGGTGCCGCTGAGCGACATCGTCATCGCGCTCAACGTCGATACCGTCGCGATCGCCGATCGTGGCGCCAAGGTCGCGATTATCGGTCGCGGCAAGACCGACCTTGAGGACGAGGTCGAGCATGTCGCCCGCTCGATCGGCCGGACGGTCGACGAAAGCGACGAAGCCAATGCCTTCATCCAGCGCCAGGACGGCTGGACTCTGCTGCAAAAGGGCGTGCCGGCGCTGATGGTCGGCGGGTCGTTTTCCGACCAGGCGCTGCTCGGCAAGTTCCTCGCCGGGCCTTATCACAAGCATGACGACGAGCTGACCGATGCGGTGCCGCTCGGCGGCGCGGCCGAGGATGCCGATCTGCACGTTGCGCTCGGCGCGTATTTTGCCGACAGCGATCGCTACCCGGGCAAGGGGCGCGAATAACCGCGCCGCGCCCTAGCGTGTTCGCGGGCGAGTGGTTACATGGGCCGCCACTCGACCGATTCGCATATCGACAGGACGATCACCCGTGGCGCACACCGAAATCCCGCTTGGCCTGACCTTCGACGACGTGCTGCTGCAGCCGCTCGAATCGAGCATGCTGCCGAGCCAGGCCGACCTGTCGACGCAGCTGACGCGCGGCATCCGGCTCAACCTGCCGATCCTCTCTGCGGCGATGGATACGGTGACGGAGGCCGATATGGCGATCGTCATGGCGCAGCTCGGCGGCATCGGCGTGCTCCATCGCAACATGGAGGTCGGTGAACAGGCGGCGGCGGTGGCGCTGGTGAAGCGGTTCGAATCGGGCATGGTCGTCAATCCGATCACGATCGCGCCCGACGCGCCGCTGGCGCAGGCGCTCGAATTGATGGCGACGCACAAGATATCGGGCGTCCCGGTGGTCGAGGCATCGGGGCGGCTCGCGGGCATCCTGACGCATCGCGACGTCCGCTTTGCCGAAAATCCGCGCCAGCCGGTCAGCGAGCTGATGACGAGCGAGAACCTCGCTACCGTCGGACCCGGCGTCGCCCAGGACGAGGCGCGGCGCATCTTCCATAATCGCCGGATCGAAAAGCTGCTCGTCGTCGACGACGATTTCCATTGCGTCGGCCTGATCACAGTCAAGGACATGGACAAGGCGATCAGCTATCCAAGCGCGACCAAGGACGAGGCCGGGCGGTTGCGCGTGGCGGCCGCCACCACCGTCGGCGACAAGGGGTATGAGCGCGCCGAGGCGCTCGTTGCGGCGGGCTGCGACGTCATCGTCGTCGACACCGCGCACGGCCACAACAGCAGCGTCGGCGAGGCGGTCGGGCGCGTCAAATCGCTGTCGAACGCGGTCCAGGTGATTGCGGGCAACGTCGCCACCGGCGATGCGACGCGCGCGCTGATCGATGCCGGGGCCGACGCGGTCAAGGTCGGGATCGGGCCGGGGTCGATCTGCACGACGCGCGTCGTCGCCGGCGTCGGCGTGCCACAGCTGACCGCGATCCTCGACGCCGCCGCGGCGGCGCGAGAGGCGGACATCCCGATCATCGCCGATGGCGGCCTCAGGACCTCGGGCGACATCGCCAAAGCGCTGGCGGCGGGAGCATCGGCGGTGATGGTCGGATCGCTCCTCGCCGGCACCGCCGAAGCGCCGGGCGAAACGTTCATCTACCAGGGGCGCAGCTACAAGAGCTATCGCGGCATGGGGTCGGTCGGCGCGATGGCGCGCGGATCGGCCGATCGCTATTTCCAGCAGGACATCACCGACCAGTTGAAGCTGGTGCCCGAGGGGATCGAGGGCCAGGTGCCATACAAAGGCACCGCGCGCGACGTCGTGCATCAGCTCGCCGGCGGGGTGAAGGCGGCAATGGGCTATACCGGTTCGGCGACGCTGAACGAGTTGCGCGACCGCGCGCGGTTCGTCCGCATCACCAATGCCGGCCTGCGCGAAAGCCACGTCCACGACGTGTCGATCACGCGCGAAGCGCCGAATTATCCGACGCGCTGATGGATACTCCTGCATCGAACCGGGCTGAATCCACCTCATGACCCCATCGGCCCGCGTCCAGGCGGCGATCGAGATCCTCGACCAAGTCACCGCCTCGGCGCGCGACAACGGCCCTGCCGCCGACACGATCGTCGCGCGCTATTTCAAGACGCGCCGCTATGCCGGGTCGAAGGACCGCCGCGCGGTGCGCGAGCTGGCCTATCGCGCAATCCGCCTGTTCGGCGATGCGCCCGAAAATGGCCGCGCCGCGATGCTGGGCCTCGCCGCGCAGGACGACGCGCTCGCGCCCCTGTTCGACGGATCGCCGCACGGACCGCCCGCGATCGGCAAGCACGAGGCGGTGCCGCAACCATCGCCGCTGCCGGCATGGCTCGGTGCGGTGCTGCCGGCATGGTTCGACGCCGCCGAAGCCGCCGCCTTGCTCGAGCGCGCGCCACTGGATCTTAGGGTCAACGCGCTCAAGGGCGACATCGCCGATGCGCGCGCCCAATTCCCCGAGGGCGAGCCGATCCCCGGCCTGCCGCACGCCCTCCGCCTGGCGCACGGCGCGCGGGTCGACGACAGTGCGGCGTGGCGCGAGGGTCTGGTCGAGATTCAGGATGCGGGCAGCCAGTTGATCGTTGCCGCGTGCGGCGCAAAGCCGGGAGAGACCGTCGTCGATCTGTGCGCGGGCGGCGGCGGGAAGACGCTGGCGCTGGCGGCCGACATGGCCGGGCAGGGGCGCCTGATCGCCTGCGACGCGATCCGCGCGCGCATGGCGCCGCTCGCCGATCGCGCGCGGCGCGGCGGGGCGAATGTCGAAACCCGGCTGCTCGACATGACGCGCGAGCGCGAAGGCCTCGACGATCTGCTCGCCAAGGCCGATCTCGTCCTCGTCGATGCACCCTGTTCGGGCAGCGGGACGTGGCGCCGCAATCCCGAGGGACGCTGGCGCATCACCCGCGACCGGATCGGTCGCGTCGTCGCCGAACAGGCACGCCTGCTCGACATCGCCGCCGAGCTGGTCCGGCCCGGCGGGCGGCTGGTCTATGCGGTATGCTCGCTGGTCGAAGCCGAGGGGACGGGGCAGGTCGACGCGTTCCTCAGCCGTCATTCAGGCTGGCGGGTCGATAACGCTGGCGAGGCCGGCCGCCGATCGGGGCCGGGACGGGTGGTGACGCCCGCGCATGACGGTTGCGATGGATTCTTTTTCGCCGCATTGATACGCCATGGCCCAGCCGCCTGACCTTAACTGGGAGACGATCATGCGCTTCACCCCCGCCGCCATCGGCGCCGCGATCATCCTCGCGACCTTTTCGACCGCGTCGACCGGCGCGCCGACCGCCGATTACAGCGTCAGCGCGCTGTCGAGCGCGCTGGTGGCGCAAGGCGTCGCGGCGCAAAAATCGGGCGATCTCGACCAGGCGGCCGATTATTATGTCAGCGCGCTCGCCGCCGATCCGCGCAATGCCGCCGCCTATGTCGCGCTCGGCCAGATCGCGCAGGCACGCGACCTGCCGGGCAGCGCGATCCGCTATTATCGCGAAGCACTGTCGCTGATCCCCGAATATCCCGACGCGATCGCGGGCGAGGGCGCCGCGCTGGCGCAAAAGGGCGCGATTACCCGGGCGCAGGCCTCGCTGGCGCGGCTCAAGCAGGTTTGTGGCGGAAATTGCCCGCAAATCGCGCGCGTCGAGGCGGCGATCGCCAAGGGACCGACAGTTGCTGCCGTGGCGGCGCGCGCCGATCCCGAAAGCGAACCGCGGGCCAACTGATCGGCGGACCGATCACGACGCGTCGAGCGCGCGAGCCAGCGCCACGAACTCACCGATATCGAGCGTTTCGGCACGGCGATCGCCGGCGATGCCGGTTGCCGCCAGTGCGTCGAGCCCTCCCGGCAGAGCCTTGAGCGACTGACGCAGCATCTTGCGGCGCTGGCCGAATGCCGCGGCGGTGACGCGGGCGATGGTGGTTGGATCGACGCCTTCTGGCGCCGCCTTGGGGACGAGATGGACCACCGCCGACATCACCTTGGGCGGCGGAGTGAAGGCCGAACGGTGGACGGGCATCGCGATCCTTGCGGTGGTCCGCCACTGCGACAGCACCGACAGCCGCCCATAGGTTTTGCTGCCGGGCGCCGCGACTATGCGATCGGCGACCTCGCGCTGGAACATCAACGTCAAACTTTGCCATTGTGGCGGCCATGCGGCGCTTTCGAGCCAGCGGACGAGCAGTGCGGTACCGACATTATAGGGCAGGTTGGCGACGATGTGGAACGGCCGGCCGGCGAATTGCGCGCCCTCGTCGATCTTGAGCGCATCGCCTTCGATCAGCGTCAATCGGTCGTCGAAATGATCGGCGAGCTCGCCGAGTGGGGCGATACAGCGGCGATCCTGTTCGACCGCGACGACATGCGCGCCGGCGCGCAAAAGCGCGCGCGTGAGGCCGCCGGGACCGGGGCCGACCTCATAGACATGCCGTCCCGCCAATGAATCGGGGATCGCTGCGATCCGGTCGAGCAATTGCTCGTCGAACAGGAAATTCTGCCCGAGCGCCTTTTCCGCCACCAGCCCGTGCCGCGCGATGACCTCGCGCAGCGGTGGCAAATCCGGCCCTGCGGTCATCGCTGACAGGACGAACGGTGCTCGACGATCTCACGCGCCATTTTGATCGCGGCAATCATCGCTCCGGGGTCGGCCTTGTCTTGGCCGGCGATTTCGAACGCAGTGCCGTGATCGGGCGAGGTGCGGACGATTGGCAAGCCAAGCGTGATGTTGACCCCTTCGTCGAAATAGAGCGTTTTCAAAGGGATCAGCGCCTGATCGTGATACATGCACAAGGCGACGTCATAGGCCGCGCGCGCGCGCGGCGTAAACATCGCATCGGGCGTATGCGGCCCGCTGACATCGATGCCGTCGGCGCGCAAGGCATCGATCGCCGGGACGATGATGTCGATTTCCTCGCGGCCCAAAGCCCCGTTTTCGCCGGCATGCGGGTTGAAGCCGGCGACCGCAAGACGCGGCTTTGGCATGCCGAAACTGCGGGCCATGCCGCGCACGGCAGCCATCGCGCGCGCGACGATAAGATCGACGCTCAACAGGCCGGAAACCTCGGCCAGCGGGACATGGGTCGTGATCGGGACGACCTTGAGCCCCGGACCCGCGAGCATCATGATGGCATTCGTCCGCGATACGCCGCACCGTTCGGCGATAAATTCGGTCTGGCCGCTATGCGTGAAGCCGACCTGATAGAGCTGATGTTTCGACACCGGCGCAGTGATCAACGCGCCGGCACCGTCCGAGCGGACCAGGCCGGCACCCATTTCGAGCGAGTGCAGCGCTCCTTGCGCGCCGTCCAGGCTCGGATGCCCAGGTTCGATCGCTTCGCTGCCGGGCAGGTGCAGCACCGGCAAGCCGTCGTCGAAGGCGACGCGCGCCTCCTCGGCATCGTCGATGCGCACCACCGGTCCCTCCCAGACCGCTGCCAATGCCGCAATATCGCCGACTGCGAAAAAGGGAGGCAGGCCCGCCTCGTGACGCGCCTGCCAGGCCTTTGCAGTAATCTCCGGGCCGATACCGGCCGGATCCCCGAGGGAAACGGCGAACGGTTTGTAATCGGTCAGAACGACCACCTCCTCAACGGGTTTGGCTCAACGGATCGAACTCAGCTATATTGGATCAGCGCATCGAGCCGCAGGTCACGCATATAGCGCTTGGCGCGTTTTTCGACCTTTTCCTGCAATAATTGCTGTTCAAGCCGATCCGGATCGGGAGCGGCCACCTCGTCGGGCAAGTCGCGACCACAAAGGACGAGAACGCTGATGCCCTGTTCCTGGCTGCCGAACGGTTTCGATGCCTGACCGATCGGCAGCGATGCCATCGTTTCCTGCAAAGCGCCCGGCAGGTCGCGCATTGCGATGTCATCGCGGCTGACGACGCTTGCTCCCGAGCGGCTGGCGAATTCCTCGACCGTCCCGCAGCCTTGGATCGCCTGGCTGGAAACGGCGAAATTACGCGCCAGTTGGCTTGCCTGTTCGCCCGTTACCCCTGCGGGAAAGGGCAACGTCACCTGTTTGAGACTTAGCTTTGCGTCGCGGATGTCGGCGGTCAGGATGCGTTTGACGTCGACCAGATAGATGATCGAAAAACCGCCTGGCACTTCGATCGGACCCGCCAATTGGCCTGGCTGCATGTCGGCCGCGGCGGTCGCCAGTTCGGACGGGAGCTGGTCGAGGCGAACGAAGCCGAGATCGCCGCCAACCGGAGCGGTCGATGCTTCCGAAAACTGCAGCGCCAGGTCGGTAAAGGAAGCTCCCTGCTTAATCTGATCGATAAGACGCAGAGCATTCTGGGCAGTGGCCTCAGCAGTCTCGGGGGTCGCCGACAGGTAGATTTCGGCAATGCGATACTCGGCGGTGCCCTTGGCAAGTTTCTGGCGTTCGATAAACGCCTTAACCTCTTCCGCGCTCACATTCGTAAATGGCTCGACATTGCGGCCAAGCAAGCGGCTCCAGGCAAGGTCGGCGCGCAGTTGCGAAGCCAGCGAAACCGCTGCCGAACCATTCGCGGTCAGATAGGCGCTAAATTCATCGGGCTGCATGCCGAACTGTCGCGCGACCTGGCCAAATCGCTGTAAAACTTCTTCATCGCTGACGGTGACGTCGTTTGCGCGCGCTTCCTGGAGCTGAAGTTTTTCGTCGACCAATTGGCTGAAAACCTGTGTTTTAAGTTGCTTCTCTTCCTCTGGCGAAAGCTTGGTCAGGTTGTTGGCGATCTTGAGCAACGCCGCGCGCTGATCGACATCGGTTTGCGTAATAACCTCCCCGTTGACGCGGGCGGTAGGCCGATAGACATTGGATTGGGCATTATCGAACAGCGTCACGTCGGCGGGGATGTCGAGCGACTGCCGGACCACGCCGCCGTCATCGGGCGCGGTCTGAGCGACACTGCTGACCGCGAGCGACAAGCCAGCGGCGCCCAGCAACAGTTTGCCCAAAGTCAGTTTGCCCAGAGTCGGGCCGATCGTCGCGAATTTCATCGAACGCATAGTTATTTCCATCAAAAAGCGGGATAATCTGTTGGCAAGTAGGCCTGGGTCATAATCGGTATTGGCTGAACCGGCCATGAGCGCCCGGCGCGATCTTCATTCATACTATACACCCAGATTGCGGAATGCCAACCTGAGCAGGAAGCTGTTTCCGCGCTGTGCATCGCCCAGATTTTCATAGTCGCGGCGCCAGGTCAGCCCGAAGGTGACGCATTCGTCCTCATAGGCGATGCCGAGGCGATGGCGGATCGGCGAGTAGCCGTCTGAGAGCGTGAGCGGGTCGTCCTGCGGACCGGTCAGGTCGACGATCGCCGATCCGAACACCGACCAATAGCGGGCGAACGACAGGCGTGCGCCGGCGCGCACCTCCTCGCGATCGGACAGATCCTCCGCGAGCGTGGCGATATTGCGGTCCAGGCGTAGATAGCCGACCGTGGCATAGGTGCCGCGGGTGCCGATGGTGAGGTCGATTTCATTACGGCGGACCGCCAGATTGTCCTTGTCGAGGCGGAACCGCTGCGTCAGGCGGAAGAAATCGCGATAGGCGACCCGCACCCGCCCGACATAATCGGAAAAGCGATCGGACAGCCCGGTGCCGTCGGGAAACAGGACGGGACTGTCGTCGAGACGATAGCTTTGCGCCATCGTCGCATCGATCGTGAGCGCAGGGCGCTGATAATTCCATTCAAGCCCATAGGTGATGCGGGCATTTTCTTCGTAGCGGTCATAGCCCGGAAAGCGGTTGATGCTGAAGATGTTGGTGTCTTCGAGATCGAAGGCGCGCGAATCCTCGTTGGGGATGCTAAGGTTGCGGACCGGCGGCGTTGCCACCAGCTGGACGCGCGGCGTCAGGCGCTGACGACCCCCGGCGAGCGGCCCGGAAAACGGCCATTGGACGTCGATGGCCGCCGTCGCGATCGCGCGGCTTTGCCAGCCGGCATCGCCGCGATAGCTCGCGATCGGCGTCAGCAGGTTCTCGTCGCTATGATAGACGTCGCCGCGAACCAGCGCGGTGGCCGTTACCAGCTGACCCCAAGGCGTCAGTTTGCGCAAATTCCATTCGGCGCTGACGAACCCGCGCTGCGTATCCTGGCCGTCGGTTCGCGCGATCCCCAGCGTGTTGGCCTGCAATTCGACCATGCCGCCGAGCAGCGGGTCGGCGAGGCGTTTGCGATAATCGATGATCGGCAGGGCCACCGCCTGCTGGCCCTGATCGTCGCCCAGGCGCAAGGTCTGCACGGCCCACCCGGCGAGTGAGAAATAGCTCGACGCGCTGATCCGCTCGACGTTGACCGTTGAGCGTAACCGGTCGTCGCTACTAATGTCATAGCGCCTGAGGAACGTGCGGTCGCTCGCCAGTTTGAGCGATTCGGTGACGCTCCATTTCGGGTCGATCTGAAATTTGCCGGTAACCTCGGCATAGCCGCGCAGGTCGCGTTCGGCGCCGCTGGCGAAGCCCGAAATCGGGACGCGCTTGCCGAAGGTTGCATAGCCGCGCACGCGGAACGCGCCGAGGCTGTTGAGCTCGCGATATTCGCCGCCGATCATCGGGTTGGCGTCGCTGTAGAGATAGCTGGTCAGCGTCGCGTCGCGATTGTCACCCAGCCGGAAATAATAGGGGAGGGCCAGTTCGAACCCGTTGACGCGATCGATGCCGACCGACGGCACGAGCAAGCCGCTTTCGCCGCGATCGCCGATCCCGTGCGACAGGTAAGGCAGCGGAATGATCGGCATTCCGAACAGTTCGATGCGCGCGCCTTCGTAGCGCAGCTTGTCGCGCGACTTGTCGTAATAAACGCGCACCGCCTTGATCTGCCAGCTGGGATCCTTCGGACAGCCGTTCGAATCCACCACGGCGCAGCCGGTATAGGCGGCGCGGTCGAGCACCATGTCGCCATTGGCCAGTCGCTGTCCGCGCTCGGCGGCGACGCGCCCGCCCCGTTCGAACGCGACGAGCAGGTTTTCGACCATGAAATCGCGCAGAGTGTCGGTCAGCTCGACGCGATCGCCATAAGCGACATCGCCCGTCGGCGACGTGATCGCAACATCGCCGACCGCTTCGATCGCGCCGGTCTTGCGGTTCCAGGTGACCGCGTCGGCGCGCAAGCGATACCCCTCGCGGGCGAGGAATACGTCGTCGCTGGCGGTGACGATATTGCTCGCGTTATCGAAACTGAGCTGGCCGGCATTGAAGGCGATGGTGTCGGGAGTGTCGTCCCCGACCGGCGACGCCGCCGGCGGCGCTTTCTCGGGCGGCCGGGGGGGAGCGTCCTGCGCGATCGCGGCCGTACCGGATAGAAGTCCGATCGCCGCCGCGGAAAGATACCGACTGATCCTGAACGACACTGCCAACTCCATGCGCGTACAAGCGAAACCGCGCCTGCGACGGGCGTTTGCCCGGGGTGCCGCGCTTCGCCGAACCGGCTTAGCCTTTGCAACGCGTGCCGCTTCGCCCTATCTGCGTCGAGCCGATCGATCAACAACCCTATTGAGAGTTATTATTGCCATGAATTTCACCTTCGCCGCATCTACGCCGCAGCGCATCGAAGCCGTCGCCTATCCCATCGCCGCCGATGGTCTCGATGCCGCGGCCGGACGCCTGCCCGAAGGGGCGAGCGGACTGGTCCGGGCTGCGGCGCGCGCGGCGCGCTTCGACGGCGGTGCGGCAAGCGTTTTCGAAACCTATGTCGGCGAGGCGGACGCGCCGCAACGCCTGGTTCTCGTGGGCATAGGCAAAGGTGCGGGCGCCGATCTTGAAAACGCCGGCGGCGCGCTCGTTGCCCGGCTGCTGACGTCGGGGATCACGAGCCTGGCGGTCGACGTTTCGGGCCTGAACCTCTCCGATACCGATCTGGCACGCTTGCTGTTCGGGATGCGCGAACGCGCCTGGCGCATCGACACCTATCGCACGCGCATGAAGGACCAGGAAAAGCCGACGCTTGTCGACATCGTCGTCGTCACCGGCGGCGGCAAGGCGCCCGCCGGGTGGGACCGGCAGATCGGCATTTACGAAGGCGTCGCCCTGGCGCGCGAACTGGTGTCCGAACCCGCCAACGTCCTCTACCCCGAAAGCTTCGTCGAACGCTGCCGGCCGCTAGCCGATCTCGGCGTCGAGATCGACGTGCTCGACGAGGGCCAGATGAAATCGCTCGGCATGGGCGCGCTGCTCGGCGTCGCGCAAGGTTCGGTGCGTCCGCCGCGCCTGCTCGTCATGCGCTGGAACGGCACCGACGACGATGCGAGCACGCCGCTGTGCCTGGTCGGCAAGGGAGTCACCTTCGACAGCGGCGGCATCAGCCTGAAGCCCGGCGCCGGGATGGAAGACATGAAATGGGACATGGGCGGCGCCGCCGCCGTCGCCGGTACGATGAAAGCGCTCGCTGCGCGTAAGGCCAAGGCGCACGTTGTCGGCATCTGCGGGCTCGTCGAAAACATGCCCGACGGCAATGCCCAGCGGCCGGGCGACGTCGTCACCTCGATGTCGGGCCAGACGATCGAGGTCATCAACACCGATGCCGAAGGGCGTCTGGTGCTGTGCGATGCGCTGCATTGGGCGCAGAAAACCTACGCGCCCGACACGATCCTCGACCTCGCGACCCTGACCGGGGCGATGATCATCGCGCTGGGCCACGAACATGGCGGCGTGTTTTCGAACGACGATGCGCTTGCCGGGTCGTTGATCGACGCCGGCCTGCAAAGCGGCGACAAATTGTGGCGGCTGCCGCTGTCGGACGCCTATGACAAGCTGATCAATTCGCCGATCGCCGACATGAAGAACGTTGGCCCGCGCCAGGCCGGATCGATCACCGCGGCGCAGTTCCTCCAGCGCTATATCGAAAAGGGCGTCAAATGGGCGCATCTCGACATCGCCGGCATGGTATGGAGCGACAAGGACACGCCGATCTGGGCGAAGGGCGCGACCGGATACGGCGTCCGCCTGCTCGATCGCTATATCGCCGACAACCACGAGGGTTGAAGCGCGCCGCGAGGCCGGCCCGACGCGGCCGGCCTTGCGGTGCGGCCCGTTCACCGCTAGGGGGCCGCGCAAGCGCAGAACGTTGCGCTGTCCCCTTATTCGCACGGAGCATTATCATGGCGGTTACCCGCACCTTTTCGATCATCAAACCCGACGCCACGCGGCGCAACCTGACCGGCGCCGTCACCAAGACGCTGGAAGATGCCGGCCTGCGCGTCGTCGCGTCGAAGCGCATGCAGATGACGCGCGAACAGGCCGAAGGCTTCTACGCCGTCCACAAGGACCGTCCGTTCTTCGGCGAACTGTGCGACTTCATGGTCAGCGGCCCGGTCGTCGTCCAGGTTCTCGAGGGCGAGGATGCGGTCAAGCGCAACCGCGACATAATGGGCGCGACCAACCCCGCCGATGCCGCCGAGGGCACGATCCGCAAGCAGTTCGCAGAGAGCATCGAAGCCAACACCGTGCATGGCTCGGATTCGGACGAGAACGCCGCGATCGAGATCGCCTATTTCTTCGACGACGCCGAAATCGTCGGCTGACGCCATGCCGTCCGCGCCCGCCATCGCCATACGCGAAGCGGGCGCGGACGATGCCGCGCGGCTGGCGCTGATCGGCGGCGCGACCTTTCTCGAGGCGTTCGCCGAACAGGTGCCGGGCGACGATATCCTCGCGCATATTCGCAATGTCCATAACGTCGACGCTTACGCCGATGCCCTCGCCGATCCCGCGACGCGCGGCTGGCTTGCCGAAATCGCCGAGACCGGATCGCCGGTCGGTTATCAGTTGCTGTGCGCGCCCGATTTGCCGATCGAACTCGATCCCGGCGACCTCGAGATCAAGCGGATCTATCTGTTCGCCCGCTATCATGGCGACGGAACGGCGCGGCGGATGATCGACCGTGCCGTCGCGCATGCCCGCGCGCGCCGCGCGCCGCGGCTGCTGATCGGCGTCAATGCGGAGAACCGGCGCGCAATCGGTTTCTACGAAAAATGCGGTTTCGTCACGGCGGGAGAACGGTATTTCACCGTCGGCAGCCAGCGTCATTACGACAAGATTTTCGCGCTCGCGCTCTAGGTGCGGGGGTCAGAACTGCGCGGCGGCGTCGATCAATTTGGTCAGCCGCTTGGGCGCCACGCCCTGCCAGCTTTTCGCGAGCCAGGCGGCGATGTGATCCCAGTCGTTGCCGCCGCTATCGAGGCGAATGCCGATCCAACCCGACGGCCCGAGATAGGCGGGACGGAAATAGAGGTCGGGGTCGGCCGCGATCAGCGCCGCCTGTTCGTCGGCCCCGCTGGTCTTCACGAGCAGGCCGGTGATCCCGTTGCCGTTGAGGTCCTGGCTGAAATAGGCGAAGAACTTTCCCTTCTCGATGTGGAACGCGGGCGCGCCATGCGACTGCCGCTCGATCGCTTCGGGCAATGCGAGCGCATGCTGGCGAACCTGTGCGAGCAGCCATGCCGGGTCGCTCTCGCGCGAAACATAGGCGGCGAGAACGCGCGGGTAGAGCTGATGTTCGGCCAGGCGGATGCGCGCGGCAAGGCTGTCGGGCGTGTCGCCGGGGATGATGGCGACTTCGGTCTGGCCGAGCACGGGCCCGTCGTCGAGTTCGGGGGTGACGACATGGACGCTGCAGCCGGCAACCTTGTCGCCGGCATCGATCGCGCGGGCATAGGTATCGAGTCCCTTGTATTTGGGCAGCAGCGAGGGATGGATGTTGAGCATCCGTCCCGCCCAGCGCGTGACGAAGCCGTCCGACAGCATGCGCATATAGCCAGCGAGCGCGACGTACTCCGCCTTCGCCTGGTTGAGCTGGTCGTCGATGATCGCGTCGAATGCCGCGCGATCGATTCCCCTGTGGCTGTGGGCGAAGGTCGCGATGCCCTCCGCCTGCGCCAGTTTCAGGCCCGGCGCTTGGGGGTCGTTCGCGGCAACGAGGACGATCTCGAACGGGCAGTCGGCGGCCTTGGCGGCATAGACGAGCGCCGCCATGTTGGTCCCGGCGCCCGATATCAGCACGGCGACGCGGGCGCGTTCAGCCAAGGTGCGTCGCCGACCAGTCGCTATTCCCCGCCCAATGCCCGGCCGGCCCGCTGACCGTCGCGCCTTTGTCGCCGCCGCGAATCTCGCCGATGCGATGCACGGTCTCGCCGGCCGCGACGAGGTCGGCGGTGAGGACATCGACCTCGTCGGGTGCGACGATGAGCGCCATGCCGATGCCGCAGTTGAAGGTGCGCGCCATTTCGGCGGGAGCGATGGCGCCCTCGTCCTGCAGGAAGCGCATCAGGCCGGGCTGCGGCCAAAGCGCCGTGTCGACATGAGCGTGAAGCCCGGCGCGCAGGACGCGGGGCAGGTTTTCGGTAAGGCCGCCGCCGGTGATGTGCGCCAGCGCATGAATGCGCCCCGCGCGAATAGGCTCGAGCAAGGATTTCACATAGATACGAGTCGGAGTTAAGAGCGCGTCGAGTAAGGTGCGCGCGCGATCGAAGCGCGCAGGTCGGTCGAGCTCCCAACCTTTGTCGGCGGCGAGGCGGCGGACGAGCGAATAGCCGTTCGAATGTACGCCCGACGAGGCGAGGCCGAGGATGACGTCGTCCTCGGCGATCCGGTCGCCGGTCAGCTGTTCGCCGCGCTCGACCGCGCCGACGCAAAAGCCCGCCAGATCGTAATCGTTCTCCGCGTACATGCCGGGCATTTCGGCGGTCTCGCCGCCGATCAGCGCGCAGCCGGCGAGCCTGCAACCGTCGGCGATGCCCGCGACGACGCGCGCCGCAACACCGGTCTCGAGCTTTGCGGTGGCGAAATAGTCGAGGAAGAACAGGGGTTCGGCGCCCTGGACGATGAGGTCGTTGACGCACATCGCGACGAGGTCGATGCCGATCGTATCGTGGCGGTCGGCCTCGATCGCGAGCTTGACCTTGGTGCCGACCCCGTCGTTCGCGGCGACCAGCAGCGGGTCGCGATAGCCGGCGGCGCGCGGGTCGAAAAATCCGCCGAAACCGCCAAGTTCGGCATCGGCGCCGGGGCGCGCCGTCGATCGCGCGAGTGGGCCGATCGCCTTGACCAGGGCATTGCCCGAATCGATCGATACCCCGGCTTCGGCGTAGGTATATCCGGGCTGGTCGGCGGGGCCGTCGCTGTCGTGATCGCTCATCCACGTGCCGTTAGCGAGTTCGCGCTTGGATTTCCACGCCGTTGTCGCCAAAAGGGCGCGCAAGACATGACCCTGCTATCCCTCCCTCTCCACCGCACCGCGCGCATCTGGTGGCTGGCCGCCGCCTGCGGGCTGCTCGCGCTGGCCGTTGCCGCCTGGGCGCAGATCGCCGGCGACCGCGGAATTGCGCCGATCAACGCCAGCGCGGATTTCTCGGTCGGAGGCATCGCGGTCGATACCAGCGGCAAGACCGCGGCGCAGGCGCGCGATCTCGGCTGGCGCGAAGCGCAGCGGCTCGGCTGGCAGAAACTCTATGCGAAGATGCACGCCGGCGCCGCGGGGCCCAAGCTCAGCGACAGCGCGCTCGACGGCATCGTCAGCGCGATCGTCGTCGAACGCGAACAGATCGGGCCGAATCGCTATATCGCGACGCTCGGCATCCAGTTCGACCGCGCCCGCGCGGGGCAGATACTGGGCGTCAGCGGAAGCGTGCGGCGATCGGCGCCGATGCTCGTCATGCCGGTAACCTATAGCGGCAACCTGCCGCAGGTGTTCGAACAGCGCACCGACTGGCAACGGGCATGGGCGCGCTTCCGCACCGCCGACAGCGCCGTCGATTACGTGCGAACCGCCGGCGACGGGGTCGACACGCTGCTCCTCAATCCAGGCCAGGCGGGCCGCCGCAATCGCCGCTGGTGGCGCGCCATCCTCGACCAATATGGCGCCGCCGACATATTGATCCCGACCGCGCGGCTCGAATTCGCCTGGCCGGGCGGGCCGGTCACGGGTTATTTTTCGGCGCATCACGGCCCCGACAATGTCCTGCTCGGCAGTTTCACGATGAAAGCGGCGTCGGCTGACGACCTTCCCGCGATGCTGGCGCGCGCGGTGACGCGCATCGACGCCATCTATGTCGCGGCGCTCGCCGCCGGACGTTTGACCGCCGATCGTTCGCTGATCGTCGAACAGCCGGTCGAAGCCGCTGACGTTCCCGAACCCGCCGAAGTCCCCGAACAGCCGGGTGCGACCGCCTCGGAACCCGATGGCGGCGGCGCTGATGCGCCGGCTGCCGATCAGCCTGCCGTCGCCAGTTCGAGCTTCACGGTCCAGTTCGCGACGCCCGACGCGGGCGCCGTCGCGGCGACCGAACGCGCCGTGGCCGGGGTGCCGGGGGTGACTTCGGCGACGACGACCAGCCTCGCGCTGGGCGGTACGTCGGTGATGCGCGTCGGCTTTCGCGGCGATGCCGCGGCGTTGCGCGCGGCGCTGCAGGCGCGCGGCTTTGCGGTGCAGCAGAACGGCAGCACCTTGCGGATATCGCGAGGCGGCGGCTGATGGCCGGCCGCGCGGCCAACCAGCTCGCGCTGCCGCTCGACTGGACCGATGACGACCAGGGGTTTCTGGTCGGAGTGAGCAACGAAGCGGCGGTCCGCCATCTCGAACACCATGCCACCTGGCCCGTCCGCGCCAGCGTGCTGACCGGTCCGGAGGGATCGGGCCGGACGATGCTGGCACGCCTGTTCGCGCGCGCGACGGGCGCGGAGGTGATCGACCAGGTCGAAGGCCGCCCCGACGAAGAACTGTTCCATGCCTGGAACCGTGCGCACGAGGCGCGCCGACCGCTGCTGTTCGTGGCCGATACTCCCCCCGCGTTGTGGCCGGTCGTGCTGCCCGATTTGCGCTCGCGCCTGATGGCGGTTCCGGTCGCGACGATCGGCGAGCCTGATGACGGGCTCGCCCTGGCCTTGATCGAGCGATTGTTCGCCCAGCGTGCGACGCCGATCGCTCCCGATCTCGCAGGCTATCTCGTGACGCGGATCGAACGCAGCTATGCCGCGATTCACAAAAGCGTAAACTTGCTCGACCAGGCTGCGCTGGCGGCGCGCAAGCGTGTCGGTGTCAGACTCGCGCGCGAAACGCTCGGCGACGCGGGTGAGCTAGGTAGCGGGAAGGGGTCGTGAAGCCGATGGCGCGCCCGAGCGAGACCGACCCCGATATCGATCGCATCGCCCAGGGAATCTCGCCCGAAGAGGCGCGGCGGCGCTATTTCAATCGCGAACTGTCGTGGCTCGCATTCAACAAACGGGTGATGGAAGAGGCGCGCAACCCCGCGCATCCCCTGCTCGAACGCCTGCGTTTCCTGTCGATATCGGGCAACAACCTCGACGAGTTCTTCATGGTTCGCGTCGCCGGTCTCAAGGGCCAGCAGCTCCAGCAGATCGAACACCGGTCGATCGACGGTCGCACGCCCTCGCAGCAGCTGGTCGCGATCGAGGATGCGTCGAACGTGCTGATGGTCGAGCAACAGGCCGAATGGCACCGGATTTCGCGCGAGCTCGCTGATGCCGGCGTCCTCGTCATCACCGACGTCGCGCGCGCCGAGCCGTGGCGCGAGACGCTGCAGGCGCAATTCGACGAACAGGTGTTCATGACGCTGACGCCGCAGGCGCTCGACCCCGCGCATCCGTTCCCGTTCATTCCCAATCGCGGCCTCAGCCTGGTGTTCGAGCTGGTGCGCATGTCCGACGGCGCGCCGATCAACGAACTGGTCATGATCCCCTCGTCGCTGCCGCGCTTCATCCGGGTCGAGGGCGAATTCCCCGCCTATGTCGCCATCGAAACGCTCGTCGACATGTTTTCGGACCGGTTGTTCCCGGGGTACGAGGTGCGCGGCAGGGGCTCGTTCCGCATCATCCGCGACAGCGATATCGAGGTCGAGGAAGAGGCCGAGGATCTCGTCCGCTATTTCCGCAGCGCGATCAAGCGGCGTCGGCGAGGCCGCGTCATCCGCATGGAGATCGATGCCGCGATGCCCGAGGCGCTGTCCACGATGCTGAGCGATTCGGTCGTCGGCCACGACGCGATGATCATCGAGGTCGACGGGCTGATCGGCCTCGCTGCGCTCGACCAGGTCGTCGACGAAGATCGCCCCGATCTCAAATTCGACGCCTTCACGCCGCGCTTTCCCGAACGGATTCGCGAACATGGCGGCGACTGTTTCGGCGCGATCAGTTCGAAGGACATCGTCGTCCACCATCCGTACGAGAGCTTCGACGTCGTCGTCTCGTTCCTGCGCCAGGCGGCCGCCGACCCCGACGTCGTCGCGATCAAGCAGACGCTGTATCGCGCGGGCAAGCAATCGGCGGTGATCCGCGCGTTGATCGACGCCGCCGAGGCGGGCAAGTCGGTGACCGCCGTCGTCGAACTCAAGGCACGCTTCGACGAGGAGCAGAACCTGCTTTGGGCCAACCAGCTCGAGCGTGCGGGCGTCCAGGTCGTCTACGGCTTCATCGAGTGGAAGACGCATGCCAAGATCTCGATGGTCGTCCGGCGCGAGGGCAGCGGCTATCGCACCTACTGCCATTTCGGCACCGGCAACTATCATCCGGTCACCGCGCGTATCTATACCGACATCAGCTATTTCACCGCCGATCCGCGCGCCGGGCGCGATGCCGCGCAACTGTTCAACTACATCACCGGCTATGTCGAACCGCGCGAGCTCGAACTCATCACCATGTCGCCGCTCTATCTGCGCGCGCGCCTGTGCGAGCTGATCGATGTCGAAATCGCGAACGCCGGGGCGGGGAAGAAGAGCGGCATCTGGGCGAAGATGAACAGCCTGGTCGACCGCGAGGTGATCGACAAGCTTTACGAGGCCAGCGCGGCGGGGGTGCCGATCGAGCTGATCGTGCGCGGCATCTGCTGCCTGCGGCCGGCAGTCGATGGTCTGTCGGAAACGATCCGCGTCAAATCGGTCGTCGGCCGCTTCCTCGAGCACAGCCGCATGTGGGCGTTCGGCAACGGCAAGGCGCTGCCCAACGACGCCGCGCGGGTGTTCATCAGCTCGGCCGACTGGATGCCGCGCAATTTCGACCGCCGCGTCGAATATATGATCCCGGTCGAAAACCCGACGGTCCACGACCAGCTGCTCGACCAGGTGCTGGTCGCCAATCTGATTGATAACGAGCAAAGCTGGCGGCTCGGCGCCGACGGCGAATATGCGCGCGTCGAGCCGGGCAGCAAACCGTTCAACCTGCACCGGTATTTCATGACCAATCCGTCGCTGTCGGGCCGCGGCGCCGCGTTGAGGAAGCGCAAGGACGTGCCGACGCTCGACCTCGCCCGACGCCGCCTGTGAACGCGGGCAAGGGGCAGCACCCTGCCTCATCGGCGCGGACGCTGCGGACCGCGATCATCGACATCGGGTCGAACTCGATCCGCCTCGTCGCCTATTCGGGCGCGCGCCGGGCGCCGGCGATCATCTTCAACGAAAAGGTCATGGCTGGACTCGGCCGGTCGCTGTCGCGCGACGGGCGGATCGACGACAAGGCCTTCGAGCGCGGTCTCGCCGCGCTCGATCGGTTCGCCAGCCTGTGCAGCGAGATGGGCATGGACGACGTCTCGTGCGTCGCCACCGCCGCAGTGCGCGAGGCCGAGAACGGGGCCGCGTTCGTCGCCGAGGCGGAAGCGCGCGGATTTTCGGTGCGCGTTTTGAGCGGCAAGGAAGAGGCCAACATCTCGGGGCTCGGTGTCCTTTCTTCGATCCCGCAGGCCGACGGGATCGTTGCCGATCTGGGCGGCGGCAGCCTCGAGCTGGTGCGGGTGAAGGGCGGCAAGATCGGACGGGCGACCTCGCTCCCGCTCGGCGTGCTGCGGCTCGCCGACGTCCGCGCGACGGGGCCGAAGGCGCTCGAACAGCACGTCAAGGCGGTGCTCAAGCGCGAAGGCTGGAGCAGGAACGAAAGCGGCCTGCCGATCTATCTCGTCGGCGGATCGTGGCGCAACCTGGCACGCGTCGACATGGTCCTGTCGAAACATCCGCTGCCGGTGATGCACCATCACGAGATTCCGTTGAAATCGGGTCGCAAGCTGGCGCGCGTTCTAGCCCATCTCGGCCCCGACAAGCTGGCCGCCATTCCCGATCTCAGCCGATCGCGCATCCCGACGCTGGGCGACGCCGCCGCCTTGCTGTCGATCCTCATCCGCCGGCTCGAACCGTCGGCGCTGATCGTGTCGTCGTCGGGGCTGCGCGAAGGCGTGTTGTTCGAGGCGCTGCCCAAATCGGTGCGTAAACAGGACCCGCTGCTCGTCGCGGTCGAGGCGGAGGGCGCGAAATACGCGCGCTTTTCCACGATCGGCCGGTTGCTCGATCACTGGATCGACCCGCTGTTCGCCGATGAAAGCCGCTCCGCGCACCGGCTGCGCTTCGCCGCGTGTCTGCTCAGCGATGTCGCGTGGAGCGCCAACCCCAGCTTCCGCGCCGAGCACGGGCTCGAGGCGGCGCTGCACGGCAACTGGGGCGGGATCGACGTCACCGGTCGCGTCGTCATGGGCCAGGCGCTGTACACCTGCTATGGCGGCGGGACGAAGGCGTTCGAGGGCATTCCCGACAGCGTCGCCGCCGCCGATATCGAACAGGCGACGCGCTGGGGTCTAGCGATGCGCCTGGCGCAGCGATTGTCGGGCGGGATCGCATCGATCCTGCAGGAAACGCAGCTGACGATGACCGACGAGTGCGTGGCGCTCCACCTGCCGCACGACAAGCGGGGACTTTATGGGGAGGCCGTCGAGCGGCGCCTGCGCCAGCTCGCCGATGCAATGGGGCGCGATTACGCGATGCGCGCCGACTAGGATCCTAGCCGCACGTCACTACGGTCACCGCATTGGCGCCGTCGAGCCTCACGTTCACGCGGTCGCCGCGATAATCCATCGTCACCGCCGCGCCGAGCGGGATCCAGCGCAGCTGGCGCGCGCCCGACTGCGCCAGAATCGCGGCGCCGATATCCGACGTCGCGGTGCGCCCGACATAGGCCGACATGCCATCGGCCTTGCAGGCAAAGCCGGGGGTTTCGCCGCGCACCGGGATATCGTCTTCCTCGGCCATGCGCTGCGCGTCCGACTGGGTGTCGGGCTGGATCTCCTTGTCGACGACGTTGATGCAGCCGGTCAGCATCAGCCCCAGCGCCATCGTTGTCGTCATGGTCATCGCTTTGATCATTGCTCTAGCTCCGTCCTGCTCATTACCATCTTGCCGTTCCTGACCGTAAAACCCATCCGCCCCTCGACGAGTTCCAGCGCGTCGCGGCCGAAGACGTCGAAGCGCCAGCCGTCAAGGATCGCCAGGCCATCGCGTTCGCCCGCGGCGAGCGCGTCGAGATCGCCCGAGCGGGTGATCAGTTTCGACGCTACGTTCATTTCGCGGCTACGAATCTTGAGCAGCAGCTTGAGCAGGTCGGCGACCAGCGCGCCTTCCTTGCCCAGGCCGGGCGTGCGCGGGCTGCGCGAGGGGATTTCGTCCTTGCCCAGCGGTTCGGCGCGTTCGAGCGCCTGCATCACGCGTTCGCCGATATCGTTCTTCGCCCACGCCGCCGACAGGCCGCGGACCTTGGCAAGCCCCGATTGGTCGCGCGGCGGGTGCGTTGCGACATCGGCGAGCGTTTCGTCCTTCATGATCCGGCCGCGCGGCATATCCTTGCGCTGCGCTTCTTTTTCGCGCCACGCGGCGAGCGCCTTGAGGCGGCCGAGCGCTTCGGGATTGCGCGACTGGAATTTGACGCGGCGCCACGCATCGGCGGGCTCGGTGACGTAGTTCGCCGGGTCGGCGAGCCGTTCCATCTCGTCGTCCAGCCACCAGCCGCGGTCGGTTTCCTTGAGCTTCTCGATCATCATCGGAAAGATCGTCGACAGGTGGGTGACGTCGGCGATGGCATATTCGATCTGGCGGGCGTCGAGCGGGCGACGGCTCCAGTCGGTAAAGCGCGCGCCCTTGTCGAGCTGGATGCCGAGCCAGCCGTCGACGAGATTTGCATAACCGACCTGTTCGGCCTGGCCGATCGCCATCGCGGCGATCTGCGTGTCGAACAGGGGATGAGGTGTCGTGCCGGTCATCTTGCAGATGATTTCGAGGTCCTGTCCGCCGGCATGGACGACCTTGAGGACGTCCTCGTTCTTGGTCAGCAGGTCCATCAGCGGGGAGAGGTCGATATCCTTGGCGAGCGGGTCGATCGCGGCGGCCTCGTTCTGGTCGGCGATCTGGATCAGGCACAGGATCGGCCAATAGGTGCTTTCGCGCATGAACTCGGTATCGACCGCGACGAACGGGGCCTTCGACAGGCGTTCGCACAGCTCGGCCAGCGCGCGAGAATCGGTGATGAGCGGGTGTATTTTCATGGGGTGAGGCCCTAGCAGCAGCGTCGGCGTCGCGAAAGCGAACCTTGACAAATCGAGGCGGGGAGGGGAAGCGCGCGCCAATTGCTTCCGGCGTCGTCATGCCAGCCAAAGCTGGCATCTTCGTCGGTGACATCATTCATTTCGAAACAGATCCCGGCTTTCGCCGGGATGACGGGAAATATTTAGATGCACGCCTATCGCACCCATGATTGCGCCCAGCTTCGCAAATCCGAAGTCGGCGAGACCGTCCGCCTGTCGGGCTGGATCCATCGCAAGCGCGATCACGGGAACCTGCTGTTCATCGACCTGCGCGATCATTTCGGCATCACCCAGATCGTCACCGACAGCGACGCGCCTGCCTTCGCCGCGCTCGACAAGGCGCGCGTCGAAAGCGTGCTGACCGTCACCGGCACCGTCGTCGCGCGCTCGGCCGAAACGGTCAATTCGGGCCTGCCAACGGGCGAGATCGAAGTGCGTGCCAACAATGTGACGGTCCAGTCGCCCGCTGCCGAACTGCCGATGCCTGTCGCTGGCGAGCAGGAATACCCTGAAGATATCCGCCTCAAATATCGTTATCTCGATCTGCGCCGCGAGCGGCTCCACGCCAACATCATGCTGCGCTCGAACGTCATCGCCAGCCTGCGCCAGCGAATGGTGGCCCAGGGCTTCACCGAATTCCAGACGCCGATCCTGACCGCCAGTTCGCCCGAGGGCGCGCGCGATTATCTCGTCCCCAGCCGCGTCCACCCCGGCAAATTCTATGCGCTGCCGCAGGCGCCGCAGATGTTCAAGCAGCTGCTGATGGTCGCCGGCTTCGACAAATATTTCCAGATCGCGCCGTGCTTCCGCGACGAGGACGCGCGCGCCGATCGATCCCCCGGCGAATTCTACCAGCTCGATTTCGAGATGAGCTTCGTCACGCAGGAAGACGTCTTCCAGGCAATCGAGCCCGTGCTGGCAGGCGTGTTCGAAGAATTCTCGGGCGACAAGAGCGTCACCCCGGCGGGCGAATTCCCGCGTATTCCTTACCGCGAGTCGATGCTCAAATACGGCAGCGACAAGCCCGACCTGCGCAACCCGATCGTGATTTCGGACGTCGGCGACCATTTCAAGGGTTCGGGTTTCGGCCTGTTCGATACGATCGTCGGATCGGGCGGCGTCGTGCGCGCTATCCCTGCGCCTGGCACCGCTGAAAAGAGCCGCAAGTTCTTCGACGAGATGAACGATTGGGCGCGCGGCGAGGGCTATGCCGGGCTCGGCTACGTCACGCGCAAGGCCGGCGTCTTCGGCGGCCCGATCGCCAAGAACCACGGCGAAGAGGGCATGAAGGCGATCTACGCCGAGCTCGGCCTCGGCGACGATGACGGCCTGTTCTTCGCCGCGGGCAAAGCGGGTGAGGCGGCCAAGCTCGCCGGCGCCGCGCGCACCCGCGTTGGCGAAAAGCTCGAACTGATCGAACAGGGCGCGTTCAAATTCTGCTGGATCGTCGATTTCCCGATGTTCGAATATGACGAGGACGCCAAGAAGGTCGACTTCAGCCACAATCCGTTTTCGATGCCGCAGGGCGAGATGGAAGCGCTCGAAACGATGGACCCGCTCGACATCCTCGCGTGGCAATACGACATCGTTTGCAACGGCGTCGAATTGAGCTCGGGCGCGATCCGCAACCATCGCCCCGACATCATGTACAAGGCGTTCGAGATCGCGGGCTATTCGCAGGCCGACGTCGATGCCAATTTCAGCGGCATGATCAACGCCTTCAAGTTCGGCGCGCCGCCGCATGGCGGATCGGCACCGGGCGTCGATCGCATCGTCATGCTGCTCGCCGATGAACCCAATATCCGCGAAGTCGTGGTCTTCCCGATGAACCAGAAGGCCGAGGACCTGATGATGCAGGCTCCCGCGCCGGTCACCGACCGGCAGCTCAAGGAGCTGGGCCTGCGGATCGTCGATGGACCGAAGGCGGATGGACCGAGCGTCGCCAAGGCCGTCGCGCCCGAATAAGGAGGCAGCATTCTCCGGATTGCGCATCCTGATCGTGGTTCACGATCAATAAGGTGACTCGCTATCTAGGGGCTCGAGCTTATGGATGCTGAAATAAGTTCAGCATGACGGAGTGGCGCGCGATGATCGACCTTTCGGAATTCGAGGCCGGCGCCGACTACGGCAAGCATTACAAGCGCGACCTGAAACGCCTGCAGAAACGCCTCGACCGGATCCATGTCGCACATATCGTCCACGGTGCGCACGCCGTGGTCATGCTCGAAGGCTGGGATGCGGCGGGCAAGGGCGGGATCATCGAGCGAATGACCGCGGGCTGGGACCCGCGCCATTTCGAGGTCTATCCGATCGGCGCGCCGACCGCGGAGGAAAGGCGTCACGATTATCTCTGGCGCTTTCGCCGACACCTGCCGCCGCCGCGCGAGATCACCGTGTTCGACCGGTCATGGTATGGCCGCGTCCTCGTCGAACGCGTCGAGCGCTTCGCCAGCGAGGCCGAATGGCGGCGCGCCTATGACGAGATTAACGCCTTCGAAGCCGAGATCCGGGCGATGGGCATCACGCTGGTCAAGCTGTTCGTCCATATCACGCAGGACGAACAGGACAAGCGGCTTGCCAAGCGGCTCGACAATCCTTGGAAGCGCTGGAAGACCGGGGCGGAGGATTATCGCAACCGCGCCAAACGCGACCAATATTGCGCCGCGATGCACGACATGTTTGCGCGGACCGATACCGAAAATGCGCCGTGGTGCGTAATCGCCGGGAACGACAAGCGGGCGGCGCGGATCGCGGCGCTGACGCACGTCGCCGACAGGCTGGAGGCGGCGGTCGACATGACCCCGCCGCCGCGCGACCCCGCGGTCGTCGCGCTGGCCCGTGCGGCGTTCGGCTACGAGCCGTTGGACAAGGACTAGGCGGCGGCCACCACCATCGCGACCGCCTTTGCAACCCGCCGTTCGCGCGTTTCTGCCTTTTTCGCCGAGACGATCGCCTCGACATGTTCGCGCTGGTGCGTGTAGCTCAGCTTCGACCAAGCCTCCCACGCATTCGCTGCCGCGAGCGCGGCCTTCAGGTCGTCGGGCGCCTCGACCCTGCGTGGGGCGGTATCGAGCGCAAGTGTCACCGTCAGCGTATCGCCGGCCGCAACCCGCGCCGCCTCTCGATGGCTTTGGCGCAGCGGCACGAAATACGGTCCGCCCATCGCGGCGATCGTGCTGCGATAGCTGTAATCGCCCAGCGTTACGACGACCGGCGCCCTGACCTTGCCGAACGCCTCCCTGGGATCGAACGGCACGGGAATCGCGCCTTCGTCGGTCAAGGTGCAGCGAAAGGTTCGCGATTGCGCCATCGATTGCGCCCGATCAGCCCGGATTGCGTTTGCCCAGATAGAAGCTCAGCAGGTTGTCGGGCGCCTTGCCGCCATTCGCCTGGCGTATCTGGTCGTACATCACCGCGTTCGACAGCACGTACTGGACGTAATATTTGGTCTCGGCGAGCGGGATATCCTCGATCCATTTAAGGATGTCGACGCCGCCGGCACGCGGATCGCCGTTCTCGCGCAGCCAGCGGTTCACGTTGCCCGGACCGCCGTTATAGGCCGCGACCGCCAGCGGATAGCTGCCGCCGTAATAACGCAGCATCTGCTGGAAATAGGTCGATCCCAAGGTGATGTTGTATTGTGGGTCGGAGTGCAGCCGGTCCTGGCTGTGGGCGAGGCCGAGCTTGCCCGCGACTTCGCGCGCGGTGGCGGGCATCAACTGCATCATGCCGCGCGCGCCGACGCGGCTCGTCGCCTCGCGGTCGAACTGGCTCTCCTGCCGCACGATGGCATGGATCATCGTCCAGTTCGAACCGTGATCGCCGGGTACCGATACCGTCGGATAGTAAGCTGGCAACAGCTCTTCATAACCGTTCACTCGCGACGAGCGCGCCACCATGACGCCGAGGTCGGGACGTCCGATCCGGTTGGCCAATTCGGCGGCGAGAACGTGGTCGGTCAAGGTTTCGGCGTTGGCGGCGATGGCGCGCAGGAACTGCGTCTGGTCCTGCCGCGCACCGATCTGGCCGAGGACGCGCGTCGCCTGGACGATACCGCTGTCGGCAAACGCGTTGCGTTCCGCCTGGCTGACCTCGACGGCGGGGGCATGCGGCGACGGCACCGGTCGACCGAGCTGTTCGAGCGCCAGCTGGCCGTAGAAGGTGTCGGGATAGTCGCTCGCCTTGGTGAAATAGAGCTGCGCATTGTCGCGCTGGTTCGCCCTGATCGCTGCCCGCGCCGCCCAGTAATAGCCCTTCGCCTTGAGCGCCGGATTGCCCGGCGCCTCGGCATAGCGGCGGAACATGCCGATCGCGTCGGCTGGACGCCCCAGCTCGTAATAGGCCGTCTGCCCCGCGAGCCACGCAAGGTCGGTATAGACGTCGCGCACCGAGGCACTCTCGTCGCGGATGACCGCGCCGGGAGGCAGCGCGTCGTCGATCTGGCTCGCAATGCTGTAGGCGAGCGCGGACTGGCGGTCGTTCGACGCCGCCTTGGCATTGACCAGCAGCGTGTCGTACCAGCGGTCGAGGTCGGTCGGCAGCCGCGTCAGCGTGCGCGGTGCCGCCAGCAGCGAGCGGGCGGCGGCGCTTTGTCCGTTGCCGCGAAGCCACGTCGCCTTGTCGACGAGATAGCCGGGATCGTTGCGCGCGATCGCATCGACCGCGGCCATCTTCATCGCGGCATCGACCGCGCCCGACCGCAGCGCTAGGCGCGCGTCGAATATCTGGCGGTTCTGCGCCGATACATAGCCGAGCTGGCGCTGCGCGTCGCCGGTACGGTTGGCCCAGAGCAGCGCGTCCATGCGCGCGTCGTGATCGGACGGGGTCAGCGCACCGGGGAACAGCGTCAGCAGGCGGCGTTCTTCCTCGAGCGTCAGTGAACCGCTGGTCCAGGCCCTGCGCGCCGCGGCATTGGCTTCGTCGCGACGACCGGCGGCGAGCAGCGCCAGCGCCTGGCGCGCGCGGCCCGACGCGGTCAGCGGCGGATATTTCGCGAAATAGTCGAGCGCCTGGGCGGGGACATAGCCTTCGACCGGCAGCGCCTGTTCGGCGATCCGGCGCAGACGGCTCTCGCCGGGCCAGCCCGGATTGCGCATCAGGAAGCTGGCGACCTCGGAGAAATTGAGGTTGTCGCTCTGGTTGAAGCGGCGCCACTGCAGCACGCTTTCGGCGACGCTGTTCGACGGCGGACGCGCCGAGGTGTCGATCGCCGACAGCCCCATTTGCGCGCGATACCAGCTCAGCTGCTGCTGATCGAGCGGGGGCTGTTCGACCTGCGCGTACGCGGTTTGCGGGGCCAGGCCCAGCGCCAGGGCGGCGGGGGCAGCGGTCAGTGCGAGTGAACGCAGGACGGGGTGAAGCTTTGATTTTGAAACCATGCTTGCCATGATGGCGGCAACCTCCTTATCAGACGCTGAACGAGAGCGGATCGTTCGCGCGTTCACCCAGCCGACGTAAAAGCGCGGGCCGCCCCGCGTGTAAAGGAGCATCGACATGTTTTCCGGTTCGATTCCGGCTCTGGTGACGCCTTTTCGCGGCGAAGCGAATGGCGCCGGCGCGGTCGACGAGGATGCGTTCCGCGCGCTGGTCGACTGGCAGATCGATCAGGGTAGCCACGCGCTCGTCCCATGCGGCACCACCGGCGAGGCGCCGACGCTTGATATGGACGAACACCACCGCGTCATCGCACTGTGCGTCGATCAGGCGGCGGGGCGGGTGCCGGTGATCGCCGGTTGCGGGTCGAACGACACGCGGACCGCGCGCGAGCATATGCGCCGGGCAAAAGCGGCAGGCGCCGACGCCGCTTTGGTCGTCGTGCCCTATTACAACCGGCCGAGCCAGGACGGCATCGTCGCGCATTTCCGTGCGCTGGCCGACGCCGGCGACTTGCCGATCGTCGTCTACAACGTGCCGGCGCGCACGGTGACCGATGTCCTGCCCGATACGCTTGCAAGGCTGGCGCAGATCGACGGCATCGTCGGGATCAAGGACGCGAGCGGCGTGATCGATCGCGTGACCGCGCACCGTCTGGGTTGCGGCACCGACTTCTGCCAGCTGTCGGGCAACGACAACCAGGCTCTGGCCTTCATGGCGGCGGGCGGAAGCGGCTGTATCTCGGTCAGCGCCAACGTCGCTCCCAAGCTCTGCGCGGATTTTCAGAATGCCTGTACCGCGGGCGAATGGGACCGTGCGCGCGACCTCAACGATCGGCTCTATCCGCTTCACTGCGCGTTGTTTGCAGATGCCTCGCCGGGGCCGGTAAAATATGCGCTGTCGCGCGTCCGCGCCGATTTCCCCGCGAGCGTGCGGCTGCCGATCATCGCCTGCAGCGATGCGGCGAAGCGGGCGGTCGATGCGGCGCTCGCCATTGCCGGGCTGGCCTGATGGCGCGCCCGCGTCCGGTCGAGTTCGACAAGGTCAAGGTCGTCGCCGAGAACCGGCGCGCGCGCTACGACTATTTCATCGAGGACAAATACGAAGCGGGCATCGCGCTGCAGGGGACCGAGGTCAAGGCGCTGCGCTTCGGCGAGGGATCGATCGTCGAATCCTATGCCGAGGTGAAGGACGGCGAGGTCTGGCTGATCAATGCGAACATCCCCGAATTCAGCCACGGCAACCGCCACAATCACGAACCGAAGCGACCGCGCAAGCTGTTGCTCAAGGAACGCGAAATCGCCAAGTTTACCGGCGCGACCGAGCGTCAGGGCATGACGCTGGTACCGCTCAGCGTCTATTTCAACGGCCGCGGTCGCGCCAAGGTCGAGATCGCGCTGGCCAAGGGCAAGAAGGCGCACGACAAGCGCGAAACGACCAAGGATCGCGACTGGAAGCGCGAGCAGGGCCGGATCATGCGGGACCGCGGCTGATGCGTCGGCCCACCGGCAGGCGATTGAAACGCTGGGCCGGCCAGGCGATGCCGACGCAGGAAGGGATGCGCGAGAACCGGTTTCTGCGACCGTTTTCCGACCGCATATTGCGCTCCGAACTGTGGCGCTTCACTCAGCGCTCGGTGCCGCGGGGCGTCGCGCTCGGCCTGCTTGCCGGCTTTCTCGTCCCGGTCGGGCAGATATTCGTCGCCGCGTTTCTCGCGCTGCCGGTCAGGGCGAATGTCCCGCTCGCGGCGCTGGTGACCTTCGTCACCAATCCGTTCACCTATGCCTTTTGGGTCGTCGCGGCCAATCGCATCGGCGGGTGGATATTGCAGGTCGACGCGACCAGCGGCACCGGAGCGATTGGCAATAGCGTCGCCAGTCCCGCCTGGCAGTGGTGGTCGTGGTTCATCGAACAGGCCGGGGTCACCGCATTCGGCTTTGCCGTGATCGGCATCATCAGCGCGGCGATAGGCTATATCGTCTCGGCATTGGGCTGGCGCTGGTGGGTCGCGCGCAAGTGGAACGCCCGCCGCGCCGCGCGCCGCCTAGGAAAAGCGACAAACGCCGATTGAACACCATGCGCGCCTGCTATAGCGTGTGACTACAACAGTAGCCCCGAGGGGCGTTCCTTTCTCGATTCAGGAGTATGCCATGACCTTTCGCTCGACCCTTTTCCTTGCCGCGTCCTCGCTCGGCGCGATGACGCTCGCCGCATGCGCGACGATGGGTGACGAGCCGGTCGCCGACAAGGTCGCCGTCGCCGATGTCGAGGAAGTCGACGATGCACTGGCGACCGACGCCGCGCAGCTGGGAACCTATGGGTTCGACACCGCCGGCATGGACGCCAGCATCAAGGCGGGTGACGATTTCTACGGCTATGCCAACGGAACCTGGGCCAAGACGACGGCGATCCCGGCCGACAAGTCGAATTACGGCATGTTCACCGCGCTCGACGACCTGTCGAAGGAGCGCGTACGCGGCATCCTCGACGAGGTGAAGGACGACCCGTCGAGCAAGGTCGGCCGCGCCTATGTCAGCTACCTCGATGCCGCAGCCGTCGAAGCCAAGGGACTGGCGCCGATCAAGCCATGGCTCGACACGATCAATGCGATCGGCAGCAAGGCGGCCTATCGCGATACGCTGCTCAAGGCTAAAAAGATGGGCGTGAGCACGCCGTTCGGCAGCTATGTCGGCCAGGACGACAAAATCCCCGAAAACTACATCATGAGCCTGTATCAGTCGGGCACCGGTCTGCCCGATCGCGACATATATCTGGTCGACAACGACAAGATGGCCGAAATCCGCTCCGCCTATATCGCGCATATCGCCAAGATGTTCACGCTGGCCGGCGAAGCCGATGCCCAGGCGCGCGCGCAGGCGATTTTCGACCTCGAAAAGCGGATCGCCCAAGCGCAGTGGACGCGCGAGGATTCGTCCGATTCGACCAAGACCTATAACAAGATGACGCTGGCGCAGCTTAGCGATCTGTCGAGCCCGACGCTCGATATCGCCGCGATGATGCGCGCGACCAGCCCCAAGATCACCGAGGTCATCGTCGCCCAGCCGAGCGCGATCAAGCAAACCGCAGCGATCATCGACAAGGCGCCGCTCGGCGTCCTCAAGGACCAGCTCATGCTGCGCAGCCTCGACGGATTGGCGGACTATCTGCCCGATGCCCTGGCGAACGAAAGCTTCGCCTTTTACGGAACGACGCTGTCGGGTACGCCCGAACGCGAACCGCGCTGGAAACGCGGGGTCGGATTCGTCGAAGGGTCGCTCGGCGAAGAAGTCGGCCGCGAATATGCGGCGCGCTATTTCCCGGCCGAATACAAGGCCGAAATGAACAAGCTGGTCGGCAACGTCCTCGATGCAATGGGGCGCCGGATCGACGGCCTCGAATGGATGCAGCCGCAGACCAAAGCGCGCGCCAAGGCAAAGCTCGCCAATTTCACCGTCAAGGTCGGCTATCCCGACCAGTGGCGCGACTATTCTGGCCTCGAGGTCAAGAGCGATGACCTGTTCGGCAACACGATCCGATCGAACGCGTTCGACTATGAATACAATCTCGGCAAGCTGGGCGAGCCGCTGCGCCGCTGGGAATGGGGCATGCTGCCGCAGACGGTCAACGCCTATGCCAATTTCGGCATGATGGAGGTCGTCTTCCCCGCCGCCATCCTGCAGCCGCCGTTTTTCGATCCCAATGCCGATCCGGCGGTCAATTATGGCGGCATCGGCGCCGTGATCGGCCATGAGATCAGCCATCATTTCGACGACCAGGGCGCCAAGTACAACGAAAAGGGCGAACTGAGCGACTGGTGGACAGACGCCGACGTCGCCGCGTTCAAAAAGGCGAGCGACGCGCTGATCGCGCAATATGACGAATACGAACCGCTGCCCGGCGAACATGTGAAGGGCGAGTACACGCTCGGTGAAAACATCGGCGATCTCGCCGGTCTGACGATCGCCTACGATGCCTACAAGCATTCGCTCGGCGGCAAGGAAGCGCCGGTGATCGACGGCATGACCGGCGACCAGCGCTTCTATCTCGGCTGGGCGCAGGTCTGGCGGCGCAATTACCGCGAGGCCAATCTGCGCCAGCGCCTGCTGACCGATTCGCACAGCCCTTCGGAACAGCGCGCCTGGGTCGTGCGCAATCTCGACCCCTGGTATTCGGCGTTCAATCCCGGTCCGGGCGAAAAGCTCTACCTTGCGCCCAAGGACCGCGTCCGTATCTGGTAGGTGCGATCCTGCCCGCGATGGGCGAGTGAGGAGACCGGCGTGCCATCAGTGGTAAAAGCATCGACCCTGCCTTCGGTGGAGGGCGGGGTCGTTGCCGGTTTGAACCGGGCGATCGCGATTGCGGTCGCCCTGTGCGTCGCGGCGTCGGCAGCGGCGATCTGGTATGTCACGCGCAGCCCGCTGCTTGCCGGCGGCGTATTCGCGGGCCTGGCGGGCAGTGCCGGCCTGCTGGTGCTGTTGCGCAGCCTCTATCCACCGCCATCGGCGCAGCGCCGGCGCGAGATCGACTGGACGCTGGCCCGGGCGATGGCCAACAACGACGTGACCGGCATCGCCGTGATCGACCGGGCAGGGCGCATCGTCAGCGCCAACGATCTTTACGCCAGCTGGTTCGGCGGCTTTGCCAAGCCGAGCACGATCGCCTTTGCCGGGCGCGGACCCGAACGGCTGTCGGCGGCGGTCAAACAGGCATGGCGCGACGGGCGCGCCGGCGCGATCGAACTCAGCCTGGGCGAGCTCGAGCTGCGGGCGGAAATCGAGCGCGCGGGCAGCGGCGACGATTACCTCGTCCATCGCTTTGCCACCGTCGCGCGTAGCGACGTTGCGAGCGACATCGCGACCACGATCGAGGGGCGCGGGGCCGCGATTCTCGACGACGCCGGGGTGATGGTCGCGCTGGTTGGCCGCGAGGGACGGATTCGTGCGGCGACGCCGTCGTTCGCGCTCCGCGCGCTGGGACGTCGCGACAGCAGCGTCGCCGGGCGCGATTTCACCTCGTTCCTGCGCGTCGACGATCGCGGCATGATCTTTTTCGTGACCGAGGCCGAGCGGGCGACGCCGCTGCGCCTGATCCAGATGCCGCTCGACCCGTCGGATCCCGATGCCGGTCCGATCGCGATCGCGATGATCGACGAGGACGGCGGCGCAATCGAACGCGGGGTCGCGCAAAGCTATATCGAAACGCTGTTGTCGCTGCTGCCGTTCGGCCTCGCCATGGTCGATCGTGACGGGCGTTTCCTGTTTCTCAATGCCGCCTTTGCCCGCATGGCTGGCCTCGGCGATGGCGAGCGGCCCGCCTATCCCGGCGATATCGTCGTTAAGGAAGACAAGGCCGCGATCGGCGAGGCGGTGCGGCGCTATTCGGTCGGTCAGCAGACCGGCGGCGACCTGCTGGTTCGCCTGAAGGCGCAGCCCGACGAGAATACGGTGATGTCGATCGCCGGCGTGCGCGGGCTGGGCGAGGCGGCAGTGCTGCTCAGTCTCAAGGATTCGAACGAAGAGGCCAAGCTCAAGCGCCAGGTCGCGCAGGCGACCAAGATGCAGGCGGTGGGGCAGCTCGCAGGCGGCGTCGCGCACGATTTCAACAATATCCTCACCGCGATCCTGGGCTATTGCGACCTCATGCTGATGCGCCATTCGCCCGGCGACAGCGATTACGACGACATCCAGCAGGTCAAGACGAACGCCAACCGCGCCGCAAACCTGACTCGACAGCTGCTCGCCTTCTCGCGCCAACAGACATTGCGGCCGCAGATTCTCCAGCTCGCAGATGTCGTGTCCGATGTCGGCTCGCTGCTCACGCGGCTGATGGATGAAAAGATCCGCATCTCGGTGCGCCATGGCCGCGGCATGGGGCCGGTGCGCGCCGACCCGGGCCAGCTCGAACAGGTCATCGTCAACCTTGCGGTCAACGCGCGCGACGCGATGCTGACGCGCGATCCAGAAGGCGGCGGCGACCTCACCATCGAAACCTTCGGCATGACCTCGGGCGAGGTCGCCAGGCTCGGCAGCGAGATATTGCCGACCGCCGATTACAGTGTGCTCAGGATCGGCGACAGCGGCACCGGCATCGCCCCCGAGCATCTCGGCAAGATTTTCGAACCGTTCTTTACGACCAAGGAGATCGGCAAGGGAACCGGGCTCGGCCTGTCGACCGTCTATGGCATCGTCAAACAGTCGGGCGGGTATATCTTCGCCGATTCGCAGCTCGGCAAGGGAACGCGGTTCACGATCTATTTCCCGCGCCACGAACAGCCGGTGGCCGAACCCGCCAGGGCCGTGGCGGCCGAAAAGCCAAATCCCGAATGGGGCAGCGGTAATATCCTGCTGGTCGAGGACGAGGACATGGTCCGCGCGGTGGCGGAGCGCGCGCTGACGCGGGCGGGTTATAGCGTGACGACGGCGAGCGACGGCCAAGAGGCGCTCGAGCGCGCATCGAAGATCGAGACCATCGACCTCGTCCTCAGCGATGTGGTCATGCCCGGCATGGACGGGCCGACGATGGCCGCCGAACTGCGCAAGCTGCGGCCCGATGTGCCGATCCTGTTCATGTCGGGCTATGCCGAGGAACAGCTGCGCAAATCGATCACGATCGACAATGTCGGGTTCCTGCCCAAGCCGTTCTCGGTCGCTCAACTCGCCGAGACCGTCGGCAAGGCGATTGCGGCGCAGGATTGAGCGATGCCGCTTTGCAAGTTGCGTGCGACCATGTATTCGTTACGGCATTGGAACGGGGCAGGGCATTGAATCGCAAGCAAATCCTTCTTGTCGAAGACGAGTCGCTGATCGTCATGATGCTCGAGGACATCCTCGACGAGCTCGGTTACGATGCCGCCGGGCAGGCGGCGAGCGTCGCTGACGCACTCACTCTGCTCGACCAGAATCCGGCGCAATTCGACGCGGCGATCGTCGACGTCAATCTGGGACCCGACGAATCCTGGCCTGTCGTCGCCCGCCTGATCGAACTCGATATCCCCTTTCTGGTGTCGAGCGGCGACAGCTCGGGCAACCGCCCGGACGAATATTCGGCCGTTCTCGCGATTCGCAAACCGTATAGTTTCGATCAACTCAAGACGGCGATGGACGGGCTTTTCGCCGATATCGCTTCGGCCTGACGTTCCCTACTTGTTCTTATGGAACATATCGTGTACGATCGCATCTTCCGTTGCAGTCGTGCGGCGGATTACCTAGGACGAGGGGACATCACATGAGCGCACAGCTTAAAGTAGTCGGTAACGGCAAGACGGGAAATATGGACAGGCAAAAGGCTTTGGACGCGGCGCTGGCGCAGATCGATCGCGCCTTCGGCAAGGGCTCGGCGATGAAGCTGGGCAGTCGCGAGGCGATCGAGATCGAATCGATCTCGACGGGCTCGCTCGGGCTCGACATCGCACTCGGCATCGGCGGTCTGCCGCGCGGTCGCGTGATCGAGGTCTACGGCCCAGAAAGCTCGGGCAAGACGACGCTGGCGCTGCACGTCATCGCCGAGGCGCAAAAGAACGGCGGCACCGCCGCTTTCGTCGACGCCGAACACGCGCTCGACCCCGGCTATGCGAAGAAACTGGGCGTCGACATCGACGACCTCATCGTGTCGCAGCCCGACACCGGCGAACAGGCGCTCGAAATCGTCGACACGCTGGTGCGGTCGAACGCGATCGACGTGCTCGTGATCGATTCGGTCGCCGCGCTGGTGCCGCGCGCCGAGATCGAGGGCGAAATGGGCGACAGCCATGTCGGCCTGCAGGCGCGGCTGATGTCGCAGAGCCTGCGCAAGCTGACCGGCTCGATCAGCCGCTCGCGCTGCATGGTGATCTTCATCAACCAGCTGCGCATGAAGATCGGCGTGATGTACGGCAATCCCGAAACCACGACGGGTGGCAACGCGCTCAAATTCTACGCCAGCGTCCGGCTCGACATCCGCCGCATCGGCCAGATCAAGGACCGCGACGAGGTCGTCGGCAACACGACGCGCGTCAAGGTCGTCAAGAACAAGGTCGCGCCGCCGTTCAAGCAGGTCGAATTCGACATCATGTACGGCAAGGGCATCTCGAAGGTCGGCGAGATCATCGATCTCGGCGTCAAGGCCGGACTGGTCGAGAAATCGGGCGCCTGGTTCAGCTATGACAGCATCCGCATCGGCCAGGGTCGCGAGAACGCCAAGACCTTCCTGCTCGACAACCCCGAACTGTTCGAGCGCCTCGAAAAGGCGATCCGCAGCAAGGAGGACAAGGTCGCCGAAGAGATGATGACCGGTCCCGACGCCGAAGGCGACGACGCTTCCGACGATTGATGTGATTGTGCCGGCCGGCGCGCGCGACCCGCGCCGCCGGCCCGCCCAGCTTGCCTGTCCATCCCATCCCTCGCCAGGGCGGACGGGCCAGGCCCGTCGTGTGCGTTCTGTGCGGACGCATGCGGCGGGCCTTTCGATTGTCGCGCGGGCGATGGCGGGCTAGGCTCGGGCGCCAGCAGCGGAGCCGCCAATGACCATCGTCGTCCACCATCTCAACACTTCACGATCGCAGCGTATTCTATGGCTGCTTGAGGAACTCGACCTCCAATACGAGGTCCGCCGCTATCGCCGCGACGCGGCGACGATGTTCGCGCCGCCCGAACTGCGCAAGGTACATCCGCTCGGCAAATCGCCGGTCGTCGACCATGAGGGCCATAGGCTGATCGAAACCGGGGCGATCGCCGAATATCTCGTCGAGCTTGCCGATGGCCGTCTCGGCGCGCCGACCGATCGGGACGGCGTTGTCCGCTATCGCCAGTTTCTCCATTATGCCGAAGGTTCGCTGATGCCGCCGCTGCTGATCAAGCTGGTGCTGTCGCGAATCCCGTTGATGGGCAAGATCGCGATGGCCAAGATGCAGCCGATGATCGACGTCCATCTCGACTGGATCGACTCCGAACTCGCCCGCCGCGACTGGTTCGCCGGTGCCGACTTTACCGCCGCCGACGTCATGATGAGCTTTCCGCTCGAGGCGGCGCGGGCGCGCGTCGGCATCGAGGACCGTCCGCATATCGCAGCCTGGCTCGACCGCATCCATTCCCGCCCCGCTTATCAGACGGCGCTCGCCGCCGGAGGACCCTATGACTATGCCTGACTTTGCCCTCGATCGCCGCCGCCTGCTCGGCGGGGCGACGATGGCCGCCGCGGGCCTATCGCTCGGCGCCCCCGCATTATTGCACGCGGCGGAAATCGACACGGCGGACCTGTCATCGCTCACCACGAAGGTCGCGCCGATCGGCCGCGATGAGCGCAATGCGCGCATCGCGCGCGCGCAGGCGCTGATGGCCGCCAACGACATCGCCGCGATCGTCGTCGAGCCGGGGGCCAGCCTCGTCTATTTCACCGGCATACGCTGGTGGCGCAGCGAGCGGCTGACCGCCGCGGTCATTCCCGCGAGCGGCGATCCGGTCATCGTCACGCCGTTTTTCGAGCGGCCCTCGGTCGCCGAATCGCTCGGCATCGCGGCCGATATCCGCACATGGAACGAGGATGAGAGCCCGACGCAGCTGATCGGCGACGTCCTGACCGAGCGCGGGCTCGACCGGGGGCGGATCGGGATCGAGGAAACGGTGCGCTTCTTCGCTGCCGACGGACTCGCCCAGGCGCTGCCCAAGGCGTCGCTCGTCGCTGCCGCACCGGTCGTCCGCGGGGTACGGATGCGCAAGACGCCGGCCGAGATCGCGTTGATGCAGGCGGCGACCGACGTGACGCTTGCCGCCTATCGCTGGACCGCGCAGCGCATCGCCGAAGGCATGAGCAACCACGACGTGGCCGCGCTGATGAACGCGGCAACGCGCGCGCTCGGCGGATCGCCCGAATTCTCGCTGATCCTGCTCGGCGAGGCATCGGCCTATCCGCACGGGTCGGGCCAGCCGCAGGTCGTCCGCAAGGGCGAGGTCGTGCTGATGGACTGCGGCTGCACCGTCGAGGATTACCAGTCCGACGTGTCGCGCAGCTTCGTCTTCGGCGGCGATCCGAGCGCGCAGCAGCGCAAGGTGTGGAACGAGGTCGCCAAAGGCCAACAGGTCGCGCTCGCCGCAGCCCGGCTGGGTGCGCCCGCGGGCAGCGTCGACGATGCCGTTCGCCGCTATTACGAATCGCTCGGCTACGGCCCGCGTTATGCCTTGCCCGGCCTGTCGCACCGTACCGGCCACGGCATCGGCATGGAGGGGCACGAGCCGGTCAACCTGGTCCATGGCGAGACGACGCCGCTCGATATCGGCATGTGCTTTTCGAACGAGCCGGGGCTGTATTTCCCGGGCAGGTTCGGCATCCGGCTCGAGGACTGTTTCCATATGACCGCGGCGGGGCCGAAATGGTTTTCGACGCCGCCCAAGGATATCTTGGCGCCCTTCGCCTAGGCCGGAATTGCGCTGCGTAAGCAATCGCTTGCCGCGTTCCACTGGCGCGCCTAAATCGCGACGATGAGTGCAGCGCTGCCCGTCATCGTCAATGCCAGCGGCGGTACTGCGTCGTCGCTCGGCGATGCGCTCGCCCCGAAGATCGAAGCGGCGTTCGCGAACGTCGGGCTCGCGATCGACATCCACCTCGTCAAAGGCGAGGAACTGCTCGACACGGTTCGCAAATACGCCGACGCCCCAATTGTGGCGGTCGGCGGGGGCGACGGCAGCCTTGGCGGTGCGGCGGGGATCCTCGCCGAAGCGGGCAGCACGATGGCGATCCTGCCGCTCGGGACGCGCAATCACCTCGCCAAGCAGCTCGGCCTGCCCGAAGAGCTCGGCGACGTCGCGAGGCTGATTGCAAGCGGCTCGACCGCGCGCATCGACATCGCGCATGTCGGCAAACGCACCTTCGTCAACAACGCCTCGATCGGCACCTATCCGCAACTTGTCCGGACACGCGACCACAGCAACCTGCCCAAATGGCTGGCGACGATCCCCGCTGCGTGGTTCGTGCTGCGACGGCACGACCACCAGCAGCTGACGCTCGCCTGGCAGGGCGAGACCCGCGACATCGTCACGCCGATGCTGTTCATCGGCAACAACCGCTACGAACTCGACGGCGAGCATATCGGCAAGCGAACGTGTATTACCGATGGCGGCCTGTCGATCTACGCGGTCGCGCGGCGCGGGCGGATGGCGCTGATCGCCTTTGCCATCCGCGCACTGTTCGGCCGCGCCGATGCGCAGCGCGATTTCGATGCGCTGGTCGATACGCCTGCGCTGATCGTGGCGGGCAATGGCGGCAGCGTCGATGTCGCGCTCGATGGCGAGGTCGAACGGATGAAACTGCCGCTCGAATTCACGATCGCCCCGCGCGGCCTGTCGGTCGTCGCCGCGCCAGGCGAAGCCGACGGTCCCGCGGACTGAGCGGACGCGCCGCTTACTATTTGCGGCATTGTCCGCTTGCCGCACCGCAACACGGCCATTAAGTCGCGGGGATGACCTCGACCAACGACATTCGCCGCGCCTTCCTCGATTATTTTGCCGGGGCCGGGCACACGCGCGTGCCGTCGGCGCCGCTGGTGCCGTATAACGACCCCAGCCTGATGTTCGTCAACGCCGGCATGGTGCCGTTCAAGAACGTCTTCACCGGGCTGGAAACGCGTGATTACACGACGGCGACGTCGAGCCAGAAATGCGTCCGCGCGGGAGGCAAGCACAACGACCTCGACAATGTCGGTTACACCGCGCGCCATCACACGTTCTTCGAGATGCTCGGAAATTTCAGCTTCGGCGATTACTTCAAGGAGCAGGCGATCACGCTTGCGTGGACGTTGCTGACCAAGGAATGGGGGATCGATCCCGACCGACTGACCGCGACGGTCTATCACACCGACGACGAAGCCTTCGATCTGTGGAAAAGGATCGCCGGCCTGCCCGAGGATCGCATCATCCGCATCGCGACCAGCGACAATTTCTGGGCGATGGGCGACAACGGCCCGTGCGGTCCGTGCAGCGAGATCTTCTACGATCACGGCGACCATATCCCCGGCGGTCCCCCGGGATCGCCCGACGAGGACGGCGACCGCTTCGTCGAGATCTGGAACCTCGTCTTCATGCAGAACGTGCAGGAAGCGGGCGTCGTTATCGGCGACCTGCCGCGTCCGAGCATCGACACCGGCATGGGGCTCGAACGCATCGCCGCGGTGCTGCAGGGCGTCCACGACAATTACGACATCGACCTGTTCAGGGCGCTGATCGCCGAGAGTGGCGAGCTCACCCACACCGCAACCGACGGCGAGCACAAGGCGTCGCACCGGATCATCGCCGACCATTTGCGTTCGACCAGCTTCCTGATCGCCGACGGCGTGCTGCCGGCGAACGAGGGGCGCGGCTATGTCCTGCGCCGGATCATGCGCCGCGCGATGCGCCACGCGCATATCCTGGGTGCAAAGGACCCGCTGATGCACCGGCTCGTCCCCAGCCTCGTCGCCGAGATGGGCGGCGCGTTCCCCGAACTCGTCCGGGCGCAGCCGCTGATCGTCGAGACGCTTGAGCGAGAGGAAACGCGTTTCCGCCAGACGCTCGATAAGGGACTGCACCTGCTCGACGAGGCGACCGCATCGCTCGGCCAGGGTGACACGCTCGCCGGTGCGACCGCGTTCAAGCTCTACGACACGTTCGGCTTTCCCTACGACCTCACCGAGGATGCGCTGCGTGCACAGGGCATCGCGGTCGATCGCGCCGGCTTCGATGACGCGATGGCGCAGCAAAAGGCCGCTGCGCGCGCGGCGTGGAAGGGATCGGGCGACACCGCGTCGGACGATGTCTGGTACGACATCGCCGACAGCGCGGGATCGACCGAGTTCACCGGCTATGCCGCGACGACGGGCGAGGGCGAAGTCGTCGCGCTGGTCAAGGACGGCGCGAGGGTCGAGAGCGCCATCACCGGCGAGAGCGTAGCGATCGTCACCAACCAGACGCCCTTCTATGGCGAGAGCGGCGGGCAGGCGGGCGACAGCGGCGTCGTATCGACCAATGCCGGGCTGCGCGCGACTGTCTCCGACACCGGCAAGCCGCTGGGCAAGTTGCACACGCATCAGGCGACGATCGAGGCGGGCACGATCAAGGTCGGCGATGTCGTCCGGCTCGATGTCGATGCCGATCGCCGCAGCCGTGTGCGCGCCAATCACAGTGCGACGCACCTGCTCCACGCCGCGCTGAGGCGCCAGCTCGGCGAGCACGTCACGCAAAAGGGCAGCCTCGTCGCCGACGACCGGCTGCGTTTCGACTTCGCCCATCCCAAGGCGCTGAGCGCCGAGGAGATCGCCAGCGTCGAGGCCGAGGTCAACCGCCACATCCGCGAGAACGACGCGGTGACGACGCGGCTGATGACCCCCGACGACGCGATCGAGGCGGGCGCGATGGCGTTGTTCGGTGAGAAATACGGCGACGAGGTCCGCGTCCTCAGTATGGGGCGCGACACCGATGCGTCGTGGTCGGTCGAACTGTGCGGCGGGACGCACGTTGCTGCACTCGGCGATATCGCGCTGTTCAAGATCACTGCCGAGAGCGCGGTGAGTTCGGGCGTGCGGCGGATCGAGGCGCTGACCGGCGAGGCGGCGCGCCTGTATCTGACGCAGCGCGAAGAGGCCCTCAAGGCCGCCGCGGCGAGCCTCAGGACCGCGCCCGAAGACGTGCCTGCGCGCGTTGCTGCGATGGCCGAGCAGCTCAAGAAGGCCGAGCGCGAACTGGCCGAGGCGAAGAAGGCGCTGGCGCTTGGTGGCGGGGCAGGGGGCGGCAAGTCCGACGAGGCGCCTGCGCCCGAAATGGTCGGCGACGTCGCGTTCCTCGGCCGCGTCGTCGCCGGTCTCGACCCCAAGGGGCTGCGCGGCGCGATCGACGAGATGAAGACGCAGCTCAAATCGGGCGTCGCCGCGCTGGTCGCGGTCAATGACGGCCGTGCGTCGGTCGCGGTCGGCGTCACCGACGACCTCATCGCCAACATCAGCGCGGTCGACCTCGTCAAGGCGGCGGTCGCTGCATTGGGCGGCCAGGGCGGCGGCGGCCGTCCCGACATGGCGCAGGGCGGCGGGCCGAATGGGGATAAGGCCCAAGCCGCAATCGACCGGTTGAAAAGCGATCTTGGCCGGTAATCGGCAAACAATGCCTGTCTTTACCTATGCTTAAATGGAGCGCTGCATAAGGGACCCATGCATCGCTTCATGTATATCAGCACCGCGACGAGCTATAACGACGACAATGAAATGGCGTCGATTCTGCGCGTATCGCGGCGCAACAACGCGCGCGACGATATTACAGGGTTACTCGTGAAAGGCGGTCCACGATTCCTGCAGGTCCTCGAAGGACCAGAACGCGCGGTGCGGGCGACCTATCAACGGATCCTTGCCGATCCGCGGCACAAGGCGGCGGTCGAGCTGATCGACGAACCGTGCGCGGAGCGGCAGTTCGGAGACTGGGCGATGGGCTATGAGGTCGGCGGTCTTGCCGGCATCGACAATAATATCCGAGCTGTGGTTGCGAATTTGGTCGATACGATCGCCGACCGCTACCTCAAGGCGCATTTCACCAGCTTCGCCGAGCTTCACGCGCGCTGAGCGCTCACTCCACGCCCTTGATCTTTCCCCATTGCCGGGCGACGGTGTAGCCGAGATAGCCGGTGCCGAACAAAGCGTACAAGGGTTCGGGAATGCCGGCGAGATAGGCGTTCATGCCGTGGGCGATCGCCATCGCGGTGTCGGGCTGGACCGCGGCGATCAGGCCCATGGGAATCGCCCACAGCAGCAGCGCGTACATGACATAGAGGAAGCTGGGCCGCGCGCGGCTGGTCCACGGGTCGGCGCTGTTGGCTTCGGCGACGATCGCCTGCATCCGGACGCTGACCGCCTCAAGCTCTTGCGAGCCCTGGAGCTTGATCAGTTCAAGCTTGGCACGGTCGCGCGCTTGCGGGTCGGGGATGATCTTGTCGATCAATTGCGCGACGGGGCCGATCAGCCCTTCGATAATTCCCATTTTCGTTCCTTTCGAGCTTACAAGTTCACGGGGTTCACACCGTCCAGGGACAGGTTCACGGGTGTGACCTATCCGATCCGGTTCGCGAGCCAGCCGTAGAGGAATGCCTCGTTGGCGGGGCGGCGCTCGGCCAGATCGATGTAACGGGCGCCCTGCAGCGCCTCGATCGCCTTCATGAGCACAGTCTCGCCCGACGCGCCGCGCACGGTGAGGAAGGCTTGGAGTGCCGCGAGCGTGCGCGGGCCGATGACGCGGTCGACCGCGAGGTCGCGATAGTCGCGGCCCTGGCGGTTGAGCGCGTTCAGTGCGCGCTGGAGGAAGCCGCTGGCGACGCCGACCCCCATGTTGACCCCGGTGTCGAACAGCTCCGCGGCAATTGCGGGTGCAAGCCGCGCCACCTTCTCGAAACCCGGACGCAGCCAGTAGATGCGGCGATAGATCGCGACCGCCTCGGCGCGTGGAAAGCTGCGCATATCGCCGAGATAGCCGTGCTGCCGTGCCACCGCCTCGGTAACGCCATATCGGGTGGCGCCGCCGGCATCGCGCGCGTCGTTGACGAAGCCGCCTTCGCGATCGATCACTTCGTCGACCAATTGTTCGAAAATCATCCTGTCCTCCCGAGTCGAGATGGAACATAAGCAGAACATAAACCGGTAGGACAGCGGTTTTGCGGTTGCGCACGCACACTGCGCCGGCGCCGCCGCCTCATGCCCCCTTGCACTGGTCGCGCCACTTGCCTAAAGGCCCGCACTCGGTCGGGACGTAGCGCAGCCTGGTAGCGCATCACACTGGGGGTGTGGGGGTCGGAGGTTCGAATCCTCTCGTCCCGACCAGTTCACAACAGCCGTCCGGGGGACGGTTTTTTGTGAACTCCCGCAGGCGCGTAGCGCCGCAGGGGTGAACGGCCGGACAGAAAAGTCCGGCGGACTTTTCTTCGTCGAAACTCCTGGCGCGCAAAGCAAGCGCTATCGATCGCCAAAAGCCATCGCGCCCATCCGACTGATGCTTTGCGTGAACTCGCGAGGGGAGGTCGCTGACGGGGCGAGGCAGGGTCGCCATTCCCCGCTATTGAAGTTGCCCGGCCCGTAACCATCTGCTAGTCGCGCGGCGACGTCGGGGCAGTCGGTTCCGACCGGCCTCGCGCGAAGCTTTTCCGCGCGTCCTGCGCCATATGACATCTGGAAGCGAACACCGTTCATGACCCTATTCGACTTTATCATTCCCGCCGCCCATGCGCAGGACGCCGCCGCGCCCGCCGCTGGCGGCGGCGCCGGCGGCCTGATCGCCAACATCCTGCCGCTGGTGCTGATCTTCATCGTCTTCTGGTTCCTGCTGATCCGTCCGCAGCAAAAGCGGATGAAGCAGCATGCCGCCAAGGTCGGTGCGGCGCAGCGCGGCGATACCGTCGTCACCGGCGGCGGGATCGTCGGCAAGATCACCAAGATCGAGGACGATTACGTCCATGTCGAGCTCGCCAAGGGCATGACGGTCAAGGTCGTCAAGGCGACGCTGAGCGACGTCGTGTCGCCGATCGCCAAGCCCGCCAACGACTAACGCGCTCTTTCGAGGATCAACGACCATGCTCGATTTCCCGCGCTGGAAAACCATTTCCATCACGCTGTTGCTGGTCTTCGGGGTGCTGCTCGCAATTCCCAGCCTGCTGCCCGAAAAGACGACCGAGGCCCTTCCCGACTGGATGCCGGTCGAGCGCATCAACCTCGGCCTCGACCTTGCCGGCGGTAGCCACATCATGCTCGAAGCCGACATCGACGACGTCCGCAAGCAGCGCCTCGACACGATGGAAAAGACGATCCGGACGGTTCTGCGCGGACGTCGCGGCGAGCAGGAAAACATCGCGATCGGCGGTCTGACGCGGTCGGGCGGCAAGCTGTCGTTCATGGTCCGCGACGCGACCCAGGTCGACGACGCGCGCAGCCGACTGTTCGACCAGACGCAGGGCGCGGGCCTGACCGGCGAGCGCGACTGGAACATCGCGATCGTCGATTCGACGCGCATCGTCATGACGCCGACCGAGGCGGGCACGCGCAACTTCATCGACAATGCGATGGAAGCGGCGCGCGACATCGTCGACCGCCGCGTCAACGCATTGGGCACGCGCGAACCGACGATCATCCGCCAGGGCGACGACCGGATCGTCGTCCAGGTGCCGGGTCTGTCCGACCCGCAGGCGCTCAAGGACCTGCTCGGCCAGACCGCCCGGCTCGAGTTCAAGATGGTCGATCTCAATGCCAATCCGGCCGACATCGCCAACGGCATCGCGCCCGTAGGCAGCGAGATTGTGCCCTATCCCGACGATCCGCGCGGCGCGATCGCGGTCAAGCGCCAGGTGCTGATTTCGGGCGACCAGCTGGTCGACGCCAACCAGGGTTTCGACCAGCAGGACAATCGCCCGGTGGTCAACATCCGCTTCGATGCGCAAGGGGCCAATACCTTCGCGCGCACGACGCAGCAGAATGTCGGCAAGCCGTTCGCGATGGTGCTCGACGGCAAGGTGCTGTCGGCGCCCAACATCAACGAACCGATCATCGGCGGACAGGCGCAGATTTCGGGCAATTTCACGACCGAAAGCGCCAATGCGCTGGCGATTTCGCTGCGATCGGGTTCGCTGCCGGTCAAGCTCAAGGTGGTCGAGGAACGCACGGTCAAGCCCGAGCTCGGGCAGGATTCGATCGACAAGGGCGCGCTCGCCGCGATCATCGCGACGGTCGCCGTGCTGTCGTTCATGATCGTCACCTACGGGCGCTTCGGCGTTTATGCCAACGCCGCGCTGATCATCAACATCCTCCTCATCCTCGGCATCATGGCGGTGTTCAATGCCACGCTGACATTGCCCGGCATCGCCGGTTTCGTGCTGACGATCGGCGCCGCGGTCGACGCCAACGTGCTGATCAACGAACGCATCCGCGAAGAGGTCAAGCGCGGCAGGCGGCCGATCGACGCGGTCCAGGTCGGGTACAAGGAGGCAAGCCGCGCGATTTTCGACGCCAACATCACCAACGTCATCGCCGCCGCGCTGATGTTCTGGTTCGGCTCGGGCCCGATCAAGGGTTTCGCCGTCGTCCTGACGATCGGCATCGTCACCTCGGTGTTCACCGCCGTTACCGTCAGCCGCATGTTCGTGGCCGGCTGGCTCAAGCGCGCGCGCCCCGCGCAGCTCGTCATTTAAGGAAGGCCTGACCCATGCGCCTGCTCAAACTCGTACCCGACGACACCAACATCCATTTTCTCAAATGGCGCAACGTCGCGATGGCGATCGGCGTCGGCATGATCGTCGCCTCGCTGATCCTCACCTTCGTTCGCGGGCTCAATTTCGGCGTCGATTTCGTCGGCGGCCAATCGACCCGCGTCGAATTCAGCGAACAGATCGACATTTCCGATATTCGCGCCAAGACCAGCGCGCTGGGGTTCGGCGATGCCACCGTTCAGGAAATCGGCGATAACGAGGTCCTCGTTCGCACGCCCGTTCCCGAAGGCGACGACGGCGCCACCAACGAGGCGGCCGACAAGCTGAAGAACGGAATCCTCGCCGCCTATCCCAAGGCCAAGGTCGGCAGCGTCGACAGCGTGTCGGGCAAGGTGTCGGGCGAACTGCTGCAAACCGGCGCGCTCAGCCTGATCCTCGCGATGCTCGCGATCTCGGTCTATATCTGGTTCCGCTTCGAATGGCAGTTCGGCGTCGGCGCGCTGTTCGCGCTGTTGCATGACGTATCGCTGACCTTCGGCTTCTTCGCGCTGACCCAGCTCGAGTTCAACCTCAACATCGTCGCCGCGCTGCTGACGATCATCGGCTATTCGCTCAACGACACCATCGTCGTGTTCGATCGCATCCGCGAAAACCTGAAGAAATATCGCAAGATGGACATGACCGCGCTGCTCGACCTCAGCGTCAACGAGACGCTGGCGCGCACGGTCATGACCAGCCTGACGATGATCATCGCGCTGGTTGCACTGCTGTTGCTCGGCCCCGACGTGATCTACGGCTTTACCGCGGCGATGCTGCTCGGCCTGTTCGTCGGCACCTATTCGAGCGTCTACATGGCGGCGCCATGGCTGATCTGGCTCGGCGTCAACACCGACAGCTTCATCCCGCTCGAAAGCGGGACCGGCACCGCCGAACGCGTCAGCGACGACGGCGCGCGAGTCTAGGCGACCGTGTCGATCGCGCTCCACCGCGACGAGGCGGGCAGCGGGCCGATCGTGACGCGCATCCAGGGCGGCGGCTTTCGCACGCAGGATCATTATTTCGCCGACGGCGCGATGCTGACGCCGCGCCGTGCCGAGACCTGGGCGGGGTCTCCCGATCCCGCCGCGCTGACGCGCGCCGCGCTCGATCCGCTGCTCGCCATCTGGGGCGAGGGACAGCCCGAATTCATCGTCATCGGGACCGGCTCCACGCAGGTGTTTCCGCCCGCGTCGCTGCGCCGCGCGCTCGAAGGCGAGGGGATCGGCGTCGAGATCATGGACAGCCGCGCGGCGGCGCGAGCCTGGTCGGCGCTGCGCGCCGAGGATCGCGAGATCGCGGCGCTGCTGCTGCCGCTGCGTTAGCGCGCGGCGCTCGCGCGCCAGAAATCGGCCAGCTCGCGACCGTTGCGTTGCCAGTCGAAGCGATCGCGCACGCTTGCCGCGACGGCTCTCTGACTGGGCGGGTCGGCGAGGATCGCGCTCACGGCGTCGGCAATCGCCTGACGATCGCGCGCAACGATGCGGCCGGCCGTGTCGCTGGTGACGAGTTCGCGCGCGCCGCCCGCTTCGCTGATCACCAGCGGCGTGCCGCAGGCGAGCGATTCGACCCAGGCATTGGCAAGGCCCTCCGATTCGGACGGCATTACCGTGACATCGGCGGCGGCATAGAGCGCGGGCAGATCGGCGTTGGCGACGGGGCCGAGGAAGCGGACGCGCGCTTCGACGCCGATGTCCTTGGCGAGCGCGCGATACTCCGCCTCCCTGTCGCCTGCGCCGGCTAGCAGCAGCGTCGCTTCGGGCAGGGCGACGAGCGACCCGATGACGAGGTCCTGCCGCTTGCGTTCGATCAACGCGCCGACGCTGAGCAGCACCGGGCCCGACAGGCCGCGCGCGGTCTTGGCGGCGGCGCGATCGATCGGCTGGAAGCGCACGGAATCGAGCCCGGTATAATGCACCGCGATCCTCTCCGCAGCCATGCCGAGCGCGACCATATCGGCCTTGAGCGCCCCGGACACCGCGATCGATCCGGCGGCGGCAGCGGCGGCGGCGAGGATCTGATCGCGCGATCCGGGGCGATGGGCCCAATGGCTGATATCGGCGCCGCGCGCCTTGGCGACGAACGGCACGTCGAGCGCGCGCGCCACGCGCATCGCGGCGGGGCCGTCGGGGTAATAGAATTGCGCGTCGATGAGGTCGGGCGCGATCTGCCGCGCCAGGGGCAGAACCGCCCGCGCGATCTGCGCCGGGTTCCAGCGGCCGCCGATCGCGGGAACGAGCCGAAAGCGCGGGCGGTGGACCGTCAGGCCGCTGCGCAGCTCGACATGCGGCAGGTTGGCGAGCGCGCGATAGCGGCGATGCCCCGACAGCGGCCATGGCGGCAGGCCGAGCGGCGCGATGACGGTGAGGTCGATGTCGGCGTCGTGCGCCGCCTCGCGCAGCGAGCGTTCGACGAAACCGCCGAAATCGGGACGCGCGGCATCGGGAAACAGCGTGGCGATCGAAAGGACGCGCAGGGTCATGCCGGAAGCGATCAGAGTTCGCGGATCAGGCGCGCGGCGAGCGCGAACCACGGCGGGCTCGCGACGACCTGCTGGCGCGCGCCCGCGCCGAGCGGGAGCAGGTGGAGCTTTTCGCCGTCCATCCCGATCAGCCGTCCGAACAAGTAACGCCCGCCGGGGCGCGGGACGAGGACGTCGCGGTTGAGCGCGGTCGCCGCACGATCGGCATCGAGACGGCGGCACCAGATGATGTCGCCGGCGCGATAATCGCCGATGCCGCCGGTGACGCGCACCGCGAGCATTGCCTCGTCGATGCGCTGCGGCGCCAGCGTTTCGGGTCTGGCCGGCGCGTGGGCGCCGTCGGGGGTGAGCAGCACCGCGACTTCGTGCGCGGCCTCGTCGGGCATGCGGACGAGTTCGCCCGGCGAGACGCCGAGCGCATCGGCAATGCGCGTCAGCCAGTCGAGCGAGAGCGTGCGGGTGCCGGTCTCGAGGCGGCCGATGGTTTGCGGCGTGGTCGGCGGATCGCAACGCCGCGCGACGTCGTCGAGCGTCATGCGCCTGGCCTTGCGGACGGTCCGGATCGAATTGATCATCGCGCGAACTTCCTGTCTTGATGAACCTATACGGTTTGTTGTTTCCTACAAATTGTTCCCGATGGCAAGGGTGCGCCGACTCGCACGAAAGGAAAGTCCATGCCGCGCAAATCCAACGCGACGCCGCGCGATCCCAATCGCGATCTCGTCGATCGTCCGCATCCCGACGACCGGCTCGACCCCGCACGGCTCGGGCGACCGGGCACGATCCGGCGGGTGACCGTCAATTTGCGCGAAAGTGCGATCGACTGGCTGCACGCGCGCGGCCATATCGACGACCGCCAACTTGCCGCCGGGACCCGGCTGCGGCTCGATTACGAGCGCGCGCAACTCGGCGCGGCGGTGACGATGCGATGGGACAACGCCGCCGGCGCAAGCGGGACGCGGCGCGGCGCCGCGAGCGCACCCGATCTGTCGGCCGCGGCGATCGATGCCAAGCGCCGCTTTCATGGAGCGATGGCGGCGGCCGGTCCCGGCCTGTCGGATATCCTCTGGCGCGCGGTGTGCGACAGCCAGGGAATCATGGCGGCGGAAAAGGCGTTGGGCTGGCCTTCGCGATCGGGACGGCTGGTGCTGACGCTGGCGCTCGATCGCGTCGCGGGCTTCTACGGGGTGCGATGAAGACGGAACGGCGCGGCGCGCCCGGCTTGACCGATGCCCGGCGCACCCCACATGAACGGGTGACGACAGCCATCGAAAGGTCCCGATCATGAAGCTCTATTATTCGCCCGGGGCGTGCAGCCTCGCCAGCCACATCGCGCTCATCGAAGCCGGCGCCGACTACGACAAGGTCAAGGTCGACCTCAAGCAGCATGAGACCGAGGCCGGCGAGGATTTCTATGCGATCAACCCGCGCGGCTACGTTCCCGCGATCGCGACCGACGATTTCGGCCTGCTGACCGAGAATCCAGCCGTACTGACCTATCTGTCCGATCTCAACGAGCCGGCGCTGGCCGGCGAGCAGCGCTATCGCCTGCTCGAATGGCTCGGCTATATCGGTACCGAGATCCATAGCGGCTATCGCCCGTTGTTCGGCGGCGACAGCGACGACCGCCAGGCCAAGGCAAAGGACAGCCTCACCGCGAAATATCGCCAGGTCGTCGCCTTGATGGACGGATCGGACTGGCTCGTCGGCGCCGCGCCCTGCACCGCCGACAATTACCTGTTCGTCACGCTGCTGTGGGCCGACAAGTTCGGCATCGACCTGCCCGATGCGCTCAAAGCCTATAAAAAGCGCAATCTCGATCGCGCCGCGGTGGCGCAGGCGATGCGCGAAGAGGGGCTGATCGAGGACGGCTGACGCTGGATCGCCGGCGCCGGCTATGGCATCGCTCGATGTCATGAAGCGCACCGTCATCGCCTATGCCATCGCGCTGGCCGCCATCGCGGTGTTGCTGCAATGGCTCGATTTCCGCTACGCCGCGCGCGACTTTTCGCTCGAGCTTTATCTTGCCGTGCTGGCGCTGGTGTTCGTCGTCCTCGGCATCTGGCTCGGCGTGCGGCTGACCCCGGCGCCCAGGGCGGCCGCCTTCGAGGCCAATGAAAAGGCGATTGCGGCGCTCGGCCTGACGCGGCGCGAGCGTGACGTCCTGGCCGGCATCACGCGCGGTCGGTCGAACAAGGAAATCGCGCGCGACCTCGGCATTTCTCCCAACACCGTCAAGTCGCAGGTCGCCAGCCTGTTCGCCAAGCTCGGCGTCGGCCGCCGCGTCCAGGCAATCGAAAAGGCGCGCGCGCTGTCGCTGATCCCATGACGCGATGCATTTTTCCGCGCAACCGGGTGAAATGCGCGATTTCACCCGTTCGGGCGATAGAGGCAAGCCCGCGACCGAGGTAAGGCGCCAAGGTCAATCTGCGAGGATAGAGACATGAAATATGCATTGATCTACGGTACGATCGCGGGCGCTGTCATCATCGCGGTGATGGTTGCGATGTTCGCCATCACAGGTCCCGAGGGCGCCGGCGGCAGCGTCTGGATGGGTTATCTCGTCATGATCGTCGCGCTGTCGCTGATCTTCGTCGGTGTGAAGCGGTTTCGCGATATCGAGCAGGGCGGCGTCGTCAGCTTCGGCAGGGCGTTCGGCGTCGGCTTCGGCATCGCGGTCGTCGCGAGCATCGCCTATGTTCTCGCCTGGGAGGCCTATCTCGCGATCAGCGGCGTCGACTTCATCGGCAGTTATGTCGACAGTGCGATCAAGGCGCTCGACAGCGAGGGTCTGAACGCTGCCGAGCGGGCGGCCAAGGTCGCCGAACTGGAAACCTTGCGCAGCCAATATGCCAATCCGCTGTTCCGCCTGCCGATGACGTTCATCGAGATTTTCCCCGTCGGGCTGGTCGTCGCGCTGCTTTCCGCGCTCATCCTCAAGAACCCGAAGGTGTTGCCCGCGCGAAGCGCCGCCTAGCGGTCGAGGCCTTCGACCTGTTCGGCAAGCTCGAGCCAGCGCAGCTCGGCCTCGTCCTTTTCGTCGCGCAATGCGCCGAGTTGGGCCGACAGTTTTTCGAACAGGTCGCTGTCCTTGGCGTAGAGATCGGGGTCGGCAAGGGCGGTCTCGACCTCGGCGATGCGCGCCTCGATCGCCTCGATCTGACTCGGCAACAGGTCGTAATCGCGCTGGTCCTTGTAGCTGAGCTTGACCCTTTTGGGCGGCGCGGCAGCCGCCGATGCGGGCGCGTCCTTGCCCTTGCGCGCATCCTTGCCCGCGGGTCGTTTGGGGCGACGCTTCGCTTCCCAGTCGGCATAGCCGCCTGCGACGATATCGACGTCGCCCGATCCGTCGAG
>Ga0210036_1000292_pt1 | contig 60734 bp, 32 predicted proteins | sample CryGeymeta201515_FD_185469 | JGI IMG/M metagenome (GOLD analysis project Ga0210036, IMG submission 185469) | Groundwater microbial communities from Crystal Geyser aquifers in Utah, USA - Crystal Geyser metaG 2015-15 (SPAdes) (version 2) | ecosystem: Environmental > Aquatic > Deep subsurface >... | reverse complement strand
CTTGGGTCCCTTTTTCTATATAATACTACAGTAAGTAGCTAGTAAAAAAATTCGGCACAGTGGGTAAATACCCCCTGAAAGTGCAGTGGGTAAATACCCCCTGAAAGTGCAGGGGGCAAATACCCCCCCTGCAAACACACGAATCGCAAACGCAGCCGACTAGCTAAGCAACTAATACACTGTACTACTCTAATGTACTAGGCGAGTAGTAGGAGTACAACACTACTAGTAATTATTATTAGAACAAGTAACTGTACAGCATCGATGTCAACTCCCAAAGATTCTAGGATTCAAATTCCTGGTCAGCATGCGAGCATTTGTTTGCATACCTGGAATGGCGACCTCGACAACGCTAAGGGCCTAGTGGTTATCTTTCATGGCTTTGGAGCACATGGAACATACCCAACAGTACGATATGCGGCCGAATGTTTGGCTTCTGCCAATTATATTGTTGTTGCCCCCGATATGCCGGGCCATGGTTTGAGTGATGGGTTAAAAGGATACATTTCAAATGCTGAATCTTTCCTCCAAGCTGGTGTGGAAATTGCCCAGCAAATGAAAGAACAATTTGCTTCTCAGAGCGGCGGCAAGCTCTTCCTTCTGGGCTCTAGTATGGGCGGAACCATATCCCTTGCAGTCGCTCAAAAGATGTCACAGCAAAAGGAATCAACAGCAGTAACTGGGGTTGTCCTTCTAGCTCCCATGTTGATGCTGAGTGTTGGGACACCTGTGCGCTACCTGTTGTCCAGTTTGGCCATTATTCCTGGAATTTCTACCGCTGCATTGATACCAAGCAACTCGACATCGCCAACAGAGCAATATCGGGATCCAGAAAAAAGAAAAGAATGCATGGAGGATGGCTTGAGTGTTTCTGGAAAGATGAGGGTTGGAAGTGCTAGTGCATGCGTGGAAATGGCAGCTTTCGCTCAGTCTCAATTCTCTTCGATCAAAGTTCCGTTCTTGTGCATGGTCGCCGACGAAGATGTTGTCGTCAAGAATCAAGGATCGTTTGATTTGATGGAAAAGTCACCTGCGCAAGATAAGGCGATGAAGCGATACGCCGCGTTGCACGGTCTCTTGTGTGAACCGAAACCCTTGGTGGATACCATCCAAGATGACATGGTTGCATGGATGGACTCTCGATAAAGTGCATAATGCAAAAATGTCTACAAGAATGACGCAATTGTATTGTCTATTTAGTAGCTATGTAGCTGCTGATCTAAAATGGATCTTCCACCCGAATCATTGTAAGTCGGCGTTGGAGCACTGCAGTCGGAGTCTTTGTCTTAACTTCTTCGTCCATAATCTCTTCAACCTTTTGTTGAGCGTAGAGGGCAGCACTCGCAGCTAACACACCGGCAATAGTCATGATTGCCTTGGTTCTGGCTCCGGGACCGCCCCAACCGAGATACGTTTGCGCCTGTCCAGCCGCCAGACCCAAAACACCACCCGTCGCAATAAGCGTAATTTCGTCCTCTTGAAATACCGGGTGCAACAAGTCTTCAAAGTCCATTGGGGACAGCAACTTGAGTCGACTAGCCAACGTCTCACTGATATCTATTTTGTCCGTGACATACGAGTGTAATTCGGGATATCCATTTTTTTCATGCGCAGCCATCTGGATAGCCTTGACTGCTGCACTAATGATGTGGGAAGGAATGGGATATGGCAATTGCCGTCGCAGAAAGGCATATAGTTTGCCGTCATCTCCATCTTTGGCAAGAGCTTCCAGAAGTTGTTCAGAGTTGAGGACTCGGTCCTCCATAAAGGCTCCAAATTCATCCGAGACTTCAACCTGTCGACTTTCGAACAGTCCCTGCACCACGAGAGGTCCAATGTGAATTGCCTCTGCTGGTTCAAACAGTAGTTTGATGGCAATCCAGTTTGTGACGTATCCAACCAATGCACCTGCCACAGGCAACGTCCATGGCTTTGATTTAACCGCCCATCCAATCATTTGCAAGAGCCCCAAAACAAATCCAAAACCAAATCCAGAATTTACAAGGAATTCCAACTCGACCCGTCCAACTTTTTGAAACAAATCCACGAGAACTTCCTTGTCTCGCACAAAGGATGTCAGAACAATTGTTCGAAGGTCCAGTACATTGTTGATTTCTCGTTGAAGATTGGCAACAGCGTACGGTAATACCACTGGTAGCAAAGGTTTCAAGATTCGGTACCAGGTTTCTCCACAATCCTTTTGAAGCATTTCTTCGACGGCTGGTTGTAACAGATTCGCCAGTACAGTAGGATCCATTCGACCAAAGGCTTCATCGAGACTCAACAATCGTTCTGTAACGATGGCCGTTAATCGATCACCCATCATGGCACTTTTGGTTGGAACAACTCCCTGCCAACCAAACAATCCGTACGGCGTGTGTTCGGCACGGTGCCACTCTACACCAACATATTGAATGGGATAAAAGAGCATCTTAACTCCCATCCAATTGGTAGTAATTCCAACAAAGGCAGCAACACAGGGAATGGTGGCATATTCAATGGGACGTTCTTTTACTTTCATGAAAGCTTTTTTCCAAATGGACGACGATTCTGCTGTATGGACGGACGAGGAGGAGGAGGAGTTGGATGATGTGGCGGAGGATCTCGTGGCGGGTACCCGCCGGCTACCGACAAGGTGTTGTTGACGACTGTGACTACTACATCTTCTCAGTAGGCTGCAAGATTTTGTGGAAGCATACAACATGGTCACAGTAGTAGTAGCACGCTTGACGGTTTTTGCTGAATGGTAAAGTGTAAAAAAAAATTATGATAGTTTTGATTTTTTTATCGAAAATACTTAAAGAGGATTCTGGCAGCAAATTCTGCCCTTCCTGCTCGGAAACTTCTTGGCATTCCTCTGGATGTCCGGGTGTCCTCAAGGGATCTGAAATGGGATATGAGCCACTTGAAAAAGCCAAGACATCGGCAATTTTGATTTATTTTATTAGGTCTACTAGAGAAGCTACTACCAGGTAGTAGTAGTATTCGCACACTAGTAGTACTACTGCTACCAGGTAGCTACTACTAGCAGTAGAGTAGTACACTGCTGCTACTACTACTACTAGCTAGTAGCTACCTTGTACCACACTGTTACCTACTGTACCTGGTACTACTTACATCTGTGATTATTATTTGAGTACTAGACCACTCCTCATTTGCACAACAAATAATGCAAGATATTATTTATTATCTAGTTTAAACCGACAACGACAACACCAATGCGCGTTAAAGACGTACTCCGAACGGGTGTCCGTTTCGGGACTTCCAAAGCGACGGGAAGATCCAGGATAATATCCACTAGTGATGCCTTACATTTGCCATCTCTGCTGGCTGCCTCCAATCATACCTCTTCGAAATGCAATCCTTCCATTGGCTTTCCTTTTCCACGGTTTCCACAACATGTTCGATATTTCTCATCCTTAGAGGTAGCCAACGATAACAATAACAACAACGATAGCAACAATACCAAAGAAGATCCTGGTAGACAGGTAGTGCCGAATACAAATCCCGACGACAGCGAGTTAAACGATGATAGTATGATTATGAACAGTGAACCTACTACCATGGATCGGTCTAAGATTCGAACATTACGGTACAATATCTTACGAAATTGTGCAACGCCCAACAAGGAATCAGCACATCAAGCTCAGAAATATTTGAACGAATTGATGTCAGAGTCCATCCGGGTGGGCAGGCCATTGGCCAATATTCAACTCTACAACAATTGTCTAAATGCTTGGGCCAAGTGTGGACTCAAAACGGCCTTTCGAAAAGCCACAGCGTTACTGGAAACCATGCACGAACAGCACCAAGCGCATCCGCAGTGCTGTCCATCTCCCAATACGATCAGTTACAATTGCGTATTGGATGCCTGTGTTCGTAGCAGTGCCAGTGGTCACACAGAAGCAGCCGACAAGGCCGACGAATTGATTCGAGCAATGGAACAGCGTAGCTCCAGCAATCCCGACGGCGATATCCATCCGGAAACGAGGTCGTACAATGCCGTTATTTTGGCGCACTCCTACCAAGCACCTATCAAATATGGAGCAGCAACGGCTGCCGAAGATTGGCTTCGGTATTTGTCCAAGGTGAACACACAAGGTGGTGTCGGTCCCAATACGCTGACCTTTAATTACGTCCTCAAGGCTTGGAAGGCCAGTCCCGAGGATAAGGGAGCCGATCGAGCCTTGGAAATGCTGCATCTCATGATAAAATTAAATCGAGAAGGTCACCACGAACAAGTTGCGCCAGGAGAACGATCTTTCTCTACCGTCATTGGTGCCTTTGCCGAACGCAATCGACCCGAGGAGGCGGAGGAGGTATTGAAATTGGCATTGTCGTATTTTCTAGATGATGACTTTGTGCAGTACTACTCAGAAAAGCTTGTCGATATGCGGCCCTGCTTCAATGGTGCCATTAATGGTTGGGCCAAGAGCACAGAGAGCAATGCTCCCGAACGAGCCGATAGCCTTCTCAGAGATATGAAAGCCCTGGGCCAAGAAACAGACTTGCTCATTACAGAACCCGACATTTTTTCACATACATCTTGTATGCAAACACTCGCAAACAGTGGAAGGCCGGATGCACCAGAAATTTTAGAATCAAGACTTTATGCTTTGATGGAAGAAAATAGTGCAAACCACGGCGAAGGGCCACTTCCAGGTCCTCCCACCTTTGATTGCGTCATTCGAACTTGGTTTCGTAGCAATAAACCCCAAAAAGCCGAACGAATGGAATCGTTACTGAATACTCAGATTGAGTTGGCACAACGGCGGAACGAGAAGAGCCTGTTACCACCGTCTCGTACGGTGAATTTGTGCATCAATGCATGGTGTCGCGCCGGTGAGGCTAAAACAAAAGCCATTCATCTGTTGAATCGAATGGAAGCCATCGGACGCATTGACTCGGAAAGTTTCATTCCCTTGATTGACACACTACTGGAAGAGAGTAGAAACAAGAACGACAACGATAGTGCTGAAGCAGCGGCTGTGGTACTCGAGAAGCTAAATGCACAAATAAAGTATCGCGGTAGCATTCGGTGGCCTTCGGACCCCGATTTTTTGCATTCCAAAGTTTACAGCGCATTACGACAGGCTGGGACCGGAAAGGCTGCAGATAAAGCCTATTCCCTTCTGAGTTTGCAGGAAGGGGCAACTTTGAAGAAAGCCAGGCCGTCGGTCAAGTCATATTCTATTGTTATTCATGCCCTCGCGAATGATCCTAATCCGGATCGTACAAAAAAAGCTCTGGATATATTTGACCACCTAATACGGCTTCATCACGATAGAGATAGCAAGATACAAGCTGACCAATACGCATTCCACGCTATCTTGACGTTACTGGCCAATACTTCCGAACGCTGGGCGGCGGATAGAGCGCGTGCTTTGCTGGGGGAAATGACAGAGATGTATCTGGAAACAAACAGCAAAATACTCATGCCCAATTCAATGTGCTACGATCGGAGCATTCAGGCCATGGCACGCTGCGGAGACTGGGGGTCTGTGAACGAAGCAGCTGTCATGCTGAAAGATTTTGTTAATGACTTTCGAAATGCAAGAGCGCCAGGTCTACCCTCTGAAGCTGCTTTCAACGCAGTGCTCAAATATTGCAGTTTGATAGAAGGGGATGAAGCAGAATCACTAGCCCAGGAATTGCTGGCATTACGAGAGGATCTAAAGAACAAGGGGCATTTGATAACTTACCCTTGATCTCACTAGAAGGAAGTTTACAGTTAGTCGCTGTCAACAATCATTCGTAATCAATTTCTTTACTAGAAAGTACAATGATGGCGATCATTGCTTCTGCGCCTAAAGTTCGCTGCGCGATTGAATGGAAAATGTCTTTGTTTCTCTCTGTTTCCACGCCATCAACAAGTTCCTTGTTCCTTCTTTGTCGATTTCCTCTTCGGGGTTCCAGCCCTTGCTACGGGGAACTTCTTGCGCACAGCCAGGCACCGTTGTGAGTTGTGCTGGAGGTGATGATGAACCTTCCCCGTTGGATCTAGCTGTTGGTCTATTAGTAGAGTGGGCACTTTGACCTCTAACACTGTCGCTGTTGCTAGCTGTTGTGCGGTGACTCCTGTTGTAATAGGATGACGCATGAGAGACCGACGACTTCCGACCGTGACCGTTTTCCTGCCAACTGTCCTTGGAGCCACCAAATCTACTAGGATCCTCGTAATGACCAGTCTCTTGAAGTTGAAGTTTCCCCTTTCTTGGCGGCGTGAGGCTCGGAGGTTGATCCGGATCGTCATCAGCAAGAATGCAGAATGGAATACTCGGCACTGTGCTTTCCCCAAGGCTGCTCATCTTCTTGTTAGATGAAGCCATACTCCCGTCAACACCTGCTTCAAAGCTCCCCAACTTTACAAAACGCCCGCCATGACGCTGTGGATTGCTATGGTATCTGTTGTGAGGTCCAGCAGTTATGGAACCAACCCGGTGCCATTCTGGCGTTCGCTCCATGCCCATTTTTCTTCTGACTAGCCAGCGTCTCGACACACTCTGGACTACGATAACATCCGATATCGATTGAAAATAGCAGATACTTGCGACGTAGCTGCGCCAGTAAGTCTGGATGATAATTGCCGCCACCTGCCGAATTCCATCTTCCTCGGAATAAGAGGGCTGAAGAAGTGGCTGCTTTTGCGCTGAAACAGTCATTACTGTCTGTTGTCTCGTTTGATACGTATACTGCATGCGCCTTCCTTGTGGTCTCATTGCCAGCATGATGAGTTTCCTTCTCCAAATCGATTGAACAAGGATGATTCTGTACATGTCGTAGTCAAAGTCTAGTTGGGCCTTTTTGGACCGCCATGTTGTTTGGATGAGCTTTGCGCAACTGCAGCAAAAAATCATGACAGAGATTAGATTATGCGTGGCAAGAAACACAAGGAACAATAACGCCTTATCAATTTTGTGTACTTACTAAGTGTCCACTGCAATCGAGTCTCTTACCCACCATCCCCGGAATACAGACTGAATCTGGATTGCAGCTAGATCATAAAAGAAATCTTCTTGAGACATGGGATTGACCCGACCAGAAGATGTCTGGTTGCAAGGACTATTTGTGTAAGTTGTGTTGCCTACCGCAGCTCCGGTAATAGTAGCTTTGACGCTAGGGACAGCTTCTATGACCCGGCGGTCGTAACTTTCACGGAGGGCCTTGTTCTTGGAAAGCTTTTGCGTCTTTCGAATAGCTAAGAATCGACGAATGGCTGTCTGTAGTACAATTGCAGCAACGGCCTCAATAAAGGCATCCGACATGACACCAGATTCGTCATCAAAATCTCTCTTGAGAAATAGCTTTTCGGCCTCCTTATCAGGATCAAACAGAACCGCAGCGTCATTTTCGCCGGGATTCTCGGGAACAGAACCGACGTCATCCACCAACGCATTTGCTTGCAAACCGTAGGCAGGTCGTTGATTGGATTGCTGACGACCTGGCGAGCGAATGGGCGAAAGCTCCCGCCCAGTGGCATCCGTAAACTTAGGAGCATTGGTTCGCCCGCGGTGCACTCCAGGAATACGTCCCGTCGAATCAAGAGGCTGCTGTATTTTTCTTCGGAGGATTGACTTTGGAGCCGAAAATAATGTTTTGGGCGATATCATCGAAGTGGAGGTGTTGTTGCTCTTGTCCTGCTCACTACTGTTGTTAAAGTGGGCCACCGATGTTGGCGAATCCTTGTGGATTCTGCTTTCAGATTCATCGGATGGAGCCTCGTGGTTCTCGTCGATGTCTCGGGCAATCCTCTCCGCAAATGTGACCGCGCGAGGACGATCGTCTTCGTAATCAGGCGGAACAGCTCCTCCTGGTGCATTCGGATCGTTCACCTGCTGCTGGCGCTGTCGATCTTGGATTTCTCTCTCCAGTTGCTGGTGCTGATCCTCCAAATAACTCAAATGTTGCTCCAATTGCTGTAGCTCTGTGCTGTGTTGACGCTGGTAGATATCGATATACTGGGGCCTGGGAGATTTTGACGAAAACTGATGCTGTGTCCGGAGCTGCGGTTGATGTTGTTGAGCATTGCCAGATTGTGGTGTCGTTTGTGCTGGTTGACGCTGCCGGATTCGTGGCTGCTGTATTGCTCTTTGCTGATGCTCCTGTTGGTGTTGCTGATGCTCCTGTTGGTGTTGATGTTGGTGTTGCATTTGCTGATGCTCCTGCTGGTGCTCCAGCTGTTGATGTTGCCGAGTATCATAAGTAAGTTGTTGTTGCTGCTCTACTGCGATCGCTACGCGTTCCTGTAATTGAATCTGAGGAATATGGCCAGGTTCCATGTATTGTACGGTAGCCATCTCTTCTGTAGCCAGACCTTCTTTTGCATTGGTAGACAAGAGTGGAAACGAACTCAAGGATGCGTTATCCGACGGCGACGCCTGCGCTGCTGCTGTCCAACCATCATTCCTATTCTGAGATTGATAGACGACCCTGTTGTTCGTTCCAGAGGTTACCGCCAGATGATGATTGGAATCTCCACTCCCACGCGTGCTAACGGCTGTCGAACCGGTATCTTCTTCTTTGGGGGACGCGATTCCTCGCATCGCACCCCACAGCTGCTGCTGCTGCTGCTGCTGCTGCTGCTGGGCTGACTGTATCCCATCATCCCTGTCTTCCCTGTACAGTGTGTGGTGCGAATTGTCCTTGGATGTGAACTTGGTAATGGGTGATGTATCCCAACTTCCCATAGAAAGCAGTCGTGGAGGCATATTGACGATGCGTTCCTTTTGTTTCTTTTTCTTGCCATTATTTTTCCCTTCTCGACGTTTTTTAACATCCCGACGCTTTTGTAATAATTCTTGTTGGCTCATACCAGTATTAATACTTCCCAAATCGTAATCGTCACCGAACATAATAAGTCCCTCCTTGTTGTGGTATGGTTCGTCGAATCCGTATTTCTTGGGTCCAATGGGTGTACCATTGTACGGAGAGTTTTTCTTCCAGACCCCTCTACTGCCGTTGTTGTTGCTGCTATTATTATTATCATTAATAATATTATTATTATCGTTACTGCTGCTGCTGCTGCTGCTTCTGTTTTGAATTGTATGAAAGCCAGTATTCTGAGCAGCACCAGTAACAGCAACAGCAGCAGCAGCAGCAGGCGAGGGTTGGTGGGGAAACATCCCTCCAGGGACCCGATATTCCTGTGCCACAGGGCTAACGTAAGGATTGACATAGGTAAAATGATGCTCTCTCCGAGGAGCAGTGGATTCATTGCAAATATTAGTATAAAAAGAAGATTGAGGCTGTTGTTGTTGGGAGGAGTGTGGTTGGGACTGTTGCAAGTGCTGTTGTTGTTGTGAATTAGAATTAGAACTCGTCGAAGCTCTTGAAGGAGGACGCGTTGTTGTTGGTGTTGACGAGGAGGATGGAGGCGTGTGAGGTTGCACCTCTGCTGCTCTGGCAGATCGGGCAGGTGTAGTACAATTGAAACTGCGAAATCTCGAAGGAGATTTGGGATTGCAAGAAGAATCGGAATAACTTTCAGTTCCATTATTTGTCGGTCCTGATCTAGCTCTACGTTCTGTGTTGTATCCTGCGTCATCATCTGCATCTGCATCCGCGTGAGTATGATATGGATAATCTTCACTGCTAGGGTCCAAGTGAATGCTGGGGTCAATATCCATGTACACTTGTTGATTTTGTTGTCGTCGACGTGTCGATTCCATCGTCGAATCAGCTCTTTGCATGGACTTTTGCTGCCGTTGCAGTCTCTGTTCACGAAGTTGTTGCCGAGTTAACGTCGTGTGGTTGGATTTGTAGTAGGTCCTGCGAGTATCGGGCGATCTAGAAGGGCTGACATAATTGAGAACTGCTTCCGAAGTGGATCGTCGTTCTCCTCTGGATGGCGTGTGAGGAGGCCCTTCCGAAGTCGATGAACGGTGGTTCGGTTGCATTTTTCTAATTCTGTCTTGAAAACAGTAATTGCAAGTTGCAAGAACTATTTTCAGTTGTCCTTGTTTCTATTCCTGTTCTTGACTTGCGTTATCTTTCTCGTTGTATTTTTTAATTTCATTGAGCTATCCCCTGTTCAACAGGAAATAATAATGATAATGATAATACATGGAACGAGAGATGGTTATTAAGGAGATGTCGCCTGCCCTGGCTCACTTGCATGATTGTCGCGTTGGTGGGAGGTATTATTAGGCATTGGATGCAGAGCTAGTGAATTTAACCGTAGTCTTTCCAATGAAATACAGTAAATAATTGAAATTTTGGCCTCGAACGACTCGGAGAATTTCGATATCCTGGGCATTCATTTACAACAATTGAAAGGGTTGTAACCCTTCCCTTATCAGAAATAGTTGGCAGCGCCGAAGCAAAAAATAATTCCAATACGATACCGTTACCTCCCACGCATCGATCTTTCTGCGCCACTCTTTTTTGTGCACATACCAGGTACATTTTGTGGAAATAAATTTGAAATGGCCTTGTAATACGTACCGGTACTACTTTGAATGGATGAATCACACTCCAGAACGTGATGCGGGCCATTGCTAGTAGAAATGCAAGAAGTTATCCTACTTACAGTAGCTTCATATTAATCTATATATCTATATCCATATATATAAATCTATTTTTAGATGTACCGTAACAATAGCTAGTGAAGCATGCAGAGTACTGTACACGATTATGTGTTGTTCTAAAGTGTACAACAATTTTTTTTACAGGGAAGACTCCACAAAATGATCTTGGTTGCATCGTTCATCCAACCATCGTATCATATCATCTTGTATACGATTCAGCAAGGGTGCTGGCTCTCCCATTAAGCCATGCAGAGCCGGATATCGTTTCAGCGCCATATCCTTCGACGTTGCTCTCTTGACAAGCTCGACAGCGCCTTTGTTATTGACTTGCTTGTCTTCGTCTCCGACCATTACCAAACACGGAGTGGTCACATGTTCGTACTGGCATTCCAAGGAATCCGTCAGTTCAACCAATGTCTTGATAGTTCCCAAGCGAACCATATCACCCTGTTGATGAGGTTTCAGCATGTCCCTTTCGCATTCCTTGGCAACATCGGGACTGCGATAATGTGTGCACTTGAGCACAGGAATCGCCTCTGTCAGGGGCATGATCTTGGCCGATTTCATTATAAAGAAACGAGTGATCGGATTGATGACAGTTATCCTTAGCATCGGTGCCATTAAAATCACTCCACTCACAACGTGACTTCGTCGTAAGGCTGTTTGAAGTGCAATATTCCCTCCCATACTGGATCCAATCAAAAAGACTTTCAGACCCGGACTTGGCATATCTGGATGTGAGACTTTTTCCGTAGCAATTCGTCCCAAATACGTCTTGTAGGCATGATCTACAGCACCCACACCAAAGGTTGTTACTTTCTCTCCACTTTCTAAATATCCTCGTATACCTGTCGACAGTCCATGACCAGGTGCATCAGGAGCTACGACACTGTATCCGTTCGCCACAAGCAGATCGGCTACCATGCGGGATGTAGGAAATGTTCCGTGTGCAATATATCCGTGGAAAAATATGACAAGTGCCTTGGGAGGTGATTCCGAAAATTTAGCATCCGGATCGTAGGTGTGAAAACAAATGTCTTCGCCAGCAATCGGAACCATTTCCGATGCATACGGAATGCGAGATGCAGCTACTTTCACTCTTCCTCTTGCTCCTCCCGTCGTTGTGCGAAAGACAAAACTGCTTGGTGATGACGATGATGATGCAGCAATAGTAGTAGCCTGTCCAAAATTATACAGCGTGGTCTTGTCGACTGTCTTCATCTTGAAAGAATATAAGGAAGGAACGTTTGATGAGATGAAGTTGAATAATGTAATATAATATTGTACTGGAACAATGGAATGGAAACGAAATCGAGTCCAGCAAAGCAAAATCAGAGAAGGTAGCTTATCGTGAACCTATATCAGAGTTGAAGAAAATGCTTTGAAGGTATCTTGTATCTTTCGTATGAATGAAGTTGTTTATAATAATAATTCATATAATGGAATGGAAGGAACTTGTATGTTGTATGTAGCAGCCAGCAACACAGTAGTTCAACAGCTCGCCGTAAAATAATGGTATTTTGTTGTTGTTGTTGTCCTATACTATCGTGCTGTGGCGCAGTTCTTGGAAATGAGAATTCTATAACCTCTACTTTCGTTGCAAAGGGTGTACTCTCGTGGTAGTGTCTATGTGGGTGTCAAAAGTCAACACAGCGTGAGTCATCTCATACACTCTTTTTTCAGTTGATAGCTACCTACTAATCTACCGTACCGTACTATCCGGAAATACGAATAGAAAAGATCTTCCGGGATTTACCTCCCAAACTCGCGCCTTATTAGATGTTCGGGTGGGTGGACAGAAGCTCAAAGAAAATGATTTAATGAAAAAACTAGACCTACTCTACTACTCGTAGTAGGAGTCTACCAACAACCTTAAAAAAACTGATTAATATATTACTAGACTACTTGTCTAGTACTAATCGAGTGGACTACTTTACACATAACTTTTTCTTAGGCCTTTTACTACTGTTAGACTAGGAAGAAGCTGAGCGAGTGTCGCCGTCTACTACTTCCTACGCCAAATAAATAAATAGAGTAATATATTGCATCGTGGAGATCACTCACTCTATTGAATCAGCTTATTATTAAGAGTATAACGATAACAATCTGTGAAAAAGGAGGACACACTACTTTTTCAAAAGGTAATAATATATCATTATATACTTTCCCATTCCATTCCCTACAGTACCTGCAGCTGTACAAAAGTGAAAGAGTTGTTTGTAAAAAGCGTACTTTATCTTTCCCTCCCTTCCACCATTTCCCCCCCTACGTATTCACACGCACACACAGCACCATCAGAATATGACAAACACGAACACTCAAGCAGAAATTGATGCAGCGTTAGATGCCGCTCTGGATGATCTGGACGACGATGACGATGACGACGATGTTGTTGATGATAATAATAATAACATCAACGAGACTAATACAAGGATGCCACAACACCATTATTTGTCATCACCAACAACAACGAATACGGATTCCACTACTGCTGATGCATCACATAGACCCGTACAGGGTCCATTACCACCACCACCACCACCGCCTCCTTCAGCAATGGATCCAAGTACTAGTAGTCGTGGTACTACAATGGGAATGGCCGGAATGGAAGAAATGATGAAACAGCTCATGCAAGAAGGAGGTGTGCCAGATTTTACTCAAGAAGGCGGCGAAGATGGAGAAGATGAATTTCTTCAAAATTTTTTACAAGAATTACAATCTCATATAGGTGAAGAGCTTCAACAACAACAACAACAACAACAACAACAACAACAACAACAACAGGAAACTGGATCCAGTACGAAGTGGTCCCAGAAAAAGGTGACATCCAAAAAGTCTACTACTAGACCTAGTACCACTATCACTACTAATGGTGGTGATGCAAGTGGTGGTGGCAATCATAAGAATAAGAAAGAGAACACTAAGAAACAAAGCGACGTGGTGGATCAAACCATTGCTTCGTTGGTAGAAGGAATGACAGAACAAGCCAAATTGGACGATCCAAATAAAAGCAACATTGCTGCTGCTGCTGCAAGTGCAACTACTGCAAATATGAGTGAAGAAGATCGTTTCTTCAAGACCATGATGAGTCAACTCGGGGTAGGAGGAGAAGAAGAAGAAGAAGGAGGAGGCTTATTTGGAGACTGTGAAGATGGTGTCAATGCGGATGCTTTGATTGAAGGAATGATGGAACAACTATTGGCCAAAGATTTAATGTATGAACCCGTGAAAAAAGTAACAGAACAATTTCCTGATTGGCTCCGAGAGCGCAAGGGAAAGATACCAGAGGAAGAATATGAACAGTAAGTGATATATACATCAAATTGTGTCTGCGCCTTTGTTTGATTTACTTGTAATTGAAAACGAACTATATTTTCATATTGTATTATTATTTCTCGTTGCTGTGCTGCAGACGTAGTCAACAGTACAAGTGTTTCCAGCAACTTGTGGACATGTACGATCGTGAGCCTGAGAATGTTCAAAATTTGATGCACCTGATGCAAAAAGTACAAGAGTAAGTCGACTTGTCAGAGGTTTTTTATGTTCTTGTTTGTCTTTTTGATTACAGGCAAAGAAAAATTGAATAAGAGATAGTTTGTACTCTACGTTGCTTACGAAATATTATTGCTTTTCTTGTGTGGTTTTGTTGCCGTTACGATAGATTTGGACAGCCACCGACGGAAATAATAAAAGATATTGCACCCGGATTGGAATTGGATGCAGATGGCTTGCCCAAAATGGATGGTAGCGGTGGTATGCCTTTTCCCGGCGGCGATGAAGATTGCCGAGTCATGTAATAGTACAGTTATACCAATGCTAATACCACTCCCAAGACAGAACTAAATTTGTGTAAGACTCCGGAGTACTGTAGCACATTTTTTTTCTAAATATGAGTGAAAGGAATAATCTAATGATAGAGTACAGTGTACCGAGGAATCATTGTGGTCCTATTGCCTCGCCTTGACAATTGAAAACATGACAACATGAAATTCATTACAGTAACTTTCTTCTGTCCCCAAATTCACCGCAACTTTCATGCTGCAAAAAGTGTATCCGTCGCATTATTTTTGTCTTTTTCACGTGTAATCTCATTCATCCTACGTGCTTTTGGCAATTTTTTTTTATTACGTGAGCTCTTTATAGTTTTGTTTTACATGGCCGTAAAGGCACTGTGACAGTAAACGTGTGGTGGAACGCGCAAATCTTCGAGGGGCATCCGGTACGGTCCATCACCCACGACGGGCATACCAAAATAGATTTTGGCCATATCCATGGCATCGTCGTGATCGTCGTAATATCCGAACTTGCCAGAAAAGGGTCCCTCACAAATGTACACGTACTGCCAATCGCTTCGCGTAACGTGCTCCCAATCTTCTTTGGGACGTTCGTCCGGAGCAATAATGGGATCGTTCGTAGCAGTTATAGTTGCAATAGGAGTGGTTGCAGTGGTATCCAGCGGCTCACTCCAAGGAATTGCGTCGTCGACGGTAGTGTGAGAAGAGTCCGCGGTAGATGGAAACGGTGACGAAATGGCCAATGGTGGTGGAGGAGGAGGTTCGCTACTACTACTTCTGGTGCCACTACTACTCGTTCTAGTACTTTCATAATTGGTGAAAGTGATTGGATGAGCTATATCAATACTGGGCATGGAAGACTGATATGATGCCACAGTTGCACTTGAAACAACTCGTTTGTGCTTCGCTTTGTGTGATGACACCCGAGATTTGGTTGGTGGTTGTGATTTCAGTTGTGTGCCCTTGTTGGCTTTTTGTTGCTCCAAGAGCTGCTTCTCTCTGGCTTTGCGCAGCTTTGTAAGTTGGAATTTGGATAAGCTTCCAGACAAGGCAAAGGCACGAGCTTGGGCGTGTTTTTCAGCGGTGTTAAGCGATCGATCTGTCATTGTCATTCCGATTAATGTGTGTGTGTGTGTGTTTTGTGTATGTGTGAATGTGTGGTTGGTCGGTTACGATTTACGATGTCTCTTTTTGTTGCTGTTATGGTTCGTTTTTGCATGCGTTTTTCGCCTTTTTAATAACAAGTGAAAGCTCGCACACCAGCCCCTTGGCTTTTTATGAGAATTTATTTCTTGAATGACAGTTTCAAATCAACGATGTTGGCGAGAGATACAAGTACATTACACCAATTACATCCAACACTACACATTACACTCTACACAAGTTACACAAGTTTAGTAGCTAGCTGTCTGGCCAGCTACAGTAACGAAGCATCGGCACGAGAGCATTCTTACTGAATCTCTTTTACTATGGACGAATTTTTAGCTTCCTTACGAGAGCGACGTCAACAGTTAGATCAAACCTCCACCATTTGGAAGACGGTCGAACGTCTACTAGTTCACTCCAGCTATACGAGGGATGACGATCAGCACTATATCCTGCGCCGCTTAAATACAGACGAAGTAAGGACCCTCCAAACAGTTTGTCGTTGTAGAAGTCAAGATTGGTCTCGCGTTTGTGTCCTCCTTCCAAAAACTACTACTACTACTACTACTACTGCATCTGTGGGTAATACCTCTGTCGTATCCTATTTGCAAGAACGAGTCTCCAACACCACCTTTGATGGTATCGTCGTCCTGGTTATTCAAGACAGCAACATTAATATCAATGACAGCAGCATGGTGTTGAGCCCTTGGAACAAGGCTCCTGTGGGTATCCACAACAATATGCTAGTTTCCAATTGTATCCTGTCCACCTCGAGTTGGATTTCCAACAATACCTTGTTGAGTGACACTCATATTTTATCCAGTGCGGTCGTTGTGAGTTGTGGTTCCATCACAGCTACAGCTTCCACCAAAGATAACGAGATCTGGACGCAGAATGATGCCAAGTTAAATCTAAGTGTAGGGCCGGAAAGTGGAGGAGGTCGCAAATTGTCCTTGTCACCCGAATGCGATATGAAGCAAGTCTGTCAGCAATTGACAAACTACCAAAACCACCATCAGATACCTTCTCTTACAATCAGCCAAAATAGTAGCAATATGAACATTATTTCCAGTCATTGTTTGGTCCGGAATGTGCCTACCATTCAAAACATTTACATGGCTCCCCAATCAGCTCTGGAGGGTGCTACGTCCGTTACCAATACACTACTCTGTTCCACTGCTTCCATTGCCAATTCGAGCATTGTTTATAATTGTCGATTACAGTGGAAGACTTCCATCAAGGACAATTCGCACGTAAGTGACACGATCCTCATGGAAGAAGCTCACATTGGACCCCAATCCCTCGTGGCATCCAGTGTCTTGGGTCCGGATGTTCACGTGTCGGCGGGAGAAGTGCACTGTTCCGTGTTGGGTCCCAATACGAATGCTCATCATCAATCGCTCGTTATTAGTGTGCTGTGGCCTCTCGGACGGGGTAATGTCGGATACGGTGGAAACATTGGATCTAATCACACGGGACGGATTCCCGATCAAGAAACGACGTCGGGAGAAGGTGTCTTTTGGGGTCTCAGTTGTGTGGTGAAATTTCCCGTCGATTTGACCATGAGTCCGTATTCCATCGTAGCGGCTGGGACAACGGTACCGCCACAACGAGTGTGCATGCCCTTTAGTTTGATTGTGACGGGAAACGATAACAACCATAATAATATTATTCCCGGTTGGGTCTTGTCGAGTTCTCCTTACACTGTGGCTCGATCCGAGACCAAGTATTCCACGCGACGCAAAGCCCAACGACACAATCACTACACTGGATGGAAGATCATTCGACCAGAGACCATTGCCATGTGTCACTGGGCACGAAAGCAGTTGGCTTGTGTTGGAGGAACCGAATCACCAACCCTCACCAAAACGTATGCCACAGACAAGGCCATACCAGGCATTGGAAGCAATATATTAAGTGAAAAGGGCCGTCTTGCTGGAATTCAGGCGTACAGTGATTGCATACAAAAATTTGCACTTCATGGTCTCTTGATGTGGTTATCAACACAGGAGACCCTGGTTGATGCCTCGTTAGAAAGAGAATTCCAAGCTGTACCACAGGTTTTAGCAGAGTTTGTTAATGTGGATAAACTGTACAATCAAGTGTCTTGGCCAGAGTTTCCTTGGCAAGCAACTATGAATGAGAGACAAATGTGGGAGTACCAAAAGCAATTGCTTTTGGACGAATTTCCGCGCAACGGTAGCAGTACAGCTGAATGGGTCATTGAGTTGCTCCAAACCTTGGTGGTTTTGGAAAAGGCATATGCTGCGAAGATCTTTAAAAGTAAAAAGAGGGACGATCAGCGAGGAGCGGCTACTATCCCAGGGTACGAACGGAGCCATATCGCCGCCGAGATAGATCCTGTGATCAAGCAAGCGAACCAAGACGCTGAAGAAGTCAAGCTAGCCGTCGCAAACCTCACGAGAAAATTGAAAAGTTCGTTTCGAAGTAAATTGTAAATGCTGTCTTTTCTAAATTTTTATTATCCATTTGTACCATAGTTAGGTCTTGGACTTTGCTGCAGCATCTTCAGACCCAGGAGTTGCTGTTCATCTTCACCTCGTCCACAGCTTAGGGGTTCTCAAACCTTGGCGTATGCGGCCACGGAACCTCCAGACTTGGTTGCTGTGTGTTTATCGGACTATCCAAGTTTTCAGTCTGCGGCCGCTACGGAGTTGTGGTTCTCGGATGTGGCCGCTGCATCGCTCTCGCTCTTAACTTCTGCGGCCGCTTCGATTTGGGGGCTCCCAGACTTAGCAGCTATCACATCTTCACTCTCGGACTTTATATATGTGGGCACAGCGTTGTTTGGACTCACAGGCTTGCCGGCTTTAGCATCAACATTCTCTGATTTAACGACTTTTGAGCTCTCCGATTTTGTCGTTGCAACTTCGCCACTGTCTGCTTTCATTCCTTCGACTTTGCGGCTTTCGCCTTTCGATTTGGAAGCTTTCAATCCTTTGGAGTCGTACAAAAGTTCCTCAAGTGGCACCTGCCACAAAGGCGCAATTTCCGCTGCACTGTCAGTTCCGTCATAATCTCGATCCTTGTGCTTGCGTCGCAAGCGACAGTGGTAAGCCTGGGAAATGAAAGGTAAACGATGTTAGAAAAGAGAGTCAGCAGGCAAAAAGGAACAACAATCACTCGGATGGAAACCGTACCCCTTGCTTATTATTCTTGCAACGTAAGCACGGCTTGAGGCCCGCATGAGCTGCAAATGCTTTGCTTGAATCCGGGTAAGCCTTTCCATCCGGAGCCCGAAAAGGCTGGCCGTGTTTCTGTGATCGAGCACCGTGTACAGCTGCTCGGATGATGCAATCTCTCATAGCTCTGGCCATGTCAACATCTGCAGCATCTACAGCTTTGCGGAGATCGGCCGCTGTCGCCGTGGGGATTGGTCCCGCATGTTTGAGTTTGAATTTCGTTTTGGAAATCGTCGGATTGGACACCGTTGGTAGCGACTTAGTTTTCTTTGAGGATTCGCTGGTATTGGAACTTTCTTTCTTGGACGACGACTTTGCTGTTGCTGAAACTCCGCTACTTGATGATAGATGACTTGTATTGATCACAGGTACTGCCAACAAAGCTCCGGTATTTCCTGAGCTCGTTGACGCTGTTGCTAATCCTGTACTACCCGACAAAGACAGCCCCATGATTCCGGGAGCATTGGGACCAACAAAATGAGGATCAGCTATCAGATTGGAACTCAGCCCAAAATATCGTCCCTCGGATATATGAAAGCACTTTTCATCTAGATGAGACACAAACTTTTGTTTTCCTTTGGGAAAATAAATGGGATATTTGTCGTCGTACTGTTCCGCATCAAGACCAACGAGTTCAGAAATCAGCGGCGGCGTCGGCTTTGATGGAATGGGAGGGATTTGTACAGGGTTCTGACCCTGCTGCGGTTCTTCGCCTGTTTTTTCTTCTTGCTCGTGCTCCAACTTTTCTTGAGCCTCTTGATGCAAAACAATGGCCTTTTCGCGTTCATGTACCAACTTCACATACTTCAAGCGTTGTTCAATAAACGTTTCCGGATAAGGAATTGTCAAAGAGACAGGGACCATGTCGGACAGTTGCAAGGGACGCGGTCGCTTTCTATTTCCATTACTGAATGGTGGCGAATTTTCCGGTTCTTCTTCTTGATCCATATCCCCTTGATTTTCGTCGTTTCTTTTCTCCTGAAGTGATTCCAGTAGCAACTCGGGGAGTGAGAGTTTGTTCTCGCACTCCCCCTTTTTCTTGTCTCTCACTTTCGTCGTTTCCATATTCCACAATTCCTTTGGCACCAGCTCGGGAAAGTGCAACGATAATTTAACGTTACTGTCAAACATGTCGCCAATTTCCTTTTCGATGCTCGATCCCCGATGCGGTCGTTTGGTTCGAGCTTCGGTAGTATATCCCGCCGATGCCATAGACTGTTCAAAAATAGATCTAGGATATGCCCAACCTGTTTTGGGATCAATGGCGGATCTGTACTGTGATGCCGCTTGCTGCGACAACAAGAGACCGGGCGACGTCATTGGTGGCAAGCGGGTTGGACGTGGATGATGAGGATGAGACGACGGCCTTTTCTTAATATTGGACGTGTCATTGCTCACGATTTCCGCCTTGACAGTAGCAACAGTTCCACCACCTCCACCACCGCCTCCTTCAACTTTTCGGTTGGTACTCGTTGGAAGCTTGTGCCCCTTCATCTTTTTCTTGGGAGGCGGAGAAGAGATGATTGTTGCTTCGGACGCAACGGCCATATTATCACTCTTGTTATCTTCTGCTGCAGTCGCTTTGGAAGCTGCATCAGTAGGTTTCGTAACGCCTGCATCATCCTGCATCTCCACCTTGACGTTGGGAGCATTTGATTCTGAGGATGCAGGTGCTGGTTGTGCTTCGACAGCAGTTGTAATCGATGCCTGATTGGACATGGTTGCTTTTTTGAAAGAAGGATCTAATTTGAGCTTGATCTTGAGCGTAGGCTTTTGAAGTTTGGCTTTGGCTTCTACTGGCTCGTCCACTTCTGTTTCTGTTGTACTCGTATTACTACGCTGCAACGGTTTTGCATCAGGTGTCACAGACGCATCTGCGTGTTGAGTAGTAGGTCTAGCAGCATTCGTCGAGACAACGTTCACTTCCGTCTTCGCTTCTGCTATTGTTGATGACGGTTGTGGCGGTTCATCGCTCACGCCCGTCAGGGTGACAGTTCTCGTTGAGTCAGCAATTTTCGTGGATGGGTCCAACTCAGCTCCATCTGTTGTTTCAATAATCGTCTTGCCGGTAGCGACTGGCTCCATTCGTTCGGAACTTGCCTCCTCCTCTTCCAACGACTTTTCCGAGGTGGTAGCATCGGCTACAGCGGCCTTGGAAATATGAATGTTCAACGTTGGCTTTTTTCTACTGGTAGGTTCCTGCGCTTCTCCTCCTTGAGCAAGCGCAGCAGCAGCAGCAGCTGTAGTGTTCTGATTATCGGTGTCATCGTTGGAGAGTCGGGAACTCAGTAAGTCCGATCCGCTGTCATCATTCTCATCGTCGTCGTCGTCGTCATTGTCCTCCTCGTCATCCTGATTTGTGTCAGAATTATCATTACTATCGTTATTATTATTATCATCATCATCGTCGTCGTCGTCGTTGTCGTCATTTGTAGAATCGTCAGTGTCGGATGAACTTGCATCATCATCATCATCATCATCACTGCTAGCATCATCATCCCCACTCATACTCATCATGACAACATCATCATCATCACCATCACCGTTATTGTCTCCTTTGAAAGACATTTTGGTATTATCTACTTGTTGCACTGGTAAGCCGCTGTGTATATCTGTCTATCTGCTCCCTTTGTGTAGTTGTAGTTGTTGATAATAATATAATAAAAATGAATAACACTTTGAAAAAAAACAAAGGCAAGTAATTGTGATTTGGAGCTTTCTAGAAAGCAAAAATAGAAGCAATGGTTGCGGAGGAGGGGCTGCACGGCTTACTTATGATTATTATTAGTCTAAAATATCTTTTGCTTTATGATGTATTACTATTAGAGTAGTAGCGTGTAGGGAGGCAGGTTTCGTATTATATTGTTAGCTGCCGTCATCCGGTCTCATCTTGGCACTGCCTTTTTTTTTAGGCTGTCTGTAGAGGGAGTCTACGCAAATGGTGCTGTACGGGTACAGTAGTAGGTCTAGCTACCAGTAGTCGAGTCGAGTCTATTCGAATGCATAAATAATAATATTATTGTTTTAATAATAATAAGAATAACAATAGACCTACTAGGCCTACACTACTAGACTAGAGACTACTGTAGTAATTATTAAATAATTACAGTAATAAAAATTCATTAATTAAATATTACTAATAAGATTTCATTATTTAGATTATTCGCTGTCCGGGTGGATGAAAAATACCAAAATGAATATCCAATTGATGATTCGATAGTACTGTAATAATGATTCTAATCTACTCTACTACTCTAGTCTACTAGACTACGCTACTACTAGACCGAGTCTAGTAGTCTTGCACTTTTGCTTTATTAGTATTATTTCACCAACGGCTATCTCGAGCTAGTAGACATCTGACCAAACAACTAGCTAGTAGACTCTAGTCTACTAGTAGTGAACGAGACGAGTTCTCGACTTGACCTTTTTTTGAATTGGATTCTTGATAGTACATCAAATTATCATTATTATTATTACAACTTACAACTAGTAGTCTACCACAACCTTGCCATTACAACCTACCAGTATTATTTCAATCATACAGTAATAAATAATAACAAACTACTGGTACAATGAGGTACCATCAGCAGTACGAACCATTCGATTCTGAAGATGATGAGGGAGACATGTGGAGTGAGATTTGTCCGTCTGCGTCTTCGACAACAAGCGCCATCAAGGACGACGATGATGATGACACTGTCACTTCCGTGGCATCGGCATTTGATTTCGAAAATCGGAAGGAAAATACTATAATCGTTCTTTCTCCTATAAAATCTCCACTCACCAGAGTCCAATTGGACAAGAATCCAGAAACAACAATTGCTGCATCATCCATCAGCCCACCATTTGCAATGTACTGGAAGAGAAATTCCAATACTGTTTCTCGATCCACTCATCATGATATCCTTCAACGGGAGCGAGATGCTTGGAAATGTAAATACAGGAATGCCGTTATGAAGCACGAAAAAGAAAAACAACAACTAGTCGTTGAGCAACACCAGCAACAGATCGCTATTAACATTAACAACAATAATATTAAAGAATTGGAAGAAAGGCTGCGCATGACGGAACTCCAACGTGACGACGCAGTTGACAAATTAGAACAAAAAGAACGTCATCTTAGTCGGACTTTGCAAGAAGTTGCAATCCTCAAGAAAATCTTGCAACAATCGAATGACACGGTTCAAATGCAGCGCGATCATGCCCTGACAGTAGCCATGGAAAAAAAGGATATGATATTGCAAAATTATCACGAAAAAATAATTCGTCTCCAACAACAACTCGATGCATCGAAGAAACGTGAAGAAGAAATGCAAACGTCATTTCAACAGGAAATACAGATTCTTCAACAATCGTCAGCATCGGCAGAAACTCCCTCGTCAAGAGGCAGCGATGAAAATGTACATGGAAATGAAAACAACAATGTACCACCTTTGGAGGACGAAAATAATAATAACAACAACAACGAAAACAGTATGGTACTCGTAGCGAAGCATTCGTCGACCAAAGAGAAAGGAGGGGAAAAAGGACAAACAATGGTGGTGCCATTTTTCAATTTTTCCAACCAACACACTTTTCGTCAGGTCAATGCAAAGGTCATCAACTCGAATCATGCATCCATGTACAAATAATAAGAAATAGATAAATAAAGAAATAATGAATCCATCAAAAGTAAAACGGAGACTCTATCGATAGGCTATCGCCGATGCTTAACCTACAAAGAAGAGATTATTCGTGTCATGGAGCCAATAATGTGCGTATGTATTTATGTGCCTGCTGCTGCCGATGGACGATTTACTCCACTTTTCGCGAACAAAGCATTTCTGCAAATGAAGAAATCAAACAAGCAAGAACAATTACAGTAATAATTAGTGGTAATAAATGATGCATTGATAGCAATCAGTACTACTAGTATCATCATGGCTATTCGTATTTATTTTCTAGCTAGGTAGTCTACCCTTGCTGGATCTATCCAGGTTAATTTAAGGTTGGTTTCCTAGGACATTGAGTCCCGTTCGTGAGCGAGTTTTTCTTCAGCATTCCTTAACTTTTCTGGATTTCTGCTGCTGCCACCTTGGTTTGATATCAAGTGCTGACATTTTTTATATTCTGCCCTCGACTACTACCTACTGGTACTAGTACAAGAACATCTTGATACTATAATTCATCCGAGACTTTAGCTGATTTGCTTTATTTTGTCAACAGAGGAATCGAATATTGTGGCGTCAATTCAAGTTCAGGAAATCATAAGCGAAAAATAAAGAAATGAAAAAGCGAATATCCATATCCAACACACTGTGCCTGAGTGGTCTGGTCATGGGACATTCCATCTGCCGTAATTGCGTCGTGGAAGGTCAGACAGCAGATTCATCGTTGTTCAAATCATCCAGTTATCCTGCTACAAAGTTATCGTGTGACAATCCCACGACAGCCCAGCATGTCATCCGACGGAGTGCCGACCTGTTGTCCCACAACCCACCGGGACGGCCTGTGGGCAATGCTAGCTCTGCCAGTGCTTCTCATAAAAGAACAGCAGTTCTGAGTCCTGCACCACCACCATCTATGAAAGATGGTAACGAAGTTGATTCCGATTTTGATCCAAATTTCATCCACAACATTTTGCAAGATCAAGGAGTGATTCCCTCTGACGTTGCTGATAATATGGAAAGCAGCATGAGTTTGATAGACGAACCCGAACTGCCTTCCGAATCATCAGACAGTGGAGACTCGATAGACAACAATTCCGTGACAAATCATGATCATAGATTGCCACATTCGCCTGTAATTTACAGGTACTATGGCAAGAGCCGGTCTAGAACTCGAGCTTCGGGGTCAATACCTTTTATTCTGTTGGGCCCTGATATTGACCACTGGAGAACCACCGGCGAAAATTTGGCAGCCCGAGGCTTTAGTGTGATTGCCTGTGAACGCGATTCGTTGGAACACGAGGAGGAGGAGGAGGAGGGGGAGGACGACGACGACGACGAAATTGCCAAGAAACAGCAGAAAGACAAGTCATTTCGTGACTGGCAGGAAGAAGATGAATGGTGGAAGGGAACGGATGGTGAAGGGGCCAATCTTATACTTAATGTCCTACAAGCATCAAGATGGTCGAAGGCCATTTTGGTGGCTTGTGATTCGGAGGCTGTCGTTGCCATTCAGGCTGCATTGAAACTTGCTCCAGAAAAAATAGCGGGTGTCGTGTTCTGCGGGAATCTTATGCAGGTAGACTCCCTGCTCGAGAAGAGCCATCCTCACTTGATACAAGAAGGTGATTTTGCCATTGATACCTTTCTGCGAAACATTTTGCCCTGTCCCTTTGCTATTGCATGGGATGGCGAGACTCTATATGATATGCCGCCACTGTCGGCGCCGTCTGAGTTCGACAGCTCTAGCCCAGCTGAATGCCTTAACGGAAACCGTTGTCTCATTTTAGGAGGAGGCATAGCCCCACATCGTCGACAGCCAGAAACATTCTCATGGGCATTAACTCGTTTTGTTGAGGATAAAGTGGCACCATCTATTCCAATTACCAATGAACGAAGACTTTTGAAACAAGTCAAAAACGTTCGAAGGGATCTTGCTGGTGGAGAAGGCAGACTGTCAGCCATGCTGGCGAAAATCAAGCATACATTTTCCTCTAGCTTTCTTAGCGGAGATTATTTCTCTCCGGAATCATTCGTGGTCTATGGCAGAGTTGTTGCCAGTGCTTTACTTTACGCATCCATGCTCAAGGTAGGAATATTTCAATACAGTAATTTTTTGGATAAAATGGTGAAGGCTCAATCGTTCCTGGATGGAGTGGTGACGATCCGAAGGAGAATACTTGGCACGGTAGCCGGTTTCTTTCTCAACTATGGATATATACCACTTCTCTTTCAGAAAAGTGAAGTCAAAGCCGTAGAATACGACGATCAGGAATGGTTAAACAATGAAGTGGAGGAGATGCCGCCAGAAGAGGAAGTGAATCCAAAGAAAGATGAGGAGGAGGAACATGCCGAATCTAGTCGGGCAGATCCACAAGATCTTGAATCTGAAGAAAATGATCAAGAGCAAGAGTCTGCTGGCTCGGAGGAGGAGGAAGAAAGTAAAGAAGAATTACGATACTTCCAACCGCTCTTCTTTCTTGACAGAGTTGTTGCCTAGCAGAATAGGCCTTTTGTTGCGCAAGATTAGCACCTACTGTAGATTGTTAACCGGATAGCGACTCTATTAAAAAATCGCCTCCCCTTAGCACCTAGATTGTCAACCGCATAGAGACTCTATTAAGGAATCGTCTTGGACGAGACTGCTTGTGTTCTTAAGTAGACAGCAACGCGTCATCCCTCAATTTCATCCTCTTCGCCGTCGCTCTCGCTATCCCGGCCGAGTAGTTTCACGGCATTGTTGAGTTCGCTTACCAGTAAGCCCCCAAGCCTTGGAATTGCGACAGTCTTCTCTGCGTAGCATAACGATGGGGCTTTTGGCGACTTGACAATCTCATAATCTTCCAAATTATTATCCTGGTGCTCTTCTTCAGGAAGAGACAAGGTTTGCAATCGCGTCCGTAATTCGGTGAGTAGATTGTACTGTGCCAAGGGATCGCTTTGAGGAGTTCCGTGTTGACAACCACTGCCGGGAGCCTCGCACTCACAGGGCGCATTCGGTTTCGTCTTTACTTTGGGTGGTTGCAGAGCTCCTTGTCCCGAGAAAACGGACGTCTTTGTCAGTGTTTTGGTGGCCGGTACATGTTGCTGCCCTGTCTCGTTGATTTCCAGAGTGTAGCTCTTTTCTTGACGGGGAAGTTTCGAAGATTGGACGCTTATCTCTTCATCCCCATCAACACTGTTGGTATCGTCCTCTTGTACTCGAAAGTGCTCTCGGTCTAACGCATTCAATGAATCTTGAACTTCTTGGCTCAGCCCATTGACCCGCGACCACCACTCACGTGTATCAGTTTGGCATCGCGAGGCATCTTCCATGGCCCCTAGAGCTACGTAGAGCTGCTGCAATTGTGATTGTACTTCTTTGACACGTCTTTGAAGATGATCTACTGGCTGTATTTTCAAGCTTCGCTCATGGTCGCTGACATCCTGACAACCTATTGATGCCTTCAGATGCAGTTGAAGCTCTTGGAGTTTTTCTATATCCTTGGATACTTTGGCGGCGATATCAAATTCAGCATTCCAGTATACATTATTCGTCAGCTCGCCAAGAACAAATGCAAGCGTTTCAGCCACGTGCTGTCGCGAAGACCGAAGCCATGATAATGTCACTACTGGAGGCTCTTCATCTAATAATGAAAAGCTGCTCCCTTCGCTGTCAAATAGTGAAAGCATAGATTCTAAGGCCTGGGCTTGGAAAATCATCGCTTGTGATACCAAAGTTCGCATGGTAGAAAATGAAACAGGAAAGTTATTTGTAGATGCATCGTCTTTTCGCTGCTGCTGCTGATATAGTCGCTCGCGTCGTCCTAGCAAGGCGCGCTCCACGCGCTCGGCAGTTTTGGTGTTCGCTCCCAAATGCAAAGCCGTGCCCACTTGGATTATCTCAAAGACTGTATCAAATATCAGCAGTAGATCAATGTTTGCACGTGCCAACTCCAAAATAAGAGAAAACCGGTCGGAAGGAGGAGTGGTAGCATTAAAAATTTCTGACGGTGCGCCTTGTTGTGATCCGCATGGACTAATCTGGGCTGGTTTATCTTTTGCTTCAAGAAAGGGCGCACCAATGCATCCTAGAAGCTCGCATAATTCCAAGCGACAAGCCCTTTCTTCCCGTGCATTATAGTCGTCTGGGGAAATCGGATTAGTTGTTGGTGTGAACGCCAACTTTTCTCTCGCCATGATATACCCTACAAGAAGTATCCCTAGTACAATGACATCCCAATCGTTCATAGCCCCCGAGAAATGCAGCACAAACCAGAGGAGGACTGCAAGGATGCCTATCCAAAGATCCCTTGACATCTGTAGTGGACTGTGCAGACCATCAGTGATTATGCGAAATACAGACTGGTTGGGTTTTGGAGATTCTCGTCGGAACACTTTCGTCGAATTGTTAACTATTGGATTCGATACATCCGCGAGAGATTCTATGGCAGCGGATTGACCATTGAATTCTTGTTGAATGCTTTGTTGATAGGCAGAACCCTCGCAAGCATCGTGGTCGATAGTGATGCGTTTTCTTGCCAAGTCGTCAATTTCAACAGCATTCTGTTTTTCAAATTCTTGCAAGTGCAACTCCAGTTGGGGATTCATTTCCAGATTCGACTGTTAGTTTTTCTGTGGTCTTCATGTGTCTCGTATCTCTTGCGAAATGGTATTTATTGCATGGCGGAGAGATCGGATTCGTACAGCATGCAGCATGCACAATTGAGCAAGGAAATCGTTTTGTGATTCTTATTGGATACTCAAAAAAGGTAAGCACATTTGCTCTCTATTTGAGGTTAGGGTTTGAACGCAAGAACAATCTAGAATCATAGAACAGCAGTCTAGGCCTTGTCTCTCACTCATCATTGCATACTATTGAATTAGTTCACAGCAAATAATCTGCCAGTGGGAAATCGATTCTCCTGGCAATAGCATCGGCCTCGTCTCGTGTCAATGAACACCAAAACTTTGGAGCCGATAGGTTAGCCAAATCTGCAGCCGAGGAACCACGGCCCGCTCTATCGTGAAGCACGCCAATGTCACGAAGGTGGGCCAAGGTTTCAAAGAAATCTGTCGACCCAGTCCTCCCAGGTGCTATGCTAAGATCATCTCGAAGATGGGAATCCGCTCGTCGATTGTTGGTGCTCTTGGACATTTGGTCCTGGTGGAGCCCTACAATGCTAACAAATACCGAAAGCATTCTCTCCATGGGAAACATGCGCGGACGGTATCCTTTTGGCGCCGAATTTCGACTGGACCCAAATGCCAAATCTTCGCTCTGGCTAGTCTTTTTGCCGCCACTTGCTTTTCTGCCATTTTTTTGAATAGTAAACAACTGTCTGTCCTTGTCAGGTCGATTGTTTTGACAAATGAATGCAGCCAACATCAAACACCTGCTAAGATAGGACGTCCCGACATCGAGCTCTGAATTGAGTTGGGTCGAAGTTGTTGCGTTCTCATACGAGGTCATGTTTTTCTCTTCCGCACCCTCTTGGCCTTTGAAAGAGTAGAGAAAATCGTCAACTTTGGATCGAATCTGCGGTAAGATTTGTTGGTCAAGAAAGGATACGATCTGCTTGCTGTTCGACTGTATTGTGGGCATCGAACTCTTGGTAGACGGAATCAACTTTTGTACACTTTTCATGGTCGTTGCTAGGTTTGACGAATGTAGCGGTCTGACATAGATAGGCCAGAGCAGGCGACCAAGCCGGACTATCTCCTTGATATCACGTGTAGACCCATACAGTGTTTGCACCAGAGTGTTCAAGAAGGATTTGACAACTTGCTTGGCAAACATGTCGTTTCCCGTCTCATATGCGGAAAGCATCGTTGGTCCAACAATTCGTTTCAAGAGACATGGCCGGGATAAAATCTAACAAAGCAGAACGTTATTAGTCTAAAAGCGAAAGCAAACAAGCTCTTGAACAGTGATAACCAATCACAAAAACCCACCTGTTTGATCGCTTCCTTTCCTTTGTAGGATTGGAAGCAGACGTGAAGAGGCTGAAGAGCACTTGAGATTGTACTCAAGGACTTCTCTGGAATGACCAAATTATTGTAGCCTACGAATTGACAATGCATAAAGAAAATGTAATGTTGAGAACATGCTTTTCGGGATGTTGCGAGTTACATTATCAAAACGACCATGAAACTTACGGGAGTGTTCCAGTACAATGCTCTTGGTAATAACAATGATAGTGAGATTCAAGCCCTTGACACGAGGAATCATTAGCAGCTGCGACAAAAAGTTGGTCCTTGGCGACGTCGACGACAAGGGCACCGACAAGAGGTAATCCGCCTGATCTAGAATCAAAAAGGCGCAATCCTGGGGATGACAAAACAGACCATCCTTGATCTCGGCACCAAAGTTGGCTGCTGCCATATGAGCTGTTCTCGAAGCTGCTGTGGCCACTGCCGATAGATCACCGTCCTGTGCCGCCGCTTTCGTTGTCGCATCCAAGTCCGAGCTAACAGCACTCGTGGAGGACTTCTTGCCCTTGGCATTGTTGTCAAAACTTTGATTGCCGAAGGTGTTGTTGTTGCTACTGTTCGTTCGTTCGTGACTCACACGCCTCGAACGTCGCAGTTTAGTAGGAGAGTTTCCAGGTTCTTCCAAAGCAGCAGCAGCAGCAGCAGCAGCAGCAGCAGCAGCAGCAGCAGCAGCAGCAGCAGCGACCTTTGGCAAGCCTTTCTTCTCTGCTGCTGTGTCTACAGTAGTTGCCATTCGTTGACGTTTATTGTCGACAATGTCATCCTGGTTGCCATTTTCCACGTTCTTGGAACGAGACAACAAGACCTTTTTCATAACCGCTGTCTTTCGTTTGCGCTTTCCGTGCCGCAAAAGAACATCATAATTCCTTCCTATCTTCATATCATTGGCTAATTGTCGATAGGCCTGGTGTAACAGTTCGTCGATCATGGCGGTACCCTTGTACGTTGCATCAAGTGTCGCGCAATTCACGTAGGCACTTCCGACCCGATATGGTTGTGCACGATATAATACTGATGACATTGATCTCGTTTGATGCAGCCGACGAACCACATCTCGAACAATGCTCGTCTTTCCAGTTCCTGCGGGACCACTCACAAAAATTGGAGGTGGAATATTCCTATTCCTATTCCTATTTTGTGTTGTTGTCGTCGTCGTCGTCGTGTGAAGGAAATTACCGTCGTTGATTGTATTGGCGGGCGGCGGAGGCGGCAAGGCAGGAGATAAAAGACTCCAGAGTTGATGAATTTGTGATTTTCTGTGTGGGTACAATTCTTCTAAATCATCCAGCATCAGAGCTTCGGCATCCTCGCCATAATCTGACCATTTCTCGTCGTCCAGTAAAGAGGATGGATTTGTACTAGATGGTATTGGAGGTGTGTTGTAGGGAGTTGCAAAGACCATACCCTTTACGTTCTGCAGCTGCAGCTGCTGTTGATGCTGACGAAGTGTACCTGGTGTGGTTGGAGATTGTACTGACGACTTTTTTGGTGTGGTAATGACACGCACGGGGGACTGAGTTTGAAGTCCCAATCGGACCGCTTCTTCCTTGTTTCGTTGAATTCTTCGTTTGCGAGCAGATTCTCCAAACATAGGCTTTTCCGGGGAATCGTCATCATCATCTTCGTAGTCGTCGTTTTCTTCTTCGTCTGAAGAAAAATAATCATAATTTTGTGCGCGTTCTTGGTCAGACTCGTCGTCATCATTATCATCAGGTTTGGTTCTTTGAGTTAACAGTTGTGGATATGAATTGGCTTGTTGGTTGTTTTGGTCGATTTCTTCGACCTGAACGCTATCATTGTCCTCGGTATCTTTCATGGACGAAAACCGAAAAGACGGCATGAACCTTTTCAATTCCGATTGTGTGTCTGTATTTACTACTTCTTCCTGTGGTGCCGATGGATGTGGATGCTCGTCATTGGAAGCTACTGACATGGAATGAGATACAGCATTGGGAAGGATTTCATGTTCATCATCTTGGTTCAAATTATTAGCTTCGTCGGCCATGTGTAATCTGATTTCAAAAACTGGCAAAATTGACCTAGTGGATAGTCTCAAGTCTGAGATAAGATAGCTTAGCTTTGATGTTTGTTATGCCAAATAATAATATTCAAGACAGAGTTTCTTCTTGTGCTTTGTGCTGTGCTACTTTACTTAATTTTAGATAGAAGCTACTCGTAGTAGACTAGACTACTACTACTCTACTAGCTAGACCTGGCTGTTCTCGGTTGTGGTGGCAAAAAATGACGGCTTGTTTACGTACTAGTATTAAGGATAGTTTGAATCACGATCTTGTTTTACGGGATTCCAATCAGATCTAAACGATTGTGAAACAAATGAGAGCACAGTCAAGAAGGCAATCAGACAAGAAGTAAAACAAGGTTCTGTTCCCATACCCCATAATCCATAATAATACATGATATTATTTTGTCATCATCCTACTAGAGCGCACGATACAGCATGATCAGCCAAAACCTTCATATCCTTTATCTGGTGACAGCGATAGCGTTGTTGACAACAGAAGCCTTTATTGTTTCGCCAATCGCCAGTCACACACCCAGTCGAAGTAATAGTAATAGTAATAATGGTATGATCCAAATCCAATCTGTTCGTGAGTCTTCTCCAACAGCAACATACTCGCGTAGTATTCTGCGAGAAGGAGGTGGAGCCAACAGCGATACTGCTACTGACGAAATAATCCTCAGTCCTCCAGAACAAAAAGTATACAATGTCTTACAAGATCTGCACAATGCTCAATTTCCTTTTCGGCTCGTCGTGGTAGGAAATGGAGCAATTTCGGAGACTACGGCCAACTTGGGACCTACCTTTAAGTTAGGAACATCACCACGAACTGGAGAACCCATTGCTACCTTTGCATCGGTAGATCAAAGTTTTGAATTTCATTTGATGATTTCTCAAGTTAGCAAAATTGTCATGACGAGCAAAGCAACTTCAGGAGGAGAAAAGGACGACCAATTGATGCAAATCTTTCGATTCTTGACCGACGATGGAAAATCCATGTGCAGTTTGATTTTGGCAGACAAGGGAGATGAGGCACAAGCGTGGTTTCAAACTATGCTGGACAAGTATAATCAAGGAGATATTCAGCTGTAGTACAATAATAATAATTAATCGCATTCCATGTAAAAACAAAAAATCTAAGAGTAAATAAAGAGCCTTGCAAACAACCAGCCTGCTCTCCCACGACAACCCAAGCTATTGCCAGCCCACTGCAAGCTGCTGGTTGGTAGAGGATCCTTTTGTTTGTAAACCAGAAAGTTGTAAAATCTATCAACGTACAGAGCTTATCTTTTTATTCATATCACCCTCTCTACTGATGCTCTTGCTGCAGCTGCTCCTGTTCTTGTTGATGCGCCTGTGCCTGTTCCTGTTCTTGCTGCTGCTGCTGATGTTGAGAAGGATAAGAAGGAGGGTATCCAGCTACGCCATTTTCACTACCACCAATTGCTCCATTTCCCTCTTGTCCAGGACCGTTAGGATGAGGAGGGTACTGAGGGGGGTATCCGTAGGGATCCCCGTAACCCTGAGGAGGATATTCTCCGTAAACCTGGGGAGGATAACCACCTTGATCGTAGACCATTGGTGGGTACTGCGAATACATGGCATAGGGATTCTCGCCACCGTACGATCTCATCTGCTCAGGACTACCACCCGCACCTCCCTGGGGTGGAGGAGGATAGTACCCGTAGCCACCGTAACCATACTCCATGCCGTAGCCACCATAGTAGCCACCGTATGCTTGCATTTCGGCCGGGTATCCAGCAGCAGCACGTGGATCCATTCCTGGAACACCGCCGCCCATGTCACGAGCACGAGCCGCACTGGTGGGCGTAAGAGGATAGGCCGGAGCGGGAGGTTTGACGGCCTCTGTGCGCATTTTGGCTTCTTGCTTCAAGTTATAATCCTTCATTTCCTTCTTGTAGCGCTCGGCATCCTCGCTCGCCAACTCGGAGTATCTGTTGAGACGATCGGGGTCAATGTTCTTCCAGCGAGAACCAATGAGCTTGCCCATTTCATCAAAGGACACCTTATTTTCGTCCTTCTTGAGCCTCTTGAACATCTCGTCATCAATGTAGTCTTCGCTTTTCGGGTCATTTAAGACTTCTTCACCATCTTTCGGTAAGACAATTTTCAAGATCTTCTGCCTTTCTTCTTTGAAGAAGTAATCTGTTGGTTGCATTAGATGTGATGGCGGGGTAAGTTGGCGAGAGATAAGTGGAGGTGAAAGGGGCAAAGTGAGTTGCGAAGGAAAGGGATTGCTTTATTCGGCAAAAACGTTGACTACTACTTTTCAAATCCACAGTTAACTTACTATAGGCACTCAAGGGTCTTTTGGGCTTATCCTTGGGTTTTTTCTTTGAGGGACGCTTAATCGTAGCAACCTTGCGGGTGTCCAGGTGGGCAGTATCGGCTAATCCCATCGTGCCAGAAAGATACGCGTGGCTTCAATTCAAGTTAATCGTATTATTGGAAAAGGTAGTCTATTAATTTAACTTTCACAAGGCGAGAGGGGAAAGAGGAAGGTATAAACAGCCGTGGATAAGGTGAGTGGCTTAGCATTATGAGAGTGACAATAGAAGGTCCCCCCCTCCCCCCAACAAAGCCGATCGAAAGACAGTAAAGAATTCTCATGTTCAAGCAGTCCGTCCACGTAGCACGTAGGATATTCATGCGAAAGATGACATCCGGTATCCGGTCCTCACGAGCAACATGGAAGAGGAAAATCAAAGCATCCATGATGCAACAAAGGCTCGATTATGTGAACATACCTCTGCAAAGGTTCTGTCGGATAGCATGTGTTCGGCTGGAATAGAATGTTCGTCTCTCTTTGTTGCCTATTTGATTTTGGTAACTATAAGAACCTCTGCTAAAAGAAAATCAGGGCTGCCGCTAGTCTTCTATCAAAAGAATTTCGCTGGACGATTTCATAGGCTTTCACACGTTAACGCGCTGGCCACTCCTTTGAAAAGTCATCTTGCTTGTCTGTCGTCTACCGAATGCTGACGTCAGGAACATGTTATTCTTTTTTACGGGTTTGTCTCCTTTTCGAGAATTTTGCTTGTTCCCTTCCACCAACAAAATTAGATACTTGAGTCTTGAGTACCATACTTCTTTGTTTCTTGCATCGAAGATCTATTCTCACAACTGAACTATTCGTATCCGACATGATGCTCGCTAGGATAAACCCCATCTTCGTGCGGCGTACACGAATACTACGGAGCGGATACCAAAAAAGCCAGCAACAGGTGCTGCTACAATGGAAGATCGCACCAGTTCCTCGTCGCATTCAGCCTTTCAGCTCTCCCTCTACAGCCAACACTACTGCATCCACTGTCAACGCCAACGCTGTCAAACCGGTAAAGCAACCCTCGATATTTTCCCGCTATAAACGATTTGCCAGAGTCATCCGCTACATGCGAATTGCTGGCGTAGTAGTTTCCGTCTATGCCCTGGGATACCAACAGGGAGTTATTAATTGTACTCGCAGTCCCCGTCTAATGGAAGACGAACTTTTGCAAACGATTCTTGCCGATGTAGGATGCCGCAGCAAAGAACAGGTGCATATTTTTACCTCCGAAGACAAAACCCTGTTAGCCATTATGAGTCAAAATCCCAAGGATAGACTGCAAGCTCAAACCATTCGGGTCGGAAATGATATCATCCGGGTGGCGAGCCTTCACGTCAGGCAGGAATTGGTCAAAGCACTCCAAGCTGTGACAGAAAAATTGCCACCGGATCTATCACCGGAAATGGTCAAGAAGATTTGCCAAAAAGACGAGAGTGTGAAATTCTGGGAAGCGGCCCTCTATCGCGTCGAGGGAGAGGATCTCCACATTCCTTGGAAGTATGTCCTTGTGGACTCGCCTTTGCCAAACGCTTTTGTCTCGGAAATTTTACCCCAGCGCTTTTTCATTACCAGGAGTATGTTTGAATACTTTATTGGAAATGAAGACGAACTGGCCGTGATTTTGGGTCACGAAATCAGCCATTTAATTTTGGGACACGTGAGTCAGCGCAATAGCGCGGAAACGACTCTTCGAACAATAGAGGTGCTTTTACTGTCTGTTGATCCTACGGAAGGATTGCTCAGTCTAGGAGTTATTGCTGGATTGGCGTGGATCCGAGGAATTCTCATGGCAAGCTTCTCCCGTGAACACGAAGTGGAAGCTGATGATTTGGGTTTAAAATTAGCGGCCATGGCCTGCTACGACACGAAAAAGGGAGCTCACGTCATGAAGAAAATGCACGATCATCAAATCAGCATGGCAGGAGAACCTTCCAGCAACACACATCTTTTGCAGTTGCTCGACACGCATCCGCCCTCCATGGATCGATACAACAAAGTTTTAAAGTTGAGCGAAACAGAAAACGCAGACAAGTACGGTCATAGCCACTGTGCCTCAGTGCACCGACGAATGATACAAGCGGTGTGGGATGGGTTTGGTGGAAGAAACAGTAATGGTGATTCTGCTTAAATAAGTGTTCGAAATTGTAATTCGATGCGGCGCTCTCCTTTTGCGAACTAGGGAGTGCTGCTGCCTTTGCCCTCGAACTTTGCTCGTTTTTTGGCTTGCTTGGTTTCCAGTCGCTTTTGCTTTCGGTACCTTGCCTTTTTTTCGTAGCCCGGTTTGAGCTTTGCCGCTTCCATTATTTTGTCACGAATATTGGCGCATTTCTCGGCACTGGCTGCACCATTAATCCAAACCTTGGACAGATACTCTTGTCGACGGCTGCTATCGTAGAACTGAGTCTTCTTCATTGTCACAATTCTTCTACCCAGTTCCATCGTAAACGGTTGGTACGAAATGTGTATTATCTCCAGGCAGTTATGTTTTGGCAAGTCAATGGCAGGATCAAAATCTGTTGCATAGGAAGGAATCACATATACCAGCCGACCGTCCATAACCAAGACTCTTGCTGCTACATCCAGCAGGTCAGCCATGACATCCGCAACATTGTAAGGTTTAGTTTGAGCGATATGGTCATGTCGGTGTTCGTCGAGAACGGGACGAATCTCCTGTAGACGCGACCCAGATTTTTTTGCCCCAGCTCGGATCCCGTATGGTGGATCAGTGACAATCGCGTCGACCCATGGTTCGGCATGACAAGCGAAATGTCGATGATAAATAGCATTATCGCTACGAATGAGATCCGGTCTAGGCAAACCGTACTGCTTGAAATTACTGTAGATGTTTTCACTGTTGTTGCGCCCCCGTAACACCCTCCAGTCAATATCTGTCCCGACACAGTAGGCTCCCCTGAGTGCACACGAGACCAAAATGGATCCAGTTCCGACAAACGGGTCGAGAACTACTGATGACTGTTGGACCTGCCCAAAATTGGACATGACAAAGGAAAGTTCCGCATCCATACTGGTAGGACCCAAATAGGATCGCTTTTTCAAATCATATTCGTTCAATTTGGTCTTGATGGCTAAAATACGTCCAAAATAACATGCCAAAGGAGGACGTTGATCGTGTTCGAGAACGATTTGTGGTTTGTTTCCTTTCTGTAGATGACCGTAACGAGGATACAGTGGACTTCCTAGACTATCCATTTCAATTTCACGAATGAGCAAGAATTCGTGCGTCGGGTCAGTCATCTGAACCTTGCCCGGCAGATCCAAAAAGGCAAACGTTTTTCTCATGACATCTTGCTCTTCACGAGTATACTTCGACCCAAGCGTATGAATGGTCACTTTCCAAGTGTGTAATGGATTACTATTGTCAGCATAAATTCTTTTTCCGAGAGGAGTTGATTGGATCCAATGTCGTGTACTTTGAACTGCATCATCCATCGTTGCACCCGGATAACCCCATAATTCAATGACACGTTTGACTAGTACACATCTAGAGAGCAGAGTAGCAATATTACGACTGTCGTTAGAAATGCCAGTTTCTTGTCGTTGTTGCGTAGTATTGTACCATTGCGTCGAAAATTCTAAAATGACAAAAGCACGTCGATGAGCAGCTTTGATTTCGGATTTGTATCGTTCTTCGTTTGGTAGTGGTAGAATGCGACAGGATGTCTTGTGTTGCTGATGTTGTGGCAAAGACTTTGTATCATCTTTAGTGGAAATAGTATCCACTCCAATGCCGTTCATATCCAAAATAGAAATCAGTTCGGGTAATTGGAAATCCAAGTGTTTGTGAGCAAACTCGACAAGAAGGAGATAGCCCCAATCATTTTCGTAATTTTGTGATTGGGTTGAAGAAGATGTTGACGACTCCATTCTGTGCATCAATTTTGGATTTGCTTATTAGTGTACAATCGGCTAGTTTCTTCTCTTTCCTTGAATTTTTAGCGTGCCAATAATCGTTCAGTTATACGTGCTGTGTGAGTATTTTTTGTTTGTCTCGTTTTTCGTTTTTCAGATTTTGATATGTGGTGGACAATCAGATTGGAACATTGTGCGACCGTCAAAAAAATTCCTAATCCCACCCGGAAACTTAAAGACTGTCATCAGAAAAATGAGAGACGACTAATAAGACTCTACTACTAGTAATCTACTAGTAGTAGTAATCTACTAGTAGTAGTAGTGATGTCATACAACTGTGCGAAGAAATAATTATAATATCTTTTTTGGTTGATAATTGATAATTCATATTGATCGAAGCAGATAATCCGAATACCTGGCACAGCGAATACGTTAGTGAACTGTCCTTCGTTGTCTTTGCTCCTCGAATTGGGTTTTAATCAAGCACAGTACGATTTAGCAACCTTTGAATCATAATGGTAGGAGACAACGAGTATGGCCTTGGCGCTGGTTACGGTGCTGTCGAACATGATGATGAGACGATGGCACCTAGAAATATCAACGACAACAAACCACCAGCAGCAGCATCTTGGGAGGTAAACAAAAAGAATTATGGACTTGTCGTAGTTGCTTTGACACTGGTCGCACTGGTGGCCACTATGATGATGCGCACAAGATCTGCAGGAGAAGAACTTTCCCAAGTTCCCTGGACGACAGCTTCAGCTGCTGCACGTACCAACAGTTTCTCTTCCACAAAAGGTGAATTTGACCTCTCGCACTTTTCGTCCATGACTGTTACGGGCGCTAGTGGTGCCTGTCCCTACGCCAAGTTGGGTATGGTGAAACAACAGCAAGACTCGCAAACGCCGCCGCCGCCGCCGCCGCCGCCACTACCTACTGATAATGCTGACCTGGACAAACTCTTGGGTCCACTAGCATCCTTGGTCGGTACGTGGGTTGGAGACGGGGGCCTTAGCGTCGTTTCATTGCCTAAGCGGGAAAGTCATCCCGACGATGCTGGAGAATTTGAATTCGTCGTGCGACCCTACAAGGAAATTATTAAGATTGCTCCCCTTGGCGACCCGGTGCGAAATCGGGGCGGCTTTATTGAACAATACAGTGGTGTCGTTACCTATTACAAGGAAGGTGCGCAAGAAGGAAGCATTACAATTATGCAGTACATTGCCTTGTCATTTCTTCGTTCGTTCACCTCATGTTGTGTGTCTATTATTTGCTATCATGCCTTCATCTTCCTAAATGCTGCAGTCGTCGCTACGGATGACGAGCCTGGCGCGATCCACGTAGAAAATGGAATGCTGTTTTATTTGAGTGACATTCGAGAATATGGAACGTGGGAGGCTGCTAAGGACTATCCGTCTCCGTATCCTATTGCCCGAAGTGCCACGGTTCCTCATGGCAATGTTGCGTTTTTGTTCGGGTCCGCCAAAATCTCTGACGAGGGACCCAATATTCACGATATCAATAGTCGAGCGATCAATTCCGGTGACAAAAAAGGTGGCCATTACGACGATAAATACGAGGAGACCCCCTATGAGTGGGCCACGAATCCGAATGGAATGCTCCAGACCGCTATTGCGGGACAGAACATTATCAAAACGACCCATATCAAACTCGACTCGAAAAACCAGGGAAGCGTTACCAACACACCATTCATCAATGCAAATGTGAACACCACAGGTTTCAAAGCCGATTTTTGGATCGAGCAGGTTTTGGAAGAGGACGGCAGCATCACGGAACAATTGCAGTACAGTGAATTTGTCGACATTTTGTTTCACAAGCAACAGCGAAAACACCCCGGTCATGAGTTGATTTCCTGGCCCCACGTCAACGTCAATACATTGACCAAAGTCAAGGAGTAAAGTCAGGATGACTTGATTCAAAGAGTATTATCAAAATTAAAAGTTTTACTGATTCGGTCAGTAAAAGTCAAGTGTCAGGAGCACCCCTCTCCTAAATATTATTTACTCTAATGTGAACTCTAAAAAAAGACTAGACTACTCTACTACTCAGCAATTAGATTCACAATATTGATTGTGTGCGACCGTCTGACATGAGCATTTTTGTCCACCCGAGCATTAATTAGGCAGAAGGCAAAGATCTTCTGTGCCGGAATGTGATGGGAAGCGCCTTCTTCAAAGAATACTCGTCCGCCCATCAAAGCGAGCCATCATTACACCGATTACACCTCACAATTTTTGACAAAGAAAGTGAGACCATGATGATGAACGGTTATCATCCAACGCTTCTAGTAGGGGCATTTGCTGCCATGCTTCATCTATCCTGTTGGTCAGCTGTTGCCTGGCAATCCCATGTCATTAGTACCATCTATCCAAACAAGAGAATCCATCAACATTCAGATACGATCCTCTTCTCCACAATCTCGCCGGAAAATACAGATAGCAATGGTTGGTCTGTTGTGGATGATTGGGAATCTTTGTCTAGTGAAAATCTAAGCAACACAATACCCGATTCGGCAACTCTGTTGAATCAAGACATTGCTGCCCTCGCCGCTCAATCCATTCTTGCGGACAATCATGGTGAAATTATGGAGGAACAGTCCGAGGAAGATGTGTGGCTTTCGGAAGCTATAGAAGAGATACTTCGAAATCCTATTTCCTCAACACCCTTGTACGATACTCGACGCGAAGAACTGACACCTGGTACGGCGGCGACTACTACTGCAGAGTTGAGTCAAAAGGAATTTGAAGACCACATGGGCAAAGAAATTGCTATGCTGGTTCGGTGTAATCAAACTCCTGAACAAATGTTGGTAGAGACGGGACGTGCTCTAAAAGAATTATCAATGGACGAAAAGCAGCATTTATCTCAATTACTGGTTTGGGATACATCATTCAAGAAATGGGAACCTACGCCGTTTTATCAAGAGGCTGTAGCAACTATTTTCCGCATGTATGCTACCACTGGTGAATCCGACCACCCGGAACCGACCATGGACGCCAAAGCCGTAGCTCGTTGGATGACACAGAGTTTGGGATCAGATTTGGACTCCTACACTCAGCGTAACGCTCAAGGCAAAGATCAAGTTGTGACGCGGGAAAGGAAAACTATTTCTATTAAACCACACGACAAAAATGTCTTGACGACGCTGACCAAATACTCCACCTACGGCACGGGTAAGATAAATCCGGACGGATTCCTACAATTGTACGCGGATGCACTTGTTTGTACACAGAGTGGCATGATGGTCAAGGAGGATTTGGAGTTGCTGCAGTTACACAATGCCGATCACGTGAGACAAGTGTGGCGTGATTTGAACAATCATGACATCTTGGGACCTGTCGAGCAGCAGTGGCAAACAGAAAAGGCAAAGTTGGAAGCAGAGTATGGCAGTCTTCAACAACAGATGTCTCGAGTCGAATTCATGGACGAATGTGAGTTATTGGACCTTTCGTACGATGCGCCACCATCGGACGACGAGACACAAGCAGGGCACGACGCCAAGAATAACCGGTACATAAAAAAGAGCAGTCACGAAGAGGTACAACTGGCAGCTGATGGCAAGACTCCCTTGTACATGAAAGAAGGGGATTTTGTCTTTATTGATGAAGAAAGTTGCATTGGATGCATGCAGTGCGTCAATGCTGCCCCCGCGTCCTTTTTGATGTTGGAAAATGGACGCGCCCGAACTTTTCATCAGCGCAAAGGAGATGATGTCAAGCAAGGCGTAGCAGCATGTCCCGTTAGCTGTATGCATTTTGTGTCGTTCGATGAGTTGGAGGAGCTCGAAACGGCGCGTGACAACGGTGACGGACGCGGTGATCACAAACATATGGGACACCAGCGAGGGCACACGCCTCTCTTTGTGGCCGGCATCGACAGCGACAACAACCATAGGAGTAGCTGGTACCATCATTTGAAGAACAAATGCGACAGTGAGTAATAATTATTTGTTGCTGTTTTTACAGAAGGCGGTCCAAGATGTCTGCCTCGCGCTGCTAAAACTCACGACACACCATTTCTCTTCGCGACCATAGATACCGGACAATGTCCTCAACGCGGCTGCTTTGACTGTCCCTCGTACAGGAACTCGGGTGACAGCCCTTTCTTTAAAAAGAGGGTAAAGGAAGCACAGCACACCAGAGCACAATACTTTATTGACCACGGTGATGTCGATTTGTGGAGGAAGGCAGCCGATTTGTAGGCACCGCCGTGCATACATTGCTCCAACACACAAATCCATATAAAAGACTCAAATACTTCTATAAACAGAACCAGTTCACTAGTAGGAATAAACAATATTTTGACAACTGTGCAGATCTCACGGACTGCCAAGCAAATAAGCAATTACAGTAGTCAGCAGATGAAGAGGTTATCAGATCGAATTTGATCCCTCGTCAGATCGCGCCAGACATTTTTCTGCTCATAACTGTGAATAGTTGGTTTAACTAGTATATTCCAGAAAATAAAAATAATAAAATGCGGTTTTCACCTCACCTCTTTTCTTATCTTGTTCATAAAACCTACTATGGTACGAGTAGTAGCTACTGTAAGTAGTCGTACCTAGTAGACTAGTAGGTCTAGATAGTAGTAGCTAGTAGTAGTACCTGGTAGCTAACTACTAGTAGTCTGTCTGTTTCCGTGGCAGATCAAGTCACGAACGTGACGCAATGAAGGAGTTGCCTTCATCTCAACACATGTGTTAATTACACATGCAACACGACAACGCAAACGAACATCAAAAACCTTCACAAAACAGAATTTCGATATTTAATGGGAAATCAATCAACTGCATTTTCTGCTGGCTGCACAATTATTTGACACCGAGAACAACTAACAAAACAGTCGAACCAGAGGAGGGAGAGCTGTGATTGAAACAAACGGATGACACAAAATAGCCATCATACAACTAGACTACAGTAATAAGTACTATTACATTTATTTTCGAAAATGTCATCCGCGATGGCAACTCCGAATGATGGTCCATCGCAAGAAGAAGACGAGTGGGTACCACTAGAGGCACCTTCTACGACGACGAGTAACAAGCAGGATGATGAAGCAATTATGGAAGAGGTCAACACACCCGGTATTACTTCGGCAGAAATTGTGGCCAACAATCGAATTGCTGTGGTTCCTCCTTTGTCGTCATCATCATCTTCTTATTCTTCCTCCAACAAAAAGAACAACCGTCCCGGTACCATTCAAACCCTCCAACGTCGTGTTGCCATGAGACAACGCTTGCAACAACGATTGATTCGTCATCCTCTGCATATACTTTGGAGCCATTTTTTGTGGCATTTGGCGCGTGAATTTTGGAATTTGGATGTCAAGATACGTGTGGCCGTACTGTTGATGTGTTTGGGAGCGCAGTGCAAAATGTTGTGCTGGATGACGTGGTATTTATGGTACCCCAAAACAATTGTGGTGGCATGTCTCTTGGTGGGATCTTGGATCTATTTGAATGCTCATGATTTACCCCGCCGAATCCAGCGAGGTGTGGACTCCATTGTGAATATACCCAATCGCATCCCCGAAACGCTGGAACGATTGAACCCGAAACAGATACGCTATCTTTGTTTGGTGGGATTATTTACTCCAACGGTGCTACAGATGAGAACTATCTCGTTCTTAGCAGGGTTGAATGCAACACGAGGCGGCTTTTTGTGGAACATTTTTATCACAGTGTGCATGGTGGCCATTGCGACCGTTTACTTGGTTCCACATCCGGCAAAGTCGGAGCGAGATATTTTTCAACTGTGTCTATTGGTATTGTATGCATCGGCCTTGTGGATAACTTTTGTTAATTTTGATATCCTGACAATGCCACATCTAGCAGCCCCATTCTTTTTGTCCACGGGAACTTTATTGCTTGCCTATGACGACCACCATAACATGGAATGGTTTTCAGAGTTGGTGCGTTATTCCTTACGACTGACATTGCGAGATATTCTTGCGTCTGTTGGAGACTCTGTGCAAGAAGATGAATTACTGCAATTGGCCATGCTACGTTGGATTGTGGATTATTGGTCTTACACACCTCCTCAGCCACAGCAGTCGACAACCGAGCAGCCGTCTCAACATCCATCACAACAAAGTACGTCTGAGTCTACAACAAATCCAGCACCTCCCACTTCGACACCTGCAAATAATGCTACCCTAGAACAGCAGGAACTGGAATTGAACGATTTGTTACCAATGCTTAATCTGGCCACGGATCAAATGTCGAACGAAGTCCATTCTCTTCAACATCCACAGTCGCAATCTGATGAGACACGACCAGCAGCGACTTCCTCGACCCAAGCCGGCACAGGTGCTGTTCCTGCCAGTACTACCAATAGTAATTCTGCAAAGGACCCACTCCTAGGACTGCATGCCATGTTGGCTTCCATGAACATCGACGATCGAGCCAAGCCAGCCGTCGCGGCCTATAAACGAAATGTTGAACATTTTCCACCTTCCAGAGACCTGGCTTTGAGTGTTGCCATTATTCGACGATGTCCTGCTTGTTTGACGCTGCTGTGGCACATTTCCGCTGCATCCGTGTCTCAGTCTTTTACAACTTCTCTTCGCATCTTTCTTCTGTTGCTGCCATTGGTGGGGTTGGAAATGATGAGGATCCGGGCGTGGGCAGTGGCTTGTGAAGCTTTGTCTCGTTTGTTAGAAGATGGCAAGGATGCATCTCTACATCTTCAAGACACCAACGAAGCTCCACCAACATCATTCCTCCCTTACGCCAAATTTCTGTCGTTTGTGGACCCCATGACAATTCTCTTGAGCGGCGATGATGATACGATTGTCTCGAAAGTTCAATCTGAGACGAATGCTACTAGTGGAGTCACCAGTATAACAGCGCAAGTCAAAATACCGAGTTTGCTAATTGTATGGAGAAACATCCAAAGCTCTGTGAAAGCGCTCGAAGTGAGCCTGTCTGCGGCACGATGTGCTCAGACTGGAGTTGTGGCGGTGGAATTTGCCAAGAATATCATGTCTCTCGCGCACTTTGGCTCGGAAGTCTCTAGACACGGATGGATGCACGGGCTTACTGTCATTGCAAAGGAAGTCATTTTCACCCACCAGGGTGACCTTCGCCGGGCAGCATGTGGATCACATGCTACATTTACTTCTGCCGCAGTCAGTGCTGTTCACAACGGTCAGGTAGTGGCTCGAAATCTTCAAGTGCTGTCTACGGAAGACGAGAATATCAATCATATTATTGGTCCCATTGCCAGTCTGTTTGGATTCGTGAGTGATTTTTTCCATCGCGGAGGAGACAATGAAGAGCACAGGAACGAAGCGAGCACGACAACAAACGAGGTTACCCCGGAAGAGCCAGCTCCACAAAATACCAATACACATGACAACAATGAGTCTGGAAGGAAGAAGACAATAAGTCCAGAAAAGCCTGATGCACTCCAGGAAGTGATAAAGCCAATGAGCAAATCGGAGGAGGTCGCTTTGAGTAATCTAGAAGAGTCAGTCGAGAAAAAGCCGAATAACTGGGATGTTTTGCCTCAACCACAGGCAGCGATGGCGTTAACAAAAGTCGTCGCCGCTACTGATGTTGTCACTACTGTAGAGCTGAATAAGATTTCAACTAAAGAGGCGAACGTGGATCCCTTTAAAGCGCCGCTTGTTAAGCCAGAGGAGGCTACAAGTGCGGGCGATCGTACATTGCAAAAGGATGCCGGTGAATCTGTCGCAGCGCAGTCTGCAGCAGAGTGGGAAGCTACAGCTGCTGCAAGTAAGTTGTCTCCGAGTACTAGTCCAGTTGACCCGCCAAGAAAAGCCGGCGACGATGAAAAGAAACCGAAATCTGTGCCCTTGGACCGAGAAGCTACAGCTACTGCGGAGGACATTTCCGATGACTTAGCCATGGTGATGGAACTGATTTGTGATGCCTTTGAGCTGCGCTTGATTGATAAGGTAAGTTCGCAGCGCTGCTCGTTTACAAATGCACCTTGTGCGTCGTTAACTTTTGTTTTTTTTATTACTCTCCTTTTCAACAATGTAGACGGAAAAGAATGAGTTTTGTATGAAAATATCAAACGGTACGAATGACAAGGAACTGATAAACGGCATGAAGAAAACGTTGCAAGGGCTCATCTTGGAAACACACAAAAAGCAGGAAACCATAAACACTCTGTCTCCAACGCCAGGCAATACTTCGCTGGCAACAGCCAGTGCCAACCAACAGACTGTCTCTTCCTCTGATTCTCCTTGGAGTCCTATTGTTAATTCTGTTGGATCGGAGGAGCAGGCAGCCATACAACCCTTGGACTACAGCGAACGACTTGCCGATGCAGTTCGTAATCGAGAAGAGTTGCACATGCCAGAATTAGCCGAGACGCAAGGTCATGCATCCATGGATAGTGGCGGAATTCCCACGGTCAGTTCCTCCGCTCCAGAACAACGACGTCAAGAGGAAGAAGATAACATGTGGATCAAAGTTGGGGGTGGGATTGCAGTGTTAGGTGCTGCCGTTGTAGGCGGGGCATTCGTGGCCATGAACCAAAACAATCCCAACGCTTCTGCTGGCCAACAACAAGGACGGCGCAACAACCAGTCGACCGTGACGGTTGAAGAAGTGGACGAAAACGCAGAGGGTCAAAATTCCTGGGAATCCATGGGTCGAGACGCTACTCGTCGAGCGCAGTAACACGCGAACAGAGCTAATAGACAGAAACACCAAAGCTAAAACATACTGATACATTAAAGGTAGCTAGAGCACTGCTGTGCTTTTGCTTTTTTGCTCAACTGCGCCAATAGCTGCTTCACAAGACTGGACCAAATTTATACGGGACCTACTTTGATCCTGCTTGCTGCTGCACTGCAAACTCTATACTACTACTACTAGTAATAATAATAACACGCAGTTGTTACATATTTCAAGAGATAAATAACAAGAGTTACCTTCGCAATCATCGAACGGCCATATCTTTAAAACAAGCCAACCACGTTAATAATACTATCGCAACAATCAACTTATCGCACAATGGCTAGTAGAGGAGCTAGTGTCCCCATGCCCAGTACGGCAAGAATGCCGGTCGTGTATCAGATTGATTTTACCGCTGTTGCCAGTGGAAAGCTTATCGCCAGCACAAAACGCCGTGTTCGCTGGTACGTCTGATCTCTTTCGATGTAGAGTCTGTTGACTACTACACTTGTTCGTTTGTTCGTTGGGAAGAATCCAGCTTGCACTGTGGTCCAAGCACTATCATCATTACGACCATGGTGGGCGGTGGGCGAATTGTTTCTCCAACGCATCCTGCCGTTTCCTTAGGGTTCATGGTTGATGGACAGACGTTCATGGTATCGATTCTACAGGAATCTTCTGAAAAATATGGAGCAATGCACCGATGATAATCATCTCTCGAGCGACTAACTTTTTTATCTTGCTAAAATCACCTTTCTTCATGACTTTGCATAACACTGCGCAGGCGATTCGGATTTGCCAATCCTGAGGCCCTAGCTGCCGGTGAGACAGGAACTGCTTGTCGCGGTGAGGAGCATGATGTTACTTTGGTGTGGAGCATCACCTCGGGAAAAAGATTGATTCTTGCCGACGGACAGGAAGTCCATTATTCCAGTAGCCGTGGTGGTGTCTTCGAGCACTCGTGGACTATGCGGGGTAATCACGTCTTGAAAGTTGTCGCCCATGCTTCGCCTCCGTTGTCTCCTACTCCTGGCTTTCGGCAGTACGATTTTTATGTCGACGGACAAACTTTCTTTTCCTTTCCCAAGGTGTACCGGTTGGGATTGGCACCCAACGATCCTCGCGGTGCTCCTTCGGCGCCAGCAAGACTCGCCGAACGCGGAGCTTATAGCAGTAGTCGTCGCAGTTCAGGAATTGCCGCGATTGAGGCACCCCATAATCCAGACGAGGAAGAAGCCTACTTGCAAGAAGCCATCAGGAACTCCTTAAAGGAAAATGCGGAAAGAGCCAAGTCCAACGAGCCTCCCAGAATTAGTGAAGCTGGTCAATCATTACTTTTGGACTTTCTCGAGGAGCCTGCCCCGCAGCAACAATTAGTGCCGGCGCTGCCTCCTTCGCAGCCCGACAGTTATGGATTTGCCACGGCTCCTGGCGCACAGAATGGATATGGCGCTCCTCCGCCTCAGGGTGGCAACGATGTAAGCCAATTTTTTCGATTTTATTTTCGAAAATTATGTGAATTTATCTCATCTCGTGTATCTTGTTTTCGTGCAGCCCTTTGGAGCCGCCCCTGGTGCTATGGTGTCCTACGGAGTCGCCCCTCAAGCCTACCCTGGTGCTCCACCTCAGCAACAGTACGGTGCTCCTCCCCAGCAGCAGCAAAATTACAGTCAATCTGCCGGAACCCCATTTGACTCGCAAGCTCAAGGAGGTGTTCCTCCACCCAGTGTCAATACAGCCCCAACTTCGATTACCCCACGAGCACAAGCATCACCTTCAACTCTTGGATTTGGCTCGCCGCAACCTGATTTCACTGGTTTTGGAACCCCTGCCCAAGCTCCTGCCCCGACGAATGATTTTGCATACGGTGCTTCCCCAGCACAAGCTCCCGCAAACAACGATTTTGCATATAACGCCCCACCTGCCCAAGCTCCTATCAATGATTTTCCTTTTGGTGCCGCACCTACACAGGCTCCCGCGAATAATTTCACTGGACAGTACGGCGCTCCCCCAGCGCAGGCTCCCGCAAATAATTTTGCTGGGCAGTATGGTGCTCCTCCCGCGAATGATTTTGCTGGGCAGTATGGTGCTCCCCCAGCCGACAACCAATTTGGAGCTCCCCCACCCGCACAACAAGAAGGACCCGTTCAGGAGCAGGCAGCGCCAGCCCCGGGCCCTACTTTATCAATGAATGCTTTGCATGGTCAAAACGACGGGCTTCTTGATAACAATAATGGCTCAGCGCCCGCCGCCGCAAAATCACTTGCGGATCAAGCTTACGCCAAATTTGCTTCGATGGACCAATTTGATTTGGTGTCCAAAAAAGACACAGACCGACAGAATCCATTCGAAGTAGCACCTGTAGGAGCTCAAAAATCCTTATCAGATATGAAAAAATCGACTTCGGTAGGTTTTTCACGAAATGTTTTGTTTCGTTTTGTTTTGCTGAAATGAACGTTATACCGCTGACAACTGCTCTCATTTTCTATCATAAACAATTTGGAAAAATATAGTCTGCGGCTTCTAAGCCAATCATGAATTCACCAGCACCGCCACCTCAGGGCGCATTGGTTATTGCGCAATCTCAATCTGGTAACTGGGGGAGTAGCTACGGTGGGTCTCCTCTGGTGAATCAGCAGCAGCAGCAGCCTCAATACGGGCAGCAGCAGCAGCAGCAGCAGCCACAGTACGGGCAACAACAACCTCAATATGGTCAGCCGCAGCAGCAACAGTATGCTCAGCAGCCACAGTTTGGGCAACCGCAGCAGCAGCAGCCACAGTTCGGGCAGCAGCAGCAACAGCTTCAGTATGGGCAACAACCCCAACATGGACAGCCTCAGCAGCAACAGTATGGCCAGCCGCCCCAGTACGGACAGCCTCAGCAGCCGCAACAATTTGGTGCTCCCCAGCAACAAGGCTTTGGCTCGACTCAGCAACAAGGATTTGGTTACTAATTGCCGCGGAGCCAACGTAAGAAGCTGTGGCTGTCAATCTAGCTGGTAAAGAATCTTATGCTGAATAACTAGTGGAATAAATGTCGAGACTCAACTAAAGTAGAATTTTAGGGCTCCAAAGAAAGAAGACGGACATTTATTGGTGGCAGTCCAAGAGCCCGCTCAATCTATTGTTATACTTTGGTGGCGTCTTATCATTTCATCTCTCGTTCGTTCAATCCATGCAAAAGTATTGCGGTGGCAATGGGAACGCTCAAGGAATCTACACCGTCTTCCATATCTATTCGCAATCGAGTCGAGCATACCCTTGCCACCGGCTTGGAGATTCCATTTCCTTCATTTCCCATGACACAGCACCAGGCACCTGGAACTTGTCCTCGTTCAATCTTCTCTAGAACACACTCCGCATCCCGGTCAATGACGGCGGCATACGACGTCACACCCAGCTCTGTTTGCATCCTGTTGAGTGTTTGGACGAGGTCGGATACCCGAACACAAGGTACTCGACAACAGTGCCCCATGGAAACTCGCACGGATCTTCTGTACCAAGCATCACAACAATCCTTGCTCAAGAGAATGGCATCCACTCCAAACGCCGAAGCCGACCGAACCATGGATCCAAGGTTGGCCGTGTCACAAATACCATCCAGTGCCAGCAGTCGCAATGGTTCTGATGACTGTTGTGACATTGCTGCCGCTTTTTCGCTTGTTACACTAACATCATTAAAGCGTAAAAATCGTGGATGCCTTCTTAGATATTCCATTAACCAATCCTCATCTTGTGTCCACGGCGGTATGACACCACATGCCAAGGCTCCACGACAAAATGAAAATCCTACCACTTGACTTTGTAACTCTTCTGATCCAACGATCACCTGGAATGGTTTTTGATTGTCTTTGGAACTCTTCACGACAGCTTCTTCAATGTCCTTCTGTAGCAGCACTGGTCTCTCAAAGAACGCCGACGTTTTAATAAAAACGGACCTGAGTTGGACAGGAGGAATGCGTCGCCGTTGCTGGTCTGCACGGCTGAATTGTTGAATTAACAAGCGAACTGTCTCCGTACCTTCCGCAATGAAATATCGTTCCCTCTGAGTTGAGCCATTACTCAGTGATCCGTCTTGGATATTACGGTAGGGTTCTAGCAGGGAAGCTAGAGGCAGAGCCAGAGAGGATGCAGGGGACTTTTCACCAGCTTTCTCCAGCTTTTCCAAATCCTCCAATGTTACATGTACGGCATAATCACTATTCATTTGAAACCACTTTTCTCGGTCTTGCTGCGACTGGTTCAATTTCTGTTTCTTGGTCTGTTTGGCCAACCACTTCCGCTGCTTTTCTTCCTTGGCAGCATTTCCATCTGCCATTTGCTTTCTTTTTGGGCCTTTTGGGCTCGAACAGCATTGTGGCTGCTGTTCTCCTGGATCGGACATGACTGCAGTATATAGAAAGTATTATGCAATAAAATCAGAGCTTACTAGTAGCATCTTTAATGGGGAACAGTCGACTCTTTTGTTTGTGGAGGGGGATGAGAAATGAAGAGGAGGAGAAGGTAGAAGGTACCGGTAGAACTATCAAGATTTCAAATTTGGCTTCATTCAAGAACTGTTTTTAAAGTTTGGGTTAATTGCCTTGAAAAAGATCGGGCTTTGAATCAACACAACAAACGATAGAATCATGAATCATGAATCATCGCTGTATCAAATTAAGCCCAGGTGGACTGTCATAGGACTCAGGAGTTAGGTCTTACTCTATTAGGTCGTGTGCCTATGCCTGCTTCCTATACACACCACTAGTCTAGTCATAATATTCATATTTACTCTTTATGTCTCCACACTAGCTTTTTACGGTATGTTCTATCTTCTATCTAATCCCATCCACTTAATTTATTTTACATCATTATTTTAAATTTGAGTACAGCAGTACCCAGTAGTCCACGAAAGTATAATGTTGAAGGGAGTTAAGCCATGCAGCGAAGAGACCAATTTTCAAACAGTAGTGGCCTGCAGCAGGAAGAAGAGGTCTAGGAGTTTTAGTGCTATACCCAAACACGGCCTGCCAATCTTTGCGATGGTCGCCTGCACCATCACAATAATATCATCTACCAGCCTGCCAACGGCATCGGCCGTGGTCATCAGCGACGATGAACGAAGAGCTGGCTTTGTAAAACATAATTATTCTTGGCCTATTCCATTCATGGTCCCCGATACACCTGGATGGGACCGTCTGATGCGACGACGAATACGACAAGTGGAAGCCTCCGACGGACAAAGCAAGCAAGACAAGTACGATATGTGGGTGGTAGCCTTAGAGTCTGCTCTGGTGGTCCCTAACTTTACCGAGTATGGTTGGGCCGTTACCAAGGCTCCTGAGCATCTGACACGAGAAATGCAATCAACCTTACGCCACCAGTTTGAATCGCAATATCCCGAAGGGCACGATCCTGCCATAGTCGGGGATTATCCAACCACCTTGGTGGACATGCCCGAATTGATCGACAGGGCTCTTCATCAGATCTTGCCGTACGCTGAAGCATGGTCAGGAGTTCCGCTCAAGATACAGAGAGGGTACGGAATGCGAATATATCCCAACACATCACGTCTTCTCATGCACTTGGACAAGATTACAACACACGTCATTAGCTGCATCTTTCACATTGACCACTCTGTGGACAACATACCTTGGCCTCTCGTCATTGAAGACTTTGATGGAATAACGCAAAAAGTAGTACTTCAACCTGGTGACATGTTGTTTTACGAGTCTGCCAAGTGTTTGCACGGCCGTCCAATACCACTTGAGGGCAATTGGTATACGTCCTTGTTTCTTCACTACTCGCCCATTGTGTGGCCGTTCGAAGAACAGGATTGGATGGTCCAATACGCTATACCTGATCATTGGGAGGCTGATGCGCCTGAAATGCATGTGGACGGGAGCACCTTTCCAAAGCTTCAGAATGTCGATTCGGCCCTGGTCGAGTTGGGATGTCCCAATCTGTGGTGTGCCGCAACTGAAAAGACAAGCCTATGGGAAGGAGAAACTAAGAAAGGTGTTTTCATGTCATCGCATGAGTCTAAGAGATTTTTTAAGACGGGAGATTGGGATGGGAACGAGGAACTTTGAATGCACACTTCTTTACCTATTAGGAGCTAGAGAGAGTAGTAGTAGTAGTAGTAGTAATAGTAGTACCTGGTAGTAGACCAACGTCTACCAACCTTTTGGGATCTTAGGATTAGGGATGAGGAAATAATATCTTTTCCCGAAATGCTATTCTGATTCACCGTACCAGGGCGGGGGTAGTAGTCTACTACAATAGGATACTAAAATTCTAGACTACTAGACTCTAGCTAGTAGTAGATCTAGATTACTACTGTACATACATGGCATTTGTTCGCGTTGACCGTCCGTCTCCCTTCCTAACTTATTGTGGATTAACTTTAATCTGATCACATCACAGCCATTATTAATTATTCATTCGAGATTGCATTCCGAAGGATATGAAAAGCAGGTTCCGACACTTGGCTGGTTCTTTGCTCTTGCTACGAAGTACTTCCTTTCAACACCCAAGTACCTTTCGTCCCTTTCGACGGTCCCATTTTGCAGCGGCTCGCAAGTTTTTCAGCAGCCTCAACGGCAGCAATAGTAAGAACAGCAACATGAAATTTATTTACGCCTTTGATTTTGATGGCGTCTTGGTTGACTCAGCAGCCGAGTTAGGTTTATCTGGGTACGATGCAGCCAAACTGTTGTTTCCTGGTCAGGAGTGGTTGTCACGAAAACTACGACGACCAGACCAGATGCAGAATCTCGTGGACGGCTTTCACGAAGTCCGACCTTGTCTGGAAACCGGATGGGAGGCTCCACTACTGATAAAATTATTGACAGATGAATCTTTGACCCGAGAACAAATTATTTCCGACTTTCATCGAGGATTGCGAGAAAAGGTCATGGAAGAATTAATTGTTTCTTCGGACCAATGCAAAGAAGCTCTAAAGCAGGCACGCAACGCATGGATCGAATCCGACAAAAATGCCCAAGATTGGTTGGATGCTCATTCCTTTTACGAGGGTGCTTGCGATGCTGTACGGAACTTGTTGGAAGACCCAGAGAAATGCAAAGAGGTTTATATTATCACTACAAAGGCAGCTGACTTTACGACACGACTCTTGGAAAAGAAACGATTGTTTGGTCCCGAGGCCCCCAATGGAGGTATTTCCGAGGATAAAATCTTTGGTTTGGGTTCGCCACCGAAACCGGTGGTCCTTGCCAACCTGTTGAAGGAACGAGGTGACGAGTACGGCGCGGTGTTTGTCGAAGACCGACTGCTGACTTTGGATGATGCTATGTCCGACGAAAATATCAACCGAAAAGTGGTTCCGGTTGTGGCAAGCTGGGGTTACAATACTCCCGAACAAAGAGAAGGCGGGAAGAAGGCTGGTTACAAGATACTGAGCAAAGACGATCCTTCAAGTTTGGGAGAGGTTTTGAATGATGAAGCAGCTAGTATGTGTCTAGCAGAGCTCAATACTAAATAAAAATGATGAGCGAATCAACGAGCTGTGATAAGCTACATGCTGTGTGTAGGCAAGCCATAGAAAGAGTCTAATAATACCGTGTTTGTAGACTAAGCTGCGATTACTTCAGAGAAGTCCAAGTCAGACCAGACTACTACTACTACTTGTTAACTAGCTAGAGTACCTGGTAGTCTAGTAGCCCTCCGCGAAATGCAGGAAAACAAACAATGTGGACGCACACCTGACCAAGAGGCTCTCATCACAGCCACCCATGCCTACAAACCGAATGGAATTTTTCCGAGTAATTTTAATAATACCATCATACTCTGTAACGAAAACAACATGTTCTATGTACCTGGTACAATAACGAGGACAAAATTGACAACATCCAACAATACTCTACTCTCAGCGATTTTACTTCAATCATGGGAAAGTCAAAAAAGCGCCCGTCCACGTGTTCCTTAATCAAAGGGTATCTTCCAGTCCGAGTAAGACTTCCCGAAAAAGCTGTTAGTAATGACGAGAGATGGGATGAAACCTTTTTTTATGTCAAGGAGCATCGCGAGGGAAACTCTTCCAAATCGGGAAAAACCGAGAGCAGAACACTTTTCATTGCCAACGCCCCCGTTGTAAATGGCATCAAGACAAGTATTCTTTTGAAAAATTTACTGGGACGATATTGCCAGCAAGACATCGACCGCGTCACTCTGGTCGAGAATCCCCGCAAAGCTGCTGCAACACCGTCGCTGGCATGGGCCTCCAATAGTCTCCAGGAATTCTTTCCTTCCTGTCTCAATCCGCACCGCTCCACAGAAAAATTTGCCCACGTAGTATTTCCTTCTACTTCTCAAATGCGCAAGTGCTTCCAGGCGATTCAGGATGTCATGAGTGGAGCCGAAGTGAAATCATCGCCTTCTGGAGAACTTCCAGCACTGCAACTGGAAAAGTTGGATTTGCAAATGCTTCGCGACGAAACGGATCGGATGCTTGAAGAAGAAATGGGGGAGCGAGATGAATTTGGCGACACGGAAGCTGAAGAGGCGAAAGCGCCAGAGGCCGCTGGCGTACTAGCGGTGGCTCGACGCTATCGCAAGTCATTGAATCGAATATCTCGTGAGAAATTACTGGCCGAATGCAACAGAGTCATGCAGGACTACGAAGATGCAGAAGAAGCTCAACGACGGGAACGAGAAGCGGCAGCCAATCAACCCGATGGCGATGGATTTGTAACAGTCACTTCCAATTCGGTAGGTCTTGAGGGAGGCAAGCGTGAACTCGAAAAGGATCAAATTGCAGGTGCTGACGGGAAGCGACGTCGAAATGCTCAGAAACGAAATCGCAATAAGAAGGAGAGTATTGGAGCATCAGAGTTGCAAGACTTTTATCGCTTTCAACGAAAGGAGACACGCAAGCGCACGTTGCAAGATTTGCGCCAACAATTTGAAGAGGATCTGAAGAGGGTCCAGAAGATGAAAGAAGAACGCCAGTACAAGCCATTCTAACATAATAGTATAAGTCTCACACATATATAATCTGAAGAAAGGTCTGGATGTTACTGAAGTATCAACGTTTTTTCAAAGGATGAAAGGCAGTGACTATTGGAAAGCGAAGATTGCTGGGCTGAAAAATTTCAATGGAAGTATGCATGCAAAATACTGTTGACTATTCACAGGAGCAATAGCCTCATTCAGCTTAGGATAAGCAGCAAAAAAAAAAAATTTGAACATCTAATTTACCGGGATCACAACTATGGCGCCCGCAGGGCGCCAAGTTCACCCGAAGGCAACCATTGGCACCCCGAAGGGTGACATAGTTGATCACAACCGGACCGCACCCTCCATGGAGGAGGATAGGCACCTTGGCGCCCTGCGGGCGCCATAGTTGTGATCCCCGTAAATTAGATGTTCAATTTTTATTTTTTTATTTTGGAGAATCTTTTCAGCACTAGCAGAGAAAAATGGGCCGCAGGCTGGGCTCGCCGGATGTAGTATCAGTGTGGATGGACTGTTCTACTTTCCCCCCTCAACCCCAGTCTTGTCGAATAGCTGCTTTTTACATGAGGCTTGCTGTAGCTACAGCTTTATACGTACTAGTCACAAATAAAATTATCATTTTTTTTTAAATGTGCGTTTTGTGTGTGTAGTAGTGCACATATTTCTACTAGAAGGTAGCCAGGTAGCGATGCTTAACGTTCAGGTAATCATCTTCCTTCGAAACGTATGATTGATGTGATTCCTTACTTAAAACCGAAAGAAGCAGATCAACATGGTCAATGTAGAAATGATACAGAAACTCATGACCATGGGTCCTGTCTTGGCAATGACTTTGCCTTCTCCAATATTCAAACCTACCACAGCACATGCAGCAATGATATTATTCAAGCAAATGCCATTGCCCGCACTACCACCTGCCGCTTGCAAGGCCAACATCGTTGTAGTGGAGGTTCCGATGTTCTCAGATGCGATCATTTGGATACCACCAAATGTAAGGTTTGAAACAGTCGTCGATCCTGAGAAGAAGGATCCCAATGCGCCGACAAAGCAAGCAATGGCGATCCATCCCTCTTGGAATGCATCGGACAAAACCGTTCCAATAATGTTGGCAGGAGAGGCCTCGCCGCGATTAACCAACAACTTGACCAATGCCAGAGCACCCATCAGAGCAATGGCGGGCTTGGTAAGACGCCCCAATGTGGTTCCCACAATTGTTTTAGGCGAAATTTGCAAGTCACGTCGATGGATTGCCATGGTGAAGAAGGACGCAAACAAAAATGGCAAGATGAAGGGGATGTACAAGAGAGCAAACTTCCAGTTGACCTGGGGATAATCTAACAGGTTTTCCATCATAATAACAAGACTGGCAGACATTCGGAATGTTCCGTATGATCCAAAGTCAATGGAAAAATTGGGTTCAGTGCGAGTCAAAAGATCCTTCAATCCAATCTGCTCGACTCGTGTCAACACCAACAGTAAGACGGAACACCAAAGAGGAAAAGTGCGCTTAATTGTCTCCCAGAGGTATCCTTCTTGCACAGTGAGACGAGGACCAAGCAAAGCTTCCGCAGCAATGTGCTTGTCAACGTCTTCACCCTCGTCGGTGGCTGTATCGGCAGACTGTGTTGCGCTCACATCGTCCTTGGCAGTGATGACTCCTACTAACTCTTCTTCCGATAGAGCCTCTTGTTTGCCATCGTCCATGTTCACAACTAGTCCACCTTCCTCGTCTTTAGTGCTCTGTAGTTCGACGCTATCCTTTCCGTTCTCGGTGACAGGAGTTTCGTAGTCCTGGAGACCAACACGGTAGTTAATCAGAATGGCCGTGAGCAAGCATCCAATCATACCACCGGCAAGAGAGGAAAATTCGTAGGTAAGGAAGGAAAGTCCCAACGATGGTAGAGTAGTCGTAAAGAGAGCGAAGTAAACAAAGACAATATTCTGTCCAATGATCTTGTACGGGACAATGACGCGGAGCACCATTGCAGGAATAAGGATTGCTGCGCAAACAAACAAAGCCACACCTGCCTTGTACGAAATTTCTTGAAATTCGTCTTCGGTGAGGCCAAGAGGCCCAAAACCAAACCAAATAGGGGTACCAACAGCCCCCCAAACGGTCGCAAACGTATTCATCATAAGAAGGCAGACGACAGCATCTAATTTGTCATAGCCAAGAGAAGCAAGCATAGGAGCTCCAAGAGCGGCAGGTGTTCCAAACCCAGCAGCACCTTCGACCATGTATGCAAAGGCAAAGAGAAGCATCAGCTCGGCAATGGGATGTCCTTGAGAAAGGGCCTTCAATTCGCGCAGCATGTAGGGGAGACAGAGAGTCGCCTCCATAGTTTCGAAGAGAAAGACAGCGCCACTCACGATAGCCAAAGGTGTAAGTGCTTCGTGGAAGCCACTGAGCACAGAAGCGCACAAGAGCCAAGGATCCGATCCAAGGTACATGGCTCGAATCATGAAGAGCATAAATGCCGCGAAAGGCAACGATATGGTAGTAGGCAAAGGATTCTTCTTCATGGTGGCACCCAAAAGAAAAACAATGGGAAGCAAGCAGAGGATAACGTCCAAAGCATTGCCCCCAGGGCTATTATTGGTGTCCTCAAGGACACAATCACAAGCATCGCATTCTTCGAGGGAAGCACATGTCATTGGGCACGAGGGGTCAGCACCCGTCTTGCAAATATAAGAAGCCGTCGAGTTCATAGTTTCAAAAGAAAATCAATTTGATGTTGGTCGACAAAAGGTAGTAAACTCTTGGCTTCAAAAAATTGTAAGCTTTTGAAAAAAAAAAAAAAGTGGAAAAGGCATCATCAAAATCATTCTAGAAATTGGATCTTGTTCCAAATCCGAACAGAGTTTGTCCTTTACCTGTCACTTCTCTGTCTTTTCTGTCATCTTGCATTGACAGCTGTTGATTGTTATCGATCGAAACGGATCCACTGTGATTTCCAGCATTGCGATTTACAGTAGTTATTTTACGGAAGAATTGTACTTTGATCTACGGGAGTCCAGTGGAGATTTCACCAATAATAGCAACTATAATTCGCATTGCACCATCTTTTTGTGACCGAAAAGTCCATCATTCTTTGCTTTTTTTGTACTCCGGTACGTACCAGGTACTGTACCTGGTAGTACAGTACCAGGTAGTAGATGGCAATCGTAAAAGGCATCATGAAGGTGTCAACAAAGTACCTGGTACGGTAGTATGGTACCGTACCCTGGTACATGGTACGAGTACCAGGTACCAGGTATCACTACCAGGTACTGGCAGTAGGGTCTACCGTTGAGTACCTAGCTACCTGGTAGTACGGTAGTAGTCATGTACAGTAGTAGAGTGCAGTTCTAGTCTAGTAGTACTAGTAGTACTAGTAGTACAACTACTACTACTACTAGCTAGTAGTAGTAGTAGTAGTAGTACTAGTAGCTAGGAGTTTTAAAATCAATACTACCAGTATTTATTTATTATTAAGCTCAACATAGACGTACACATATCATAGACGTACGCATATTTGCTCGTTGTGGCGCAAAAAGAGCGCACATAACTTCCATGTTGCAAACTGAAAATATTACAGTATTTGATAATAACGGGTAAGGCCTGGCTGGTGGCAAATTATATTGCAAATTGCTAACTGATTCTTAATCACAAGTCTCCTCCTGGACTTCTGAGCTTCCTACCCAAGTTGTATTTGTCTACGAATACAAATTGAGAACTCTTGATAAAGACATTGCAGAAGGAAAATGCATTCAATCTGATCATCTTTTAAGAGCGAGATATTATTAAATTTTGCAGGTCCATGGGAAATCTACTGCTCTTTGAGATCCTTTCCATCTTCTTTTTGTTTCGATTCACTTCTTTGGCTGTTGATGCCTTAGCATTGGTTCGATCAAGAAGTGCACCATGCCGATCAAATCGGATGATAATACATGGGAACCATGCCTATCTTCCACGGGGCAAAAGATTACTATCACAATCTTATGACGATGACGGTCGTGAATTCGAAGAAGAATACGATTTGGGGGAAGAGGAGGACGAGGAGGAGTACGAAGAAAGTAACAGCTCGATCGATGATTTCAGTCATGACGATGATTTCCAAAGGCGATCAAATCGATGGATATTGATTGTAGATGACGAAGAACCCATTCGCAAAGCTGTTGGTCAACTGCTATTTGACAGGGGCTACCAAGTAACAGCCTGTGCCGATGCTCTGACAGCGCTTCAAATTGCCCAAGAGCAACGACAACCAACAACATCAACAACCGATAAAGATAAGCTTCGCTATCCCGATGTCATTGTAAGCGATATTCGCATGCCAGAAATGGACGGATTAGAATTTTTGCAGGCGATCCGAAGCGATAACGAATTGCAAGCCATACCCGTAGTTTTGTTGACCGCCAAAGGTATGGTGCAAGACAGAATATCCGGATACAATGCTGGAGCCGATGCGTATCTTCCGAAACCTTTTGATGCAGAAGAGCTTGTCTCTATTTGTGATGGCCTCATACGACAATATGAAATATTGAACGGCAACGAGTTGGAAGTGGACGATTTGAAGCAAGATTTAGACGAGATTAAGCGTTTGTTGTTGGAAAAGGGTGGAGCTGGTGTAGGCAATGGATTTGTGGACAAGGAAACCAACGTGTTTTTGGCTCCTGATGAACGCCAGGTACTGGAACTGTTATGCGAAGGTCTCATGAACAAGGAAATTGCCGCCAAGACCTTTCTTTCGAAACGACGTGTAGAGCAGCTTTTGACGAACATGTACAGATCTGTGGGCGTGAAGAACCGAACAGAGCTGGTCCGATGGGCCGTGTCATCAGGAAATGTGCAAATTTAAAAAATGAGTGGTGACCGAAAAAAAAATAGGATAAAGTAGTACTCTAGCAAAAAATTCAGAAAAGCTGCTAGATGCTGGTGTTGGTAAAGAAATATCCAAATTTGAGCGCCAGTTTGATCAGTGGCCAGTTATAAGAGACGAGCGGAGCTGTAATTAAATTCTATTTGAAGTACTCTTGTCTATCTAGAATTCTTGTGGATTATTGTTGTGCTTTCTTTGGCTCCATTACCAGAAAAGTCAAGTTTGCTAGAAGACACTGCTAAAAAGTAACATAGTTGTAATTACTCCAGTGAAATAATCCTGAGATAGAGGAACTTTAATCTCAGGATTGCAAAATCCAGGATTTGGTAGTAACAGTTCTATCTGGTTTCAAGGCAATCAAAACCCTTTTGAAGATGTGTTGGCTCCATTCCCAGGGTATTTTTATCCCAGGAATGTGAAATCCTAATCTTGGGATTTTTTAATTTTATCACTAGATTCCAATAATGGATATTTGAACACCTGTAACTTTTGATCCATTATAGTCCATTTGAAACAAATTTCTTTATTTTCTTATGGGCCTGTGTCTCAGCTTGTTTCGTCTAAAGGGGGCGTTAGCCGTAATTGATTTTGATGGTTGTATTACAGCTGATGAAGGTACGTCTACGCTGTAGCTTACAACCTACAAGCCGTAAATACAGCTACTAGCTCAAAATACAATACGTTAGCCGTAACAAAAGCCATTTGTTCTAGATTAACAGCT
>Ga0210036_1000287_pt1 | contig 61526 bp, 39 predicted proteins | sample CryGeymeta201515_FD_185469 | JGI IMG/M metagenome (GOLD analysis project Ga0210036, IMG submission 185469) | Groundwater microbial communities from Crystal Geyser aquifers in Utah, USA - Crystal Geyser metaG 2015-15 (SPAdes) (version 2) | ecosystem: Environmental > Aquatic > Deep subsurface >... | reverse complement strand
CTCCTGTGATAGGACTCAGGAGTTAGGTCATACTCTATTAGGTCGTGTGCCTAGCTTGCTCTCTATCCAGACTCAAGCTAGTCTCTAGTCCAGTAGTTCAGTCTATCCATAATAATATTTATTCTAATACTCTATCAGTCTCCACACTAGCTTTTTACGCTTGCTTAGAGCTTGCTACTTATTAACAGTACTCGAGTAATTATTTGAAATAATACTAGACTACTATTAGCTGCAGCAGCTTCACACATGCGCCCACGGAAATAAAAAATATAGAGTACTTCACAATTTCCCAGACTGAAACGGGGTCCATCCATAGTTTAATCAGGGGTACGTTTATTGTAACGACAATCTGTTATTATATCTCTTGGATATGATCCACGACAAAAGCGGCTATGGGTGGGTGCCCAGTGCCCAGTAGTCAATGCCTACTAGTGCCATAGCAAGTGTGTCGTCGTGAAAAGAAAAATAACAGATCCGTTCATCGCGACTTACGTCCTCAACATTTAACATTGACTTTTTTCGCTGATTCGATACTCAAACCATTTTCTTCCATTATTACTTACTCGCAAATGATTTTTATAGTTGCAAAAGAGATGACAACGAAATGGCATGTAAAAGTAACGATCCAGTAGTGTTATCAGACGAAGACCGATTTCTGGTCAAGGTAACCGAAGATCTCCCTTCCCTGGACACGTGCTACCGATTTGTTGTAAAAAATTCCGGAGGTAGTGGGGCCGTTAGCACCTTCGTTGGTATTACCAGAGATACTTTTCAGAACAAACGGGTGTTAAAATTGAGTTACGAGGGGTATGTTCCCATGGCAGAAAAAGAATTGTTCAAGTTATGTCACGATACTTGTAAAAAATACGCGAGTGTTCAAAAAATTGCAGCCGTGCACATTTTAGGCGATTGTCCTGTGGGTCATGCCAGTGTCATCTTGGCAGCATCCAGTCCTCATCGACGAGAAGCAATGCATGCGGCAGAATACTTGATTGATGAATTGAAACGGCGGATACCTATTTGGAAAAAGGAAGTGTACGAAGGAGACAGCAGTGTTTGGAAGGAAAATGCAGAAACACGAGAAATGGAACGGTGTTCCTGAGTATGTTGTTATAACTATGTAGAAAGCAACTCTATGAAGCAACATCACCCTGCAGCCCAGTTGTTCAGAGAGTGGGAAGTTCTCGCCATAAATTAACGGGATTTGCCTCCCTGTAGTAACTTACAAACTGTGCACGCATTTTTCCCCTCCGTCGTCAGATCAAGCTAGCTACTAGACCTACTAGGATCAGCCAGCGTTAACTTTTTCTACCCTCGGAACTACCATCATGAAGCTACATTTTTACCGAGTCTTTTATCGCCTTGACTCAAGTAGCCCCTTCTTCGCCACTCGATCGCCGGCATGCAGCCTCTTCAATAACAGTGGAGCTCCTTTCAGCTACTAGCCAGACCATCATCGAAAGAGTTGTTGGTACCTCATTTTTAGGGCAGATACTACTAGTAGCTAGCTCGAAAGTGTAAACTACCAGGTACTACCATCGAAGGTTCAAAAGAATTATTACAGCGGTACGTAGTACCATACTCTACTACAGTAGTACGCCCGCCAGCATAGTAGCTATTAACTAGTACTACTACGGTACTCCTAGCTACTACTACTACTACTACTAGTAGAGTACTACTACTACCTGTTAGTGGTACCAGCTAGGCACAAGTATCGTGGAAACGACGAACGTCCCAAAGGACATTCTGTATTTAATGCGCCAATGTTCCTTAGAAGAGACTTTTATTTATTTCGGGGGAGAAATTTTTATGATGACATCAGTCACAGTCATAGTCATTGACACGGCAAAGCCAGGAATAGACACTACTATGAAAAAAAAACTGTACTAATGAATGATTGTTAATACTAGTAGTACTAAGAAAAAGCAAAAAGGTAGGTGTAGTGAAAGATCCACACCACCTTTTTGCATGAGCTACAAATACTCATCAAAGTACGGTATCGACTTTGTTAACTTAAGTTCATAGTCTTCTCAAGTGAATGCAAGCAAGCAGAGGAACAAGATATAATGAAGCTAGGGTTCAAAAAGAACCAGAGGTAGGTCAACGAAAAGCGAAAAGGATATTATTATTTGTTTGGGCCATTTTCAAGTCGAGAAATACCTCCCTGCCTGTCTCCACTGTCATCCGTTAGCACTGTATTTGACAACCTGTCTCACCTTTTGCACTCTTTTCTCTTTTTGTATCTCCCTTCTCGTGACGTATCTTTTTATCAGAGAGCGACCGGTTGTCATTGAAGTGTTGGACAGTGAGGAAGAGGAAGAACCTACCTGCACGTTCGATGACGATGCCGATCCCTCCATTGAACGTTGCTGGGAACCAACCGATGGCAACTTTACAACCAGCAACAAAGTCATAGGTGGTCATCCTTTGGCCCTTGCGGGCACTGGGGCTGCCGTTGTAGCTGCTTTATTGGTTGTGGGCAGCTTGATGCGAAAGCAAGTCAAATCACGCAAAACAAGTCAAGTAGGAGACGTTGCTACTAACGCTGATGCTGACGATGCAGCATCCAATTCGGCATCTGTACATTCCAAGGCTGGTGCGTCTGTGCATTCCAAGGCGGCATCTGTGGCTTCAAAGTCGGCCTCGATTGTCAAAGGACAGTTGCGAGAGGTGGAAGATGCCGGGAGCGTCCAGTCTCGGGTCAAAGAGTTGAAATCGTCGTTGGAAAGAGAAGCAAAGGAAAAAGAAAATCTTTTCAACCAAAACAATTTCTTGAAGAGTGCTCTCGAGGAACGCAAAGCTACTGTGCAAATGTTTACGTCGGAATTGCAGGTACGTGTGTACAATATACTTTTTCATTTAGGAGTTGTGTGACAGCGGTCCGATCAATTATCTCACAACATGTATTAATATTCTATTTTCAAATTTCCATTCATCCATATTAGAGCCGAGACGAGCAGCTGGCAAACTTTGAGCAAGAACAAGTGAAAGTAAAGGAAGAGCTGTACAAGCAGATCGAGGCCCTTAAGAAGGAACTTCAGACCCAAGAAAAATTGCAGGCAGAGAATTTGAACAATATGGATGGTCAGTGTGCCAATCTTGCCGGCAAGGTTGAGGGACTAATGGAGGAACTTGCTAGTCGCGAAGAACAATGGGAGAAATTTGAGAAAGAAGCCAAAGCCAAGGAAGGTTATTCAGCAGCTCAAGTTGAAGCAATCAAGAAGGAATACGCGGCCAAGGAACATGAGCAACAAGAGGGCTTGGTCAACAAGAAGAAGGAGTGTGCCGATCTCAGCAATCAACTCGAAAGCCTGTCAAAGGAAATGAAGGAGAGTGAAGTTCAGCTGTCTACCTTTGCACGACAACGCCAGAAGTGGAAGAACGCCACCGTCAACATGACCCGTATGCTGCAGGAAAAACAAGAAGAAATTGCTGGTCTCAACACAAGGATGGAGCTTTTCATGAGCGAGCTAAAGTCGAGAGAGGAGCGTCTCAATGATTTGGAATCCAAATTAGAAGCTAAGAATGACCTTACGCAGACTGAACTCGAGGATCTTCGAATTTCTATAAAGGAGCAACGAGAAGACAGCGATGTTTGGAGTAAAAAGACATCGGACATCGAGGCTATGCTTGGCGTCAAACAAGAGGAGGCGCAAGATCTCACCGTCAAAGTCGAAAGTCTCACTAAGGAGCTACAGAGCACGTCGGAGAAGGTAACCGCGCTCGAGGCAAAAGTTCAGGACAAAGAGTTTGTTATACTAGCCAATAAGGAGTCCATGGAGAAACAATTGCAAGACGAACAAGAGCAGCGCAGTCAATGGACCAACAAGCACGCCGAAATGTCGCGTCTTCTCAAAGCAAGACAGGATGAATTTGATTGCTTGACAGCACGCGTAGAGATCTTTGCCGCCGAGCTCCAAACTCGAGAAACAATCGTTGAGGAACTTCAAGCCAAAGCCAACGAGAAGGAAAAGACGGTAGCGGAAAAATTGTCGGCCTTCGAAAAGGAGTTTGAAGGCAAGAAAGCTTTTCGAGATACATGGAGCGAGTCTACCAAGGGTATCAACGATCTCTTGGAAAGAAAAAAAGAAGCGATTGTTGGACTTACTACGAGACTTGAGCTTTTCCAAGTCGAATTGAAGAAGCGTGAAGAACGTGTTGCTTCCCTTCGGAGTATGCTGAAGGAGAGGCAGGATGTCAGCAATGCAACACTGGAGCCATACCAAACACAGCTCAAGGTCCACCAAGCTGATTTGGATAAATGGAAGAATAGTACACAGGAGATCAGAGATTTGATGGAATCGCGCAAGGGTGAGTGTATTGGTTTGACCACCCGCTTGAACCTTTTTACCAAGAAACTTGAAGAATATGACAGCCAGGTCGACGAGCTTACCAAGAATGTGGACGTGAAGCTGAATTCTTGCTCGAGCGACATTTTGCCCCTCCAGGACACGCTGCGTAAGCAGCAGGAGGAGCGTGACAGTTGGCAGGAAAAGACATCTGATATTGGAAAGCAGCTCCGAGACCGACAGGGTGAATGTTCAGGCCTGAAAACTCGGCTGGATCTCTTCAGACAACAAACGAAATTTCACCAGGAGCAAGTTGATACACTATCTGCAAAAGCTGTCGAAATTCAGGAGCGATTCGACCTCCAAATCGTGCCTCTCAAGAAAGAGCTCGCTGTTCAAACTGAAGGACTGGAGAGCTGGAGAGAGAGCACAGCGAAGGTTGAAGGGCTTATGAAGCAAGCTGAAAAGGACATTGTTGACTTGACTGAAGAGTTGAAGGTGCACATTGCCAAACTTAAGCGCCGTCAGACAGAAGTAGCAGCCCTTCAAAGCAAGGTCTCGGCAAAGGAAGATGCTGCAATTTCGCAGGAAGATTTTTATCTTAAAGATCGCGAGAAAGAAGTACAAGAGCGGGACAATTGGGCAGGAAAAACCAAGGAGTTGGAACGTTTGCTCGGCGAAAAAGAAGGCCAAATCGTTGGACTTTCTACTCGCTTGTCACTCTTTGAGTCGGAACTTGCCACTCGCCAGACTACTGTGTCTACCATCGAGGCCAACTTTACAGAAACAAAAAGTGCCTTTCAAAACAAGATCTCGTCGTTGGAAAACGAGCTCCAATTTCAGCGTGAACAAAGAGATCATTGTCTGGAATCAACTTTGAGTATGAACAAAGCAATGAAAGAAATCAAGGAGCCATGCTTTGGGTTGTCGACGCGGCTCACACTGTTTAAGAAGGAGCTCGAAGGAAGGGAAGAACGGGTCAAAGTATTGGGCGAGCAAGTCCGCGAGAAGACCGAGAATGCTCTCGTTGTTTTGGAGCCCCTTCGAAAGGAACTTAAGAAGCAAAAAGGCGAAACGGAGAAGTGGAACAACTCAACTTTGGACGTCTTCTGGATGCTCAAGGAAAGGCGAGGTCAAATTGTGGGCTTGTCAACTCGGCTTGGTAAGTGCCTTCCTGGTTTTACATTTGTTTCTGTTGGAGCGTTCTGACCTTTCCTAAATATTTCTCTTAGAGCTTTTCATGTCGGAATTGCAAAACAAAGAGGACGCTGTCGAAGCTGCCGAGTCTAAATTGAAAGATATTGTCGCCGGGCTTGCCGAGATGGACAATCTGAATAACGAAATCAAGGTTAAAGAGGAACAAAGGCGCAAGTGGCAGAACAGCACTTACGAGCTATCTACAAAGCTTAGCGAAGTGGAGCAAAAGCGCACGTTGAACACCGCCGACGATGATGTTGCTAGCCTCTCTGCTAAGCTAGAACTTTTCCGAGGCCAGCTTAAGCGCTGCGACGAGAAAGTTGAGAGCATGCAGACCACCGTCATTCATAGGCGCGAGACTTTGACGGCTGATAAGGGATCTACAGAAAAGAAGATTGCTGCTTTGAAGGAAGATCGGGATTCCTGGATGGAAAAGACTCTTGAAATCAATTCTAAGCTGAAAAGTACCCAAAATGAATGCGTCGGCCTGACTACTCGCTGGGAGCTCTTCAAACAAGAACTGAATATGCGCAAGGAAAGCGTCAGTGCATTGGAAGCAAAACTTCAGGAGAAAGAGCAGCATTTTGACATGATGGTTAATCCATACCACAAGGAATTGCAAGTCCAGACAGACCTTCGCGATAAGTGGTTGGAAACAATCGAGAAGATGAATCGTCTATTGAAAAAGAAGGAATCTGAATGCATCAATTTCACGACGCAACTGGAGTCAGCTATTGATGAACTGACTTCGCGAAAGGAGCAAGTTGCCAGGCTGGAAACAAGCCTTGCGAATACCAAGGAAATTGCGGAATCTAGAATAGAAAGCCTGCAGAAGCAGCTTGCAGAAGCGCAGGAAGGCTTGTCAAACTGGACTGCTAGTACCGACAACATCAAGCAGCTTCTTAAAGAAAAGCGACAAGGTTGTGCCAGTCTTCAAGTTAGGCTACAAGTCTTTCGTCGTCAAGTCGAGACACAGGACAGTCGTATTGCCATGCTCGAGGCGGCTTATCAAGCTAAGCAGAATGAAGTTACCGCTCAGGTAGACGATCTTCAGGGTCAACTACGCGAGCAACAATCGGCCCGAGACGAATCCGTCAGCGCCACACTTAGTATAAACCAAGCCATCAAAGAGAAGGAACTACAATGTGCCGGCATTGCAGTCCGCTTGTCCTTGTTTCGTACGGAGCTTGAATCGAGAGAAAAGAACGTGTCGGTGCTAGCAACCAAGCTCATTGATTGCGAAGATCTGTCAGCGCTGCAAGTTAACCCCGTGAAGGCTCAGCTTCAGACCCAGAAGGACGAGCTAGTAAAATGGGCAAAGAATACTGAAGATATTCAAAGACTCTTCAACAAGAGATCCTCAGAACGTGTCGGCCTGGCGACAAGACTCGGTCTGTTCCAGTCTCAGTTGAAGACCATTGAAGAAAGTGTCTCTTCTCTCGAGGCTCGCTTGCAGAAGCGAAAGCAAGCTGCCGCCACGGAATTGACTCCGTATAAAAATGCTTTGGACTCTCAGAAAGCCGAACGTGATCGTTGGTCTGAGTCGACTAAAGAGATCCAACGCTTGTTGCAAGACCGTAGGAATCAAATCTTGGGTTTGAAGACTCGCTTTGCACTATTTAAGAAGGAGGTCAAACATCGAGAAGATTTGGTTGCTTCCATCCAGGCGAAGCTCGAGGAGAAGGAAGCCGAAATCGACGAAAACAAACTCGAGCCTGTGCGCAAGGAATTGGAAGCTCACGAGAAGGAACGCGATAACTGGGCCGAAACGACAGCTGGAATCCAGGACATGTTGAAGGCTACGCATAATGAGATCAACGGTCTAAATACTCGCCTAGCGTGCTTCACAATAGAGCTTCAAAAGCGCGAAGAAGTCTGCAGTATACTGGCGAAACAGTACGCTGAAAGCAAAGAATTGTTTGGATCTCAAGTCGAAGTACTCAAAAGCGAGCTGGCCATGCAAGTAGAACAACGCGATAAGTGGAGAGAGACGACGGCTGAGATGCGACAGCAAGTCGCTGACAGGAAGGGTCAATGCAACGGCCTTACGACCCGTGTCCAACTGTTTCAAAAGGAGATTGAAGGCCACGATGAGGCCATTGTTCGTCTCAAGTCCAAGCTTTCAGCGAACGACGTTGCCGTGGCCGAAATTGAGGAATTGAAGAACGAGTTGAAGGTACAACAAGACCATCGCAATGCGCTTAATATGTCGTTATGCGAAACGGAGCAGTTGCTTAACGAGAAGAAGGCCCAGTGTGCGGGGTTGCAAACTCGTTTGGTTGTCTTCCGCCAACAACTAAAAGAACGAATGGATCGTCTGGCTTCTACAGAGGACAAAGCCAAGGAGAAAGAAGATTTGTCAGCGTCTCGAATTGAATCACTTCAATTGGACTTGCAAGCGCAACGCGAACAGCGAGATAAATGGACCGAGACCACAAACGAGCTCAAGACTTTGCTGGAGGAGAAGGAAACTCAGTGCTCTCTCATATCAGCCGAATTGGAACTTCTTGCGGAGTTGCAGACCTAGATGCCGTGGAAGATACAAAAGGACGGACGGACGAGTATCGAGAAATGGATAAGTATATTGTTCAATCACGCCAAGAGAATAAGATGACGTAAGTATTACAACATTCGTTTCAAAAGTATACACCAGAGCGATCAACGAACATGAAAGAATTCCTGGGCTCGACACCCTTGTTGCTCCGGTTAATACATTTAATATTATGATTCTATCAACTATACATTTTGTCGTTTGTGGTACATTCCTGATGTGAAAAGAAATGGGATTGTTGGTCGCAGGACTGATAGATTACCTTGATCTCTTTCATTACAATATCGGAGTAGGAGTACAAAGTAAGCTACAGCAACTGCAATCGGTTGCCATCCATGTCGATCTCTATTCTTCGTCCATCTAAAAACGCCAAGCCCAGTACAATCAAATGCGCATTCTTAAATTTTGGCCACGGCTTCATCCCTAACGGGGTCGTAACTGGCTTTTGTGCTACCAGTGATATTGTCTGTCCCTCCATATTGTGACTTCTACCGTCATTGCCGCCCTCACTGCTACGATCTTCCAAATTTCGTTCGACCAAGAACGTTACTACCACATTTCCCCAGAGTGACTTTTCCTTTCGTAGTCGGGCATCGGTATATCGCTGATCGAACAGTTCTTGACTTACAACCATACCGGTTACTCCTGTATCAAAGATGACATACATAGGTTTGTGATCGTTCGGTTTTAGTACCGAATTCCCATTGACGGTAAACGACGAGGCTTTGGCAGTATAGTGGATGACAGGATCTCCGTATTTCCGATTCAAGTCTCGCGTCAAGGAAATATACGTACTGTTGGGTTCTATCATTCGAGAAGGTCTAGTAGATGCTCGCGTGTACAAGGTAAGAGATTTGCCGTTTATACTGTCTTGCTGCGAACGATCATCATCATTACCGCGCAAATCAATTGTCATGGCCTTCACATTGGTTTGTCCAAGAAACGATGGTCGAATCCAGCTTTCCGTATCTCGAATCAATCCAAAGAAGACTCCTCCTGAACCGTCCATTAATGATTCTGACAGTACTCCAAATATCATTCGTTGAGATGGTCCAATCACACTACTGCTGATGCTGCTGGTACTACTACTACTAATAGTAGTACTAGTACTACTATCATGACGACTGTTGTTGTTGTCTTGATAGGCATCCACAAAGGAAAAGGGTGCCATTCGCCATTCTACCTGTCCCTGATTATTATCGAACCGTTCCGTCGTTGTGGCGAGACCACTGGGTTGGGAACTGCTCGCCTGGTAACAACCATATTTTCGAGGTTGACAATAATTGGGAACGACTAAGAAGGGACTGCCTGTATCCAGAATAGCACCAAAACGATCTCCACCAACATTGTAATAGACCACGTAGGCAGCAAGGCTGGGAATATAGTGAAGTGGAACAGTGATGGATTCTTATTTATGTTATTGTCGTCTGTACTCAATGACGACGATGATGATGATGACGATGAAGCTGTTATCTCGGTCGTCGTGGTCATCGTCGTCGTTTGTATTGTGGTTGTTCCTTCTGACGTTGATGGTATTGTTTTCGGGTACGGAAACGCAATTGCTGGTGTGACGAAACACGCAGATGCTGCTGAAATGACAGACCAACCAATAAAACTTCGTCTGGTTTCATCATCTTGTCCATCATCATCATCATCACCATGAAGTAGTGATGCTTTTAGTATTGTTTCGTCCTCTCGACGGCGGTTGTGGCAGCCGTTGTTGTCGAGTAAAAGACGATGGACGATTCCGGCCTTGGCGACATTAGAGCTCCATGCGGCGGCGGCTACCGCAGGCCAGATGATAATAACCAAGAAGAGGCACAAACAGTCACCATGTTTGTCGTTCATTCGGTGATGCTATACTAGTAGTAGTACAGTAGTGGAGGATCGCTCGCGTATACTAATATAGTATACTCCATGTGTAGTAGTCGTTTTAAATAATGGTTGTTTTGGCTGAAAGAATGATTGGAGTGAAAACGCGGGAAAAAGATAATAATAATGTTGTACTCGTAGCAGGTCTATTAGACTACCTGTTAGACCATAAAATACAGTATCATGTTGTCATATGGTACAATGGTGACACCCGGCTGGCATGTTCCAAGAAGGACCTAAATCTTTTAGTGAAGCTATTTTGACTTGACTAAATAATTATTTACCAGTACCGTCTGTGAATAATGCTATTCAGCAATCACGGACGATACAGTAAATAACAAGAGTACCTTCTACTTCATAAGAAGTATTCATCATCACAAGATCACAAGTCCTTGCTTTCTTCTATTATTTGAAGGACATACAATAGAAGACAACCACACATCTCTGTTTGCCTTTCTTTCTTTAGCATCATCACCACTTACATGAAAGTAGTAGTATGGACTCTGCCAGATCGAAACGTGACAGACGACACAAACGCCTACAACAACACCACCAACCGACGGCAATAAGTGTTGCCCATTCTTCTAATCAATACGACAACAACTACTTAGATATATCGCAATACACGGCTGCTTCGAAAGGACGTTTGATTGGGATAGTAATTATATTTTTTTTGGGAATTGTTTCGTGGCAACATTCTGATTTTTTGTGGCAGAAATTGCATCGCAGTGTTGCTGGTGGTGGTGGTAGTGGTGGTGGAGGTGCAAATAGTGGAAGCAATGTAAATGATACTTCTACGACTTCCACCACTGCGTCCACTGATATAATATTGTCTACCCAAGCCGAACCCAGGAACATCAACAACAACAATGACAACGTCATCATACCTCCCAACTGGAGAGCTCCAGGCGAATTACGATTCGATTGGTCAAATCTTCCCGTTCAATCTCAATTGGCCAACGAGTTCCTTTCTCACCAGACCAGATGTGACTTGCCTCTGATGGCCTTTAGGAATCGTAATGCTGCCGGAATGGGATCAGATCTGCACGTCTACGGCATGGCACTTTGCAATGCACACAGAAGAAATGTGCGCATGTTCACACCGCAGCCTTGGATGTACTGGGATCGAGATATATGTGATGCTGCCATTCAACAAGAAGTCATACCGAAATCAATGTCTAGTATGAGCTGCTACTTTCCGTCCCTCGAACTACAATGTCCCAACGATCAACAAAATGCCACAGAATTATGGACAGAAGCTCAACGTCAGAGCTCAAAGGGAAACGGACACTACAAACGTATTTACTGGGAAACACACGAAGACATGAGTTGCGCCTCTGTGCTGAATCGACCCAATGCCTATGGATTGTTCAAAATCATGGATGTTAGAGCTGCGATTACTGAATTACAATTCTCGCAAGTATCGTCCGTGCTTTTGCAAGAAGCCAAACGACAACATGCACTCGTGTTCAAAAACAGCAAGTACGGAAGAGCACCACCACCACACCAAATGATCACCTGCCACGTACGATGGGGAGATAAGGGACGAGAAATGGCACTCGTGCCCATTCAAACCTACATTGCAGCCGTCCACAAAATGGCCGAACGAGCCAACTTGCATCCCAACGAAACGCACGTATTCTTAGCGTCGGAAGATCCGAGAGCGGTGGAAGCATTCAAACGTGCTGCACATCCGCAGTGGACCATTTATCTGGATCAGTTTTACGTAGAAATGCTTCCTCATCGGAACAACCAAACGCAGGAAGTTGCCGGAACGGCCAAATCTGGTTACGGACACACTGGGCTACTTGCACTTGGAAGTATGATTGTGTCCATGGAATCAAATTATTTCATTCTCTCGACAGGATCGAACTGGAGTCGTGTGATGAACGAACTACGCAAAAATGTCCTTCGACCAAGATGTCATTGGAAGGGACAATCGTCAACCAATCGAACCGATATAGATTGTACAGCCTTGATTGATGTGCAACCAGCATCATCGCAATATGAAACAGGTGTCCCAGCTAGAGTTAGTCAACATGCCTTGATTGTACAAAAACTAAGAACCATTCGAAAGCAGAATCACCGCGGCTGGGTAGGACCGACTGCGATTAGAGATGCCATAAATTTTGGATACGACGTCAAACCAGAAAGTATCATTGCAAAGGAGGAACATGCCAAGAGAGTCAAATATCCAAGATTGCAAAAACGACAGAGAAGACCAGGGGGACGACGTCGACTTCATCGACGACTGAAGCAAAAGTTGGAGCAGCTGCGATCCAAACCCATGTTTAACGGAACATCGCCTACGACGGCTCGGTAGCCATCGCGAATTTTAGATTCGTACGGGCAGCCACCATCCTTTTAGCGCAGCATTATACTCAGCGAATATCACCTTTTTTAATTTGGTATTCGTGTGCTGTGTCTCATTCAAAAACGGTTTCACCGTATGGCGTATTGTAAGGTGGAATGGCAACTGGCAACTTGCTACTTTTGTAGAATCGCTTTCACCACCAGGCAAGCAAGACGTCAAGTGAACGGTGTTTAAAGCCTAGCAGGTGACTGTGGGAATGGCCCTATTCAGAAATCGAACATTAGGTTGCAGCAGACATTTTTGTCCAAGCAGTTGCCTATGGAATGATGGGCAAGATTAATATTTTACTCGAATATTACTTTTTGATATCCTAAATAATAGATCAACAACGGCCCGCCGGTGGTGGTTGCTGGTACGCCACCACTACGTTTTAGAGTTAAGGTTTAAGCGAAGTGATTGCAGTAGTGAATTCTGTTCGTCTATGTTGTGGTCACAGGTGTGCGTCATAATCTTCAAATATTTTGGCCATCCATGTTTTTGCTGTCGTATTTCTACGGGATGCTCCGTAGGCAAATTACCTGGTACTGTACCTGGTACTCGAGTACCAGGGTACCTTACACGATCAACTCTCTCTTAGTGCATTATTTTACTAGGCTAGAGTAGTAGTGCCAATAACAGGTAGCTACGACTATTCAGTACCAGGTACTCTACAGAGCATTATTTTAGAAGACTGTTTGCCATTTAACAGACTCGACAGTAGCAAAGCTGTAATAAGCTCCCTTTCATTAACCAAACCTCATACAAGCGAGTTGTGTTCTTGCGTGGTGTTGAGTGTCAGATAGATTGTCTCTCCTACTATCCAAATTCCTCCAGAGTTCTTCAGAGAATAAAAGAAGAGGACTCAAGTCTTGTACTTCTAATTTCTAATAAGGAAGAATCGGTGTGCTGAGTGCTGAGTGCTGAGTGCTGAGAGACTCCTTGTCTACTACTGCACCAAGTGATATTACATAATACCGTATTTTCATTCAATTCTTGTCCACACAAACACAATGGCTGACAAAGAGCCCGCAATTAAAGAACACCAATTGATGGATTCATTGGGTATTTCGTTGAGCAACGATAACAGCCCAAAAGAAGCAACAGCAGCAGCAGCAGCAGAAGAAGACGACGACGAAGAAGAAGCCCCGGAAGACTTAGGGTACGAAGTGACGGATACACCAGATACGGCCGCTGCTAATTGGTCAAGCTTGCCTAAACCGAAAGCTTCAGTAGCCCTGGAAGGAGAAGGTGCTAATGATTTGGATGCACTGGAAGAACTGGTACCGAATCTCAAGCATCGACGTGGCAGTTGTGAATTTAAAGAAGGAGCTCTTACGGTGGCAAGAGAAGTTGACGTGGATGATGTAATCCGCGCGTCTGCAAACGAGAAGACCAGTCCGCCGTCACAACCACAGAAGGAAGATAGGCGGCAGTCTATGCAATCGGCTGCGTCGTCTACGTTCAATCACAACATATCATCGACGGTCGAACCGGCCGAGATCAAGCGGTTTGATTCTATGCGAGTACAAGAGAGCATTGATGACTTGTCAGGAAACCCTGGGAAACCGGCAGCAAAGGGAGATGGTGACGACGACAGCTACGCTTCCTCGAGTACTGATGAGCACAACAATGGAGAAGGAGACGATGACTACCTCGCGAAAGCAGGTTTGTACGACGGTCTCGGCGACAACGAATCGGATACACCAGCTCCCGGAGAGGGTAACAATGTGACTGAAAAGACGTCGGCAACAGCTGCCGCAGTTCCCAAGGAATTCATCAATATGTCTTCGGGGCAATCTCTCAGTACTGCCACGCAAACGCACGAAGTTCGGATGCCCATGTATTTGCCAACCTTCAAACCTGCTACGGGCTGCACCAATGCTAGCGACTTTATTGTCCGATGCTTTGTGGCACGACTTCGTAGTGGCATTACCGTCGTCAAACATGGACGATCCCGATGGTGCAAGTCGCGACTCCGGATTTTGCACATTCATCCCGATGGATGTTCTCTGTCTTGGAAGCCCGCCGAAGGAGAACCTACCAGCAATCGACGTCCTCCCAAATTGGATTTGACACAGTGTCTCGAAGTACGACACGCCTGGAGCCCGGATCCTCAAAACCCCATGTACACTGGAACTTCGATTTTGCGGCAAAAATGCGAAGCTGCCAATGCTCACAAGAGTTTTGCCTTGATTTTTCCTAAGCGAACAGTAGATATTACTGCTGTGACCGCCGATCAATGCAAAGTCTTGATGGAAGGCTTTAGTGCCTTGTGTTTTCGATTGCAAGTTGCCGATTTGGCTGGAAAGGGAAATTCTAGCGCTACCAAAAAGGGTGGCGCGAGAGGAATGCCCGAAGAAGATGGAATCAGTACTACGGCCAGCGTGACCTTGACGAACGTGTCTACCCCCAAGGGGCTTCCTGCAAAATCTGGTTAGGAGCGAATATTTGAGGAAGTGTTGTTTGTCGAATGACATATGTTAAAGTATCTTATCATGGACACAACCACCAACTAGTTCTCCTACCAGCAGTGATATTAGCAAAGCATGGCAAAGAAATCAGCCCCCAGATTCCATCCTGGTAGTTTATATAACCCCTACGTATCCATGAAATATCAGTACATATCCAACATCATCTTTGTGCTGTGTTATATTCCAAAAATATTACTCCAGAGAGTTACTTAAGTGCTTAGTATTTATTTCAAGTAGTCTAGTAGTCTCTGGATGCTACTAACTACCAGGTACTGTACTATTAGTAGCAGGTCTATTCGCAAGCGTAGAAGAGTTTGATATCAATGGTACATGCCTTGGTAGGAGTAGCATATCTTTGGCGCTAACATGTTCCAAATGAGACGCACTATTGCTCGTTCCGCGTGTCGTTAGCTTTTTTTGTAATTGACATTTTTTTTGAACTTTTTCAAATTTCCCATTATCATCATCACTCTGTACTTTCTCCAACGACCCAATAACCATCCACAAGCAATCAACAAAACGTAGACCTACTTTGGGTAGATACAAATACATTAAATAAACATATATACACTGTTATAATCACGTACAATCAATCATCAAAATGGCTGTCATGAAAATGGAACGACCCGGCGAAATGCTGATGGTGCAACAGAAGAAGGAGGAGGAGCAATGCGCTTCGGTGTTTTTCAAATGGATGAATGGCAAGGTAATAATGATTCGATTGATATTGACAGTGGAGAAAAAGTAACACTTAATGTTCCACAAAACCTCACGCACATACTTACAAACAACTATTACTACTACAGACCCTCTGTTTGATGGTCAACCTCGAGGACGAGGACATTGGCAGCATCAAGAAACGTTTGGCAGAACACTCGCAAATCAACAACTCCACCACGACCACGACGGATGCTTCCTTTGTTGTTGCATCCAAGGACTTGTTCTTGGTTTGGAACGGTAAACCCTTGGACGATGACCTTGTACTCCGCGATTATCATTTTTCGACGGGTACTATTTTTTGTCACAAACGAAACCGTGGTGGATGTTTTGCGCTCAGTTTTAGTGTCTTGATGGTAATCCTTGCGTCCATTCTTGGCTCTACCGTGACCTGTGGTGCATCCTTGATTATGGTACCCATCTTGTTGCCACTATTGTTGGTGTTGCCCTTGTGTTGTTTATAAATGCAGCAGTGTGCGCCGCAATTTACTCAAACAAGCAGCAAGAATGAAGACTGCAAACAATTGCACTCATGTCACCAACAACCATATTATTTTGTCTAATGTACTAGACTATACAAAATACAAAGTTAAGGTTGACGGTGGGAAAAAGCCTTCAATTGAGTCTAGGTTGGGGGCCTGTGGGGATCGACCAACTTTTGCTCCCAATCAATGGTATATGGTATGATCATGTGTGCTCTTGGTTGTCTTGTATTCGCAGACAGCTGGCAACATCAAGCAGTGAGTGTGTATACAGTCAGCAGAGAGAGAGAGAGCGCACTGCACTATAAGATATACATAGTATGTTTTCAGTATTCTTTCAACAACATTAAAATAATATTCCAGTGTATTCATCGTCATTGTATGCAGAAACTGTTTTCACAAACCAGGGCACCTACGAGTACTACAAATATATGTACGTAACAAACCACTCAGGCTAAATTGCGTTTGCATTAAGTTTGGTCCAAGAAACCTAACAGCATGCAACAAGTTGGCTTGTCGTTGTGCTCAGAATCTACCTAAACGAGATTGGGTGGTACTCAGTGTTCATCATAAGTCGAAGGGAACTTTCATCGACGAGTTGGACCACAGCATAATATTCTTACTTGCGTATTATTACTTTTAGCAGAGCGACTCAAGCAGGGACCATTGCCACATCTTCCTTAACCTATCATAATTCATTTATCGAACTTCTCTCAGGGCTCAACGTGTCCGATTCCCCCGGCATTGCGTTTGTAAACAACATTGATAGCGTCGGTATCTTGGTTTCGAAAGACGTAAAAGTCATGATCGGTATAATCCAAGGCAAAGACGGCCTCTTCCAAAGAAATGGGATGGGTAAGATCGTACGACTTGACAGAGGTAATCACTGGCTTTTCGGGATCGGCAAATTCGTCGTCACTGTCATCCGTCCAGTTTTGTTCGGCTTCCATTTCTTCCAATACCGCCATCAAATCATCCCCTGTTTTGCTGCCTCCATGAAATCCATCCATTCGGCGTTCCTTGTACTTGCGCAATTTGCCATTCTGTGATACATTTGTAATGGAGTGTTTTGGTTTGGGAAAGGGAGAAGAAAAAAAGCGCGAAACGAATGAATGTAAAAGAATGAGAAACGATCACTCCCACAACAAATGACAAAACTAATCTTCATCAAAAAAGTGAAATACCGTACCAAAGCATGGGCTACCGCGTCAATAGACTCGTACATATCCGGAGTCTCTGTTCGGCAATGAATGGTCGTTCCTTTCAAATTGGCCGTAATTTCGACTCGGTGGGAATTCTTGACCTGTCCAAAAAAAAAAAAAACAGAAAGAACGGAACAATGTAAGAAAAAACAAGCAGTGACAAAGAAATAACACATGATCAATAGAGTGAATTCTTATGCTTTGTATTCAAAAAGCCAGCAAAGAAATTTAAACGACAAGACGCATATCCATCCATCTCCTTTTGATATCGTAGACTCTCCAACCAAAGTTTGGTTCATGTATCCCAGCTTTCCATAACAAATGATCAGGAAAAAATGCCACAAGGATACTCACGAAGAAAAGCAACAACAACAAAAACAACAAAAAGGTCCAACAAACAAAAGTCACACTACTCTACTGTATCGTATTTGAACTCACTTTGGGGTTCTTGTTAACGCTCAAGTGTACATCGCATTCACGAATGGCGCCATTGCTCGTCAATTTGTGAATATTTCCACCGATTCGTTTTTGAACGTAATCCGTCAGGGCTTTGGTCAGTTCAATATTCTTGCCCGCAATTACCAATGGAACTGTATCGGCCGTATCTTCCGGTGCATTGGTAGACATTTGCAACAACAAAAGGGAAGCGGGCGATCGTGTTTGTTGTTGGTGTGGTTGCTGCTGCTGTTGCTGCTGCTGGCCCAAGGTTGGTGTCATGGTGGTAAAACCAGACGTCAAGCCGAAGAAAGTGATCAGAATAAGAACGCGCATGATAACAGGAACGAATGGAGGTTTGAGAAAGATGAATAGGTGAAGATAATATAGTCCGAAAAAACTTGGGAAACGACGTGTTCGGGTGCTACTCTTTTCGATTTTTTATAGTTGCTTTGTTTGGTGTTGTTTTGTTTTTGATTTATTATGCCAATAGTTCAAAAGAATGTGGACGAAGCATATGCAGCTTCGATGGAATGCAGAAAGTGTCAAATCAACCACAAAAAGAGTGTTCGCAAAGATAGCAAAGATCGTGTTGTCTGACGTTTTTTGGGCGGAGACAAGAACAGACGGATTGTATAGTTGATGTAGAGATAGAGTTACATTCATTCAGTTGTCTAAACTATTTTAGGTATAGAAATTGCTTTCATATTCGACAAAATGGCAAATTTATGACAAAATTTTCTGCCCCTGTTTTGTCTTTTGATCCTTTCAATCGCTAGATCCACGTCTAGGACCTTCCTTGGTTGGTAGGGATTCGACGCTGGGCTACCAATCAGGCCTTGGCTTCAGCAAGAACCTGCTGGCGTGTAGATCTTCCTCCCCGAAGAAATGGTACGCAAGTATTTGCATGACTGACTGCATCCATACTACTGTGGTACAAACCAAAAAAATCAGAATACAGAACACTCAAAACTGGCGCCGCCTCGCTACTAGTAGTAGAGTGAAATTTCGCATAGCTTCTTCAGCAGCACAAGCTTTCAATCTCCATGATACAAGAAACGTGTGTTAGCTATAAACATTGCTTTCTTATTCTTCGTTACCAGGAACGTATTACGGGCAACTCTTTCATTCTTACGTGCTTCGGCTGCTAGAGTACTTCACAAAAGGCATGCTTTACACTACCACTGAAGTCTCGTCACGAGTAGTCTAGTCGTAAGTAGACTTATTAGTCTAGCTACTACTACTAGTAGTAGTAGTTGGCTCTGGTCCGTCTGCTCTTTGCTCCCTACTAGATGACGTTGTGACGTGATATTCGCGAACAAAACAGTCATTGGTGATCGCTCACAAGGCAGTTCCTAGTCCATGAAATTCCTTGTAGTAGACTAGACTAGCTACAGTAGTAGACTAGTAGTATTGTTACCAGGTACGAGTATTATTTTTTTAGTCCTCAAATAAATACGTGCAGTAGACCAGTCTAAAACAATTGCTGCTGACGCTGTGACACAAATTTCTTTCTGAACAACAACGAGAACTACGTTCACGCAACAGCGTCAGGGTCAAGTGAAGGCCAGAGAGACAGAGCAAATAATAAGCAAGAAACCTATCTGGTCGGATAGCGGCAGCAATCAGTCAGAAGTCAGAAGCCGTAGCTTTCTTGGATGCTTTCCAACGTTCAATCCATCAACAACCCCCAATAACGTGCCACCGCCACGAACAGAATCATCATTGAAGACCATTAGACAATCATCAGTGGAGCATGCATCCGTTTTTGGGTCCGAATCGACAAAAGAAGCACTGTCAGGAGTATCAACAACAGCAGCAGCATCAGCAACAGCAGCAACAATCCCTTCCAGCTAACAACAGCATGAACTCATCCTCTCCCCAACATCCAGTGTTGACATCAGAAGCAGTGGCAGCACTGCCCCCACCAGGTAGGTTCACACAAAGGTCGGCGGGGGTGAATGGTGAATGTATGCACAGCCTTCATTCGCCCAACTAATGCAAATTTCCTCCCTTATTACAATTACTTTATGATTCTGAATCCTGAATGTGTCTATACTGATGTCTGATGTAGGCTTATCGGGTCCCTCGTCCCTGACATTTTCTCCTCTTAACCGAGGAGAATCTACTGATAACGATGACCTCTTTCTGGCATTTGTTGCTACCTCGTCCATGTTGACAGCACAGCATCCTCAACGACTGGAATTCAATAATCCATTTCCTTCATCACAATTATCATCAGCAGCAATTACAGCAAACAATAAAAGAGCGGGGGCTTCGTCGTCGTCATCGTCATCGTCGTCGTCCGAGCGACAAATTTTTGTGTTAAATGTATCCAATATACTTTCGCAACACAAACAGAAGCGAAGTTTATCGTCCTCCACAACGTGCAAATTGTCAGGACCACCACAGCCACACGAACCGTTACCAACGTACGAATCAAGTCTTTCCAAATTACCGGTTTATCCGTTACTAAGAATACCCACGAATAGATCGAAGACTGATACAGCAGCAACGTCGACAATCTCAGTACCCAGCTCCAAGAATAGATTCAAGACACAGGAGTTTCCGAAACCTTCATCGAAAACGTCAGGGGTAGCAAATACATCCATATTATCCGCAGCTTTTACGAGCCGAAACAAATCAGAAGCAACAACAAGAAGCACGCCACAACTACAATCTACTGCCAACGCCACTGCGACGACATTTCCGAATATATCCTCCACTTCCCTTATTCAATTTTCCTGGTGCTGTTCGACCAGTCCGAGCAGTTCAGTAAGAGATCCGGTATTCTTGCCGGCAAAAACGAATAATGTATTGCGATTGTTGGTTCCAATACGAGGCTCCCTTTATGTGCAACACGGTATCCTAGAAGAAGCACAACCGCTATCGCTCGTGTACGACAGATCGAGACACAAACCACCATCACCATGGCGGAGCAATAAAACAAACAACGCTTCAAATCAAAACAATACCGATGCCGAAGATTCCCAGTTGAGTCCAGACGGACGAATGGTCGCCTTTGTCGTAGCGGGAGAACTGTTTGTTGCGCCCTGTGACAGACATTACGGTAGTAGCAACAACTGTTGCGTCGTGACTGGCGAACTTGAGTGCGTACAGGTAACGTTTGGAGCCACGGACGTTATTTCGCACGGAGTGGCAGACTTTATCGCACAAGAAGAAATGGATCGCTACCGTGGCTTTTGGTGGCATCCAGACTCGAACGGAATTTTGTTCACCAAGTTGGATGAATCTCCCGTTCCCAATTATCGCATCCTGCATCAGGACGTAGGTAATGGCGTGGGACCGCCAGCCAACAACCATTTAGGGGCCATGATGTCTTCCTCCGTGGAAGGAGGAGATGGGTTTCATCCTAATGGGAATTCTGGAATTACCAGTCACTCTTCCTCCAATGTCGCCACCTACGAAGATCATAGATACCCATTTGCTGGTAGTGCCAATCCCTCGGTTTCATTAGGTTTTGTTGAAGTCAACTACGAGACATATTTTGGTGGATCTAATACCAGTTTCGAAGAAGAACGTAGAGATGCAGCAGAAGAAAAATCAGCAGATCAACAGGCGAGAGAGGAATGGGATCGTGTCAGATGGTACGAGTCTCCTCGGGAAGCTCCTGAATACCTGGCGAGAGTTCAGTGGCTGCCAGATGGATCGGCATGTGCACAATGGCAAAACAGGAACCAAAATACCTTGGTAATGACAAGAATGAACGTTCGAAAGGCAGAACCGGCTCGTCCGCTGTTAATAGAGCGAAGTCAATATTGGATCAATCTACACCACATGCTGAGACCACTACCGTACGCGATACACCCGGATATTTGTGACGGCACTGTCGATAATATTCCTTCTCTCCCGAACCCACTACCGGAGGGCTCATTTTCCTTTTTGTTTGCATCGGAGCGCACTGGCTATTGTCACCTCTACCTTTACACGTACGCTCCAGGATGCGTTGGAGACCAAGCGATCTTGCTAAAATCCATATCTGGCGACGGCAATTGGATGGTGGAAAATATCGTTGGCATTGATATGAAGCGTGATACAGTGTATGTCATGGGGACTTTTGATTCTGTTTTAGAGCGACATTTGTATGCTCTTCCCCTCACAAAAGAGCGCTGTTACCACTGCTCAGGGGTGGGATCAGGAGATCACTACTCCAACGAAGATATTACTGGCAACATGAATTTGACAAATTCGAAGGATATGAGTACTGCGTCCAAACCCGACTATGTTAATCACAATCACAATCACGGAGTACGCCACGGTTTAAAGCAAGTCATGAACGTACTTAGCGGTAAGAATAGATCTCGCAGCAACAGTGGCACCGCTACAGCGGATCTCCACTCCTCTACTGCGGGCACTGTCCATCCTCTGAGACTGACGGTAGATTCAGGAATGCACAGCGTTGTTATGGATGAAAAGTGTCAAGCATTTGTTGACACAAGTTCGGATTTGGATCGTCCGACCACTGTGCAGCTGTTTGCTTTGGACCATGGAGACGAAGACGGCAATAACAATAGAGATTCTTCGATCCGTACTGCTAATACGGGGACAGTCAAATCAACATACATTGTCACCATTTATGATGCGCTCCACGACGAAAAGACCATGACGGCATTGAGCTTGACAACTGCAACGAATGCTCGTAATTCCAACAACCAAAGCCACAACGGGATACCCGGTAAAACGCATCGGTTGCTTTCAAGCCTACCAGCTCCAGAGCTCTTGTCGTTTCCGACATCTGATGGATCCGAGACTCTTCATGCAGCGCTGTATCGCCCTGATCCGGCTAAACATGGTCCTGGTCCTTATCCTTTGGTTTGCGCCGTATACGGAGGCCCTCATGTTCAGCGAGTCAACCGATCTTGGTCTCAGTGCGCCGATATGCGTGCACAGCGATTGTGCTCTCTTGGATTTTGCGTTGTCAAGTGTGACAATCGAGGCTCTTCGCGCCGCGGCATGGCCTTTGAGTCCGCCATTGCTCGACGCCTTGGCCGTCTGGAAGTTCTCGATCAGGTTGCCACAGTTCGACACTTGACGCTTCGAGGAATAGTTGACCCATCGCGCGTCGGAATTTATGGCTGGTCGTATGGTGGATACCTTTCTGCCATGTGTCTTTGCCGAGCTCCCGATGTGTTTCATGTGGCTGTCGCTGGTGCTCCAGTGACAAGTTGGGATGGATACGATACGCACTACACGGAACGATACATGGGTCTGCCATCGGAAAATGTCAGCGGCTACAGAGAATCTGCCGTGTTTGATCACGTACCCAATATCCGAGGCCGTTTGATGCTGGTGCACGGATTGATTGACGAAAATGTCCACTTTCGGCACACGGCGAGACTCATCAATCGTTTGATTAGCGCTGGAAAAGACTACGACCTACTGATTTTTCCAGACGAGAGACATTCGCCTCGGCGTCTCCGTGATCGAATTTACATGGAACAGCGGATCAGCGACTACTTTGTCCGACATTTGGGTGGTAATAGTAGTGGTGGCGGTAGTGGTGGGCCTGTTGGGGCCAGTGGCAACACCAGCGTTGCTGTGAGGAGTGTTCCTGGTCACCTGTGATAATCTCTTCGATAAATTGGTACAGTAGACTTATCGCTAGCTAATATATTGGAATGCTGCAGACACATCATTATTAGCGCTACTAGTTTTGGCAAGCTAGGGAAGTCACAGTACCGTAGTCTACTAGCTAGTACAGTAGACTCCTACTAGCTAGACCAGTAGCTACGATACTCTACTAGCTAGTAGTAGGTCTAATACAGTACTAGGTACAGTACCACCATGGTTAGCTATTCGTGGTAGCAGCCGTAGAGTAGATTATTTGAACAGCTACCGTCGCGCAGGCGGACATTTCGAGCTCCGAGCTTTGATTTAACTCTCCTCAACGGATGAAAAAAGGTTACCTTGACTTTGGACATACGACTGCACAGCCAAATCGTGTTTTACATTCAAGCAATCCAACAACACATGACAATAAAGTAGTAAGTCAGCAACAGCCAACAACCAACAACCAGTACAACGTAATAATAAATAAATAATCATCAACAACAGCATCATGTCAGAAACCCCCGGATGGTTAAGTCCCACAAGTGGTGCTGGTGCCCCTGCTGGAGATTCCAACACATTTGAGATGACGAGTGGAGTAACCCCCGAGCCTTCCCCCGGTGCTTCAGCTGCTGCTGGGTCCAATGGCAATTCTTCTGGCGAGGCCGCCACCGACGACAATGATCTGCCGGGTGTAATCTTGACCATGAGATTGGCTAATATGGGAGTCGCCATTGCTCTTGTGGCATGTTCGGTACGTTTTGTTGATGTAAGAGGGGGAAAATGCTGTGTGCAGCATGCAATGTGCAATCCACACGGCACGCTTTTCCCAATGCAATGTGTTTGTAGCTTTGTGTATGTGTGCGCGCGTCCCTACCAGCTTTCTCATCTCTCTTCGCTCTTATAACAACCTCTTTTACTACGCTGTATTATTAAGATCCTGGTTATGATTGGTATTCCAAGTCCCGACACATTCGTCCTTGCTATTTACGCAACCTGTGGAGGACTTCTCATCTGTTGTCTCGAGACTCAGCTCAAATTCTTGCGCGTCATTATTGCCGTCAATTTTGGGTTTTTGTTCCACAGTCTTTGGAGATTTATTTTTTATTTGTTGCTGGCGACTGTTACATGGTCCTACAATGATCTGTTTGGACAGATCGTGTCAGGATGCCTGGTAGGGTGTGCCGTATTCAATACCTACGTACTCTGTCGATATCCTTCGTACCGAAAAATTCGGGAACGCATCGCCGAAGAAGAGGACAAGCGCATCGAAGCACGCATCAGTAAGGAAGTCAAGAGGCAAGCTGTGAAGCAGATGACTCAAACCAATGCATCGTAAAAAAATAAAAAGACAAGACAACAAAAATGACGCACAGATGGGAGATGGGATCACGTCAACCTCTTTAAACATTGAATATCAGTATCTGTTACAAAAATAAAAATTACAATTTGCATACTATATAACAGAATGACAAGGATGCATCAAATGGTGTAACTGTAGGACGAAGTTTTCTTTTTGTCGTTCTCCTTAGTCTGGACGGGCATGCAATTTTTGCGTCATTTTGGGGTGCCCACCACTCTGGTCGTCGACTCATGTATTTTTTCACTACTAGTAGGCAGCGTATGAGGGAGCCTAGGCTCTTTGTGGATTTTGACTCGAATAGAGGGGGAGAAAGGCGACGATGAAGAACTGTTTTGCCCACAAAACGTCCGGCGTTAAACCAGGTCAAGTCGACAAGGATTGTCATATTCGAAACACTAAAAAATAAATCCGCGTGTGTGCGTGTTGTTGTTGTTGTTGCTGCTGTTGTTGCTATGATTATGTTTCGACCTTCTGGAATCTTGACACCATCCAATCGCCGCACAAAACCAAAGAAAGGTATCGTTTTTGACTACAACTATGGTGACACAAAATTGATAGGCTGCTGCAGTGTTATAGATAGATGCTGATAAATAGTACGCATAAACAGGAGAGCTGGTGGTCATCAGCACCAAGGTGACTTAAGCTAGCTAGTAGTAGGTCTACTCTGCCCCTGTCGTTTGCGAATAATAATACATTAAAACTACGGGTTTACATGTGATTCAAAAGGCCGGAAAAGAACTTCCTTCAAACCATCGCTTATTAAAAAGCTGCCAACGAAAACATCATCAACAGCGCAACCTGAAAAATAAGTATCAAAATATCGATTCAAGATTCAAGTGAGGCGCATACACATACCAGTACATCAATCATCACAGCAGCCAAGTTGGTTCAGTATTCTTTTTTCGTGTGCACTCACTCATTCATCATGAGTTCGCATCACGATCACCAACAGTATCTGCAGAATCATCGAGACCATAGTACCCAACAGCATCAGCATCAGCAGCATCAGCAGCAGCAGATGAATCATTATTACGGAGACAACAACAACAATAATCATCACAGCAATACCAACTATGAGAACGCCACCTTGAATGTCAATCAGCATCAACAACAATATCAACAACAAGCAGCGTCTCGCAAGCGACGCACAACGGAAGATCACGATAACAACAACAACAACAACAACAACAACAACAACAACAACAACAACAACAACAACAACAACAACAATGGCAGTAGCGAGGAAGGAACGTGGCATTCCTTCAAGCGCTTACGCCTCAGTACATCGTTAGAAGAATCTGTTGGTAGCATAAAAAATGGAAGCGAAGACAAGGTGAATCATTCGTGGAACGAATCGAACTATCTGCAACAGCAACAGCAAGAGCAACAACAAGAGCAACAACAAGAGCAAGCTTACTATCAACAATCAGCGCATGTACAGTATCATCATCCAACCATGAATCAGCACCTTCATCAACAACAACAGCAGCAGCAGCAGCAACAACAACATGCAGGTCAACGGACACGATCGGAAACTCCCGTTCAAAACACTGCCCATAATAATTATAATCATAACTATAATCATTATCATTATCATCAGCAGCAGCAACAACAGCAGCAGCAACAACAACAGCGAAAAGCAGAAGATTATTCCAAAATGAATCATGCGTTAGGATTACTGCATCAACAACGCCGTCAACAACAGCAACAACAACGAGAAGGATTAGGATTCGAAGGAGCAGGAAGAGAAGTAGAAGTGGAGGCCTCTACCATCATTACATCCAAAGTATTGGCTGATGACTGGGAACATGGTCGTATGAGTCATTCGTGTGATCCCGAGGGACGACCAATAGCACAATCACATTCACAAAGACAACAACAACAACAACAACAACAACAACAACAACAACAACAACAACAACAACAACAACAACAACATCAACATCAACAACAGCGTCTTCGTCGCCATGCGGTGAAATTACCTTCCGATTCCAAACTATTGTAAAAAAAAAAAGAAGAATTACAACGAAGAAGAAGAAGAAGAAGAACGTGCAAGGCTGGAGCGGAGTTCTAACTGTTGATACACACAAAAAAAAGCCACTACTAGTAGCTGCAAGAGCAGTCGCAGGCCTACTATTATATAGAGTCCGATAGAGGAGCGATTGGTGGTGCGTGAAATAGAATGCTGCAATTTTGAGAAACACAGCGCAAGTTTTCTACCCGTATAAATAAAACAGCAATCTGTATCTCATACGACTCCTAGACTACTAGTAGTTTTCTGCATGAACTACTACTAGTAGACTACCATACTCTACTCGAGATCGAACCTTATAATTATTGATATTATATTTCTGGTAAAAGCCATGTGTATCGGTAGAAAAAGAGAGATTTCTGGCTCAACAATATTATGGTATGGGAAAGAGTTGATGTACGCCCGAATTGTGGACGACTAAAAAAGCCCATTCACGTATAGTCATACTATACTACAGTAGTCTAGCTAGTAGTCACCATCGTTGCCTACACGATTGATGAAGAAGTACAGTAGTTACACCTTGCGATTCTTGTACTTGGACATTGTTTTTCTTCTGTGTGTTTGGTTCTGTAATGTTATAATATGTCTGTATGCACTATGGTTTTTGCTGCATGAACAGCACGACCTACTACACCGCGTACAATACAGAATACAGATATTACCCTTCTCTTGTGTTCACCGATTGTTTTTACTATTTTTTTCTCTCACCTCTTGCAAGACAAAACATAAAATGCAATCTTTTGGCAGACAAAATTGCAAGCGAAGGATTTTTCTTTTTGGAAAGCAATTCATCATTTTGTCACTTCTAAAAATTAGAAGCTCTCTCCGTTCTGCTGTATCTCTCTCTCTCTCTCTCTGTGTTTGTGTTTGCGTTTATGCTTGCAGTGATGCCTGTTTGACGTGGTGAAAGAGAGAAAACGTATCGAATGGTTAAAAACGAGAGAAAAGAAACTTGAGGCATCAAATATCTCTGGTCAGCTTCACGAGAGTGGAAAGCAGGAATTCGGCACTCTTTTGAGGTTGTTTCTCGGCTTGACTCTTTGGAGGTTGTCTCCCGGCTATACACTACACCACTTCTCCTTTTAGCCATCGACTCCCCTCCCCTTCCTCCTTTTTCTTCTCGAGTCTCGAATAGTCGTATGAAGACACAACAACATACACAATACTATCACTATCACCTATTACCACCTGCAATATAAGTACGTACCAATTTACGTCTCCAGTTATCCGCATCTGGATCAAAAACAAACGAAGATTCTTTCGTAAACAGCATATCAAAGACAAAGATAAAAGTAAGGAAGACAAGGACTGTCAAGAATTGCAACCATCCTGTACCGCCACTGGATTCGTGATAGGAAGCAAACGCAAAAAAGGTGAAGAGGATTAGAAGAAGGACCTGGATCTTTTGACGAAGATTCATTTTTGTGTAGTGTGTGCGTGTTTTGTGTGTTGTGTTGTTGTTGTTGTTGTTATTGTTATTGTTATTGTTGTTAGTCGATGATGTTTACAGTAAGAGTAGCGTTGGTTTAGAGTCACCGCCGATTAACAATGAGAGGCTTCGTCTTGGTGAGATGATCTCTCTCCCCTTGGCCAGCAGCAGGAGGGGAGAACCGATCTGTCCTCTTCGTGTTGTTGCTTACTGTGTTTGTCGATCGTTGTAAAGCGGGCCAGAAAAAATTGCTCTAAATATAAAACGTAATGTCCGACGTTCCTTGTATTCTTATGTGCGTCTTATTTATCTCGATCGCTCCCGAGTTGTGTTTTTATTCGTAATCATACCACTGGCTTGAGAAGCCATCGCAGAAGTGGATGATTGCAAGTGTCCACTGCTACTAGTACTCTACTACAGAACCTAGGAAGGCCAAGATGTTGTTATTACTAGCTCTAGTACCAGACTAGTAAATCCAACTAGCTGCAATAGACTATTTTGTTAAACCATTTCTTGGCTGACGGTACTAATTTCCTGGCTGGTGCACTGGAATAGAAACCAAGTAGCTAGTAGCAGACTTTGTTCTCATGCTTTTTGAGTTACTACCTGGTACAAAACAAAATCCACTCCTGAAGAATCAAGCCAGCACAACTAGCTGATCAATCACATGATAGATCAACAACTATGATGCATGTTGGGCATACGTTTCTGCTCCTCTTTCCTGCTGCCAGCACACCTTTGTTTCTTGGCTCCTGTGCCTGCAAGTTGCTGCCTGCTGCAGCTACTACCACTGTGGCTGCTGTTCTAGAAACACACCATGGGGGAAAGTGTTATAACATTCATTGACATTGTGTTCAACAACAACTGTAAGAAGTGTACCACTATTTTTGCACTTTTTTCTTCAAAATCCATAATTCTTTCAAGAATTATACCCATAATTCTTTTATGGAGGTTAATGGGATCTGTGCATCTGAGATAATTTATTTACTAAACACTCCTCCTCTTCAGGAGTTCAGATTTCCAGGTATCATTAGAATTATCTTCATGGAGGTTGCATACAGCATCACCGAACAAGCAGTTGGAAATACACTTCTATTTTCTATTGTTTGTTGCTTTAGTAGGTCGTGGTATCAGGCTTGCATCTCTCACAAGCAAAAATCGAATCTCAAATTCTGACTCCCTCTTTCCGTGTGATGAGGAGTGATGAGAATTCAAGAAGTGTCTTGTATTGGTACAAGTAGTGTCAACGCACTCATCATTCGGGGTTCGTATCTTTCTTTCGACAGCAGAATAAAAAATGATCAAAAAACATAAAACAAAAACCCAAGATCATAACTTTTAAAAGCCAAAAGCCATTTCGTCCCGGCAGCAAATATTTTTTCAACATATTTTAAAAAGCAAACCTGACAATCATATAATAATGAACCCCCAAAACCCAAGTTCCCCTCCAGCACCTGCTGCTAGTAGGAATTTGACGACGACGGCGGCGGCGGCGGCTTTAACAACCGCACCAATCGCGACGACAGAAGCGACGGTTGTAGCTCGGGTGAAGTATCACCAGCGTCCTTACAAGGATCCCCTCCGAGAACTTCATCCAAGCAGTGCCGTTATTCGTGCTGGATATCGAAGTGATTTGTCGGAACGGGCCATCAAGCCACCCGTCTTTCGATCGTCGACGTTTGAATTTGCCAGCGCACAAGAAGGAGAATTGTTCTTTCAAAGAGCCTACGATTTGCCCGGCACTGATGGCAAAGCTCCCGGCCTTGTATATTCTCGACTCAACAATCCCAATACGGAAATATTTGAAGATAAGATGGTAGCCCTGGAAAAGGGGTCCAATTATGCCTCTGCCTTTCCGAGTGGAATGTCCGCTATCTCGACATCCATCATGGCGCTGGTGCCACAGGGTGGACATCTTCTCTACACCAATCCTGTCTATGGTGGTACCTATTTCTTTCTTCACTCGCTTTGTCCCGGTCGTCTTGGTATTACCAGTGCTGGCATTAACACAAGCGATCCACAAATTCTTCAAGAATCGATTGAAAATGGTACGAAACGTCCGAAGCGTTTGCATTTGCATTCACAGTTTTTCTTTCGTTTCTCGCAAAAAAATAATGTATCCTTAGCATATTGATAACTCTTCTTCTGAAAACGAAATGTTCTTTTCTCGTTTTGTCTTATTACAGCACCTCGTTTGGATGCCGTGTACATCGAAAGTCCGGCCAACCCTACCTTGAGCATCACAGATATTGCGCTGGCCGCTCGTCTCGCCAAAGAAAAGAACCCGAACTGCCTTATCTTTGTCGATAATACGTTCATGGGACCCGTGTTCCAAGCTCCCTTTTTGCACGGCGCAGATGTTGTCTTGTACAGCGCTACAAAGTTTATCGGGGGGCATTCCGATTTGTTGGCGGGCATTGCGTTGACCAAAGACAAAGAGGCCATCGACAAGATCAATGGATATCGAACTATTTTGGGACCAGTTATTAGTCCTGATACTACGTACATGTTGACAAGGTCCTTGGAAACGGTGTGGTTGCGCATGCAGAGACAAGCTGAGAAAGCAGGTGCGGTGGCTGCCGCTTTGGCAGCCCACCCGCGAGTTCACAAGGTCCTTTTCCCTGGTCACTACTCCTCCGAATCCACCACTAAGGAAAGATCGGAAAAGATGGTGTTATATGAACGCCAATGCACCGGAACGGGTAGCATGATCAGCATCGTGGTTCGTCCAAATACCAGAAAAGCCGCGTTTAGTGTTTTGAATGGATTGGAAATTGCTCATCTAGCCGTGAGTTTGGGCAGTACAGAAACATTGGTCCAGCATCCTCGGTCCATGACTCACAGCGATATGACCATTGAGGACTTGGATGCCTGTGGAATTGACGAGGGCATGATTCGCATTTCTGTGGGATTGGAATCCTCCAAAGATATCATTACGGACCTCTTGTCAGCCTTGGATACCATCGAAGATGAGTAGCATGGACATCTCCTGTGTGCTTTAGCAGGAAGAAAATTCCATTGTCCCAACAGCTTCGAGGGACCTATGCCATAGAAATTATAGACAATCAACAAACACGACGAAGATGCAAAAAGAAAGCAAATCTATTTTTTTATTCTACATTGCTACAACAGTATATATCTCTTGTTGTAGCTAATCTCATAACTTCTAAACTTATGCTATGGATAGGTACATTAGTCGTATACAAAGGTGCAAATGCTTCCGCATCCAATGTCATCATAAGGGTGTATTATTATTAAGGTAACGGGAACCTGTGATTTTGGTGGAGTTGCACCGCCACCAAGCTACAACAAAGTGTATGCACGTCGTCGCTACTGGACTCAGAAGACTATTTTCTATTTTCTAGAATTGACGCTCCTCCCGTACCCCGTAGTATCACCAACGTTGACAACATCCAAGATTTTCGGGCGAAAATTCCTTGGCTCTCATCCATTTTATTGCCTTGGATGCTTTTCGGCTTGGAAAGGAGTGGGATAGGATCGCCTTGACATGGGAGTAGGTTGATGGCAATGCTATTGTCGTCACGGCGTCGACGATTTCGCATCGTGAGCTCCATCAGGGTAAAAAGTACCGGTGTCACCCGCTTAAATGTGCTCAAGTAATTGTTTCCGCGATGTGCTATTCGCGCAGATGAGTAATACAGTACTCGACTCCTGCGCCTCCAAGATGCTAAGAAACTGCAGTTGGAATAGAACATCGAACGACTCCTACACAATAGTACCCGTAGTAGCTACTATTACTACGACTACTACTAGTACTATTAGTAGTGTTGTACTCTAAATTCTAAAAACGCCAGATTGTGTTTGAAGAATAGACGCGCATAAGCCTCATTCAAAAGCTACACTTGGAAGCTGCACGCAGTGTCCCCCATCAGAAAAGCATCCAACACCGTCAACAACGAACACAACGCCTCCCACCATTGCCAGAAGACACAATTAAATTTGAACCCACTCGAGCTTAAACAACAATCAAGTATTAAAAAAAAAAGCATCATGGCCCGAGGAGCAGATGCAAAGTTAAGACGCCGGAACAAGCGCAAGAACGAAAATGAGGAAGTCACAAACATGTTTGATTACAACAGCGACGACGACAATGATGACAATGACATTGTCGGCGATGATGGAGGAGAAGAGAAAGCCAAAAAGGAGAAGAAGAAAACTAAGTCCAAGGAACAACCAGAAACAACCCGCGTCCCTGTCGCGGCGCCCAAGGGTATCAAGACAACGCCCTTGATCCTTCTCATCATGATGGTTGGTACGACGGTACTTCCAGCTCTGATTTACGCCTCGGATATGCTCGCCAACATGGCACAGAAGCACCACCTCCTGGGATCGGTGGGATACCGTCTTGGCGTCGGTGCTGTGCCTCGCAAACGAGTGGTTTCCTTTTACGAAAAGCACGATCCCGAAAAAATTGAGCAAGTGCCTACAATTTTGGCCAAACATTACGGAGAGTATCCCAAGCTCGTGAAGAAATTAGAACGCAAGTACCAGGATTACGGTTACTTTTTAGGTTGGGAGGACGACGAAGCGCCCCTTAAGTTGGCCATCGAACAGTTATTACGCACACGCGATGAGTTTGTCAATCATTACTGGAATCGTTATGCTCCGCAGTTCCTGAAAACGGCTGCCAGGAATGCCAGCTATAACTTACAGTTTCTGTACAAGAAGGGTTCCAAACTTTGGAAACGAAAAATCTGGCCGACACTAGAGCCATTCTTTGGAGTTCCCGATGCAAAGACGGCGGAAAGGCAAAAGCGCAAGGATGCCAAGGAAGCTCGAGCAAAGCGATCTGCTGCGACGGCTGATGGAACGAGGCGCAGAAACAAGGATTTTCGAGATGATGAGGAGGACTAAAAAGGAAACCTCACTATATATGCAGCTCCTTTGGAGGTCCATGAGAGATTGACAAGTTCAAGCTGCGAATTATAGGGTTCTTTGCATTATTATTTTTTCATCAATAAAATAATAGTAAGCTCATGACTATCCTACGTAGACTACTGCAAGCTAGTAATGTAGCTCTACTAGTAGTAAAGACTAATTCCAAGCACTTTAGCTTATGGGAGTCACGCAAGAGTAAATGGCAGTTCCAGGTGTAATTTTTTAAGGAATCAGACGTATTGTACTACTCTACTAGTACTATTAGTAGGATAGCTAGTAGTACCAGTACCCTACTAACTAGTACTACTACTGTAGTAGACTAGCTAGTCTAGCTACTAATAGTAGTATTGTACGACGGAATGATGATAAGAAGATGATAAGCTTTCGCTTGCTTGCTCACTTCTGCCGGCAGGTCTACCAGTACTGTCCATTATTTTTCACTCCGAGCACAGTGCGACAGAAAGTCCTTAAATACCAACTCCAGTAATTTCTCTTATCTTGATTTCTGTACCATAATCACCAGATTTCGATTTAACAACACGAAATTTGTTTAATAAATGTCATCGAATTGTCTAGCTTTCTTATATTCTAATCATAGAAAGCCATAGCCTTAAAAATGATGTCGACGAGTGACGTTCGAAGCTGCGAGCGATGCCATTGGCTTTCAAGCCGGACTTCAACTACTACTAGCTAGAGTAGACTAGTCTAGTCTAGCTAGAGTCGATCAATAGCAACGAAGCAAATTCACCTGGAATAATAATAGAAATGGGAAGGGTTGTGTCTTTCCTTCCATCTACGTCGTTGTCGCTGAAGAGGAAACAGGAGCGAATTATCTTATACAGTACTACTAGCTACTAGACTACAACTATTCAAATAACTACTTCTTGCTTGTAGTGCAGCGTCGGTTATCGACTGCGCACATAAAAAAAGTAACCTTGTGTATAGGTACTGCAGCAGCAGATCCTAAAGATCGCAAACGCGAGTGTGTCCACAGTTTATATGGTAGGATCGACACATCTGCAATCCACCATACCATCTATTGCTTGGTAGTCTTGCAAGAATATATAATCTTGCCGAAGAAGATCAGCACTACCAGAGGATATTGCGCGGCGGGTACAACGGTAGATATATTCATTGCCTGCCGTGGAGTAACGACGGAAGACAGTAGACATAATCTTTGCAAGAGCTTCAAGTGCAAGTGAGAGAGCCAAGGAGCCCTGCCAGCGGTACTACATTTGCCAAAGGATCCATCCATCCATCCATCCATCCATCCATCCATCCATTCATCAATCAATCACTGTAATAATGAGCCATCCAGAAACCGCCGCAAGAGAAGTACAGCCGAGTGCGGCGGCAACCGAAGCGCAACCTTCACTAGTAGGAGAGTTCGAGGCGAGAAAGAGGGTGCGAGGGTCAGATATGAAAGAGTCCAATACTAAACGCGTCAAGGCCGAGCCGATGGAGCCCAAATCGGAAATCTCTAAAGGAACTACACAATCTGCTACAGCTTCGCCGGCTCCTGCTGCTCCTTCTGTCGTAGTTGCAAATCCAGTGCCCACGGGTGCTGCTGCTGCCATCCAAGAGGCGAATGTGCCAAAGAAGCAAATACCGGCGTCCTCTTCTACTTCTGCAGTCGTCAATCGAACTCTAGACACTGACAGTCCTCCAGATGACCAGATACAAGTCGCCGCCCTTCCTCCCTCGTCTACGAAAGTTTCACCTGGGGAAAGTACCGCTGGTTCGACCGGAGAAGACAAGATATCAACGACCGCGCCAGCATCTGCTTCAAATGTAGCCAATACAGCAACAACATCTGCACTGCCAACACCGTCGACGACAAGCTCTGCTTCTGCGGCAGCATCAGTTCCTGTCGTACCATCGGCACCGCCGAGTGCTGCCCCAGCGGCAACGAAAATTCCAATTCAAAAGGCGCCCCCCGATGCGGCAGAATTGCCAGTACCAGCGTGTCCATCAAGGGCACTAAAAATGGAGCATTTAAAAACAAAGTATACAGGCGAACTGGAATATATGCTACGCGAGTTTCGCAAGCTCGAACGACAGCTCTTAGGCGCCAAAGGAGCTACACAAATTGAAGAATCAGCTGGGTCCAGGGAACGTCGGGAAAAGCTGCACTCGTTCATTCTCCATTTGGAAGATACGATTCGTCAAATTGAATTGGGTTGCACATTGGAATCAGAGGGGAAAAGTACAGTCAATGTGGGAGTGGCTGGTCCCGAGCAGCAGGATGCTACCGCACAAGAGCTGGCCAAGAAACATCGGGCAGAGTCGTCATCGCTGTCAAGTGTAACCTTGGAAAAAGAAGAGGAAGAAAATGTCCAAAAGCTGGAAGAACATATCCTGGCGAACCTTTTGCCTGTCAAGGTGAGGTTGAAGAAACAATTGGCAGCACAGCAAGGAGCAACAAAGAATCCTGCAGGCATGCCGGCCATGCGGCGAGGGTCGCTTCAGCCAACAGATAGTGCTGATAGGGGCAAGGGCACGTTTGCTGCAGCGGCAGAACAAAGGCGAAAACAAGCGGAGGCATTGGCAGCTCAGCAGCAGCAACAACAACAACAAGTACCTGTCGCACCGGTGCACCCCAATAATACTCATTTTGGAAAGCCTCTGGGACGGAGAGTGTCTTCCTTGACGCAAAAGCTGCACGGTGAAACGTTGGGGTCCCAGGGACGACCACATGGTTACGGGGTCGGGGCAGCGGAAGCGGGGTCTGCTGGTCTAGATACATCTAATCGGAAAATTATCTATGGTGGCGTGGCACCGGGAAGCAAACAAGTGGCTTCCGGCGTTGCAGTCGCATCGGCAGTGCACAATATGGTCGTTGAGTCGCCTCATTTACAAAATAGTCGCCAAGCGTCTGGTGCTCCTAAACCGGAGGCGGCAGGTCTACCACTGGTTGTAGCTCCAATTAAACCAGCAGGGGCTTCCAGGAAAGTATCGTTGCCAGCAAAATGTCGAGCTGCCTCTAAGTCCGCTGCATCAAAACCCGCAGCACGCCCCCCTTGTAATAATGGCAAGGCGCCAAAAGATACACCGGAAATGGAACCCTCTGCCACAACAAAACTAATAAGGGAAAAGCTTGACGACAAGGCAATTTCTGATGACGAGCGAAAGAGGTTACGGCGGAAACTAAAAAAGAAGCTGCTTATTCGACGAGCCAAGCGAAGAGAAATCGAAAGGCAACGGCAAGCCGCAATTGCTCAGTCTGCTCAAGTTGTTTCCAAAACTGGTGCCGGGAGAAAGAAAAGCATGGGTGGAACGGTTAATGGAAAGAAGCGTGGACCACGAAACGTGGAATATATTTGCTCACTATGTAGTGAAACTTACAGTTCCGTTTGCGAGTACAATCCATGGTGGGCACTGGCACGACATGAATGTCCCAAGTGCCGAAAAACTCAGGTAAGATTGCTAAATTGCAAGCAAACAAGAGAAGACGCAGCGCTGTTTTAGAGTTGATCTCACAACACTTCATGCTCTCGTGTCGCAGATTCCACGAATTGACATCGGTGCTCCTGCAAATGCCATTGAATATCATCCTGCCCTACTTGCTCACGCCGAAGACAATGGAACCAACAAAGCTGATGTTGCTGAACAAGCTCCGCCTGCTCAGATGTCAATACCCTCCCATTACCCCATTAGCACTCCTCGTGCAATGGACGGGGACATTCAATGCGGTAGCGACTCCGAATTTGGGTCTGACCTTAGCGATATCACTGATGGCAATTTATCCGACATTTCATTGGATTCTGACGATTCTGATGCAGAGGTGTTAGCATCTTGGACTCCGGCAGAGAAGGCTGAGTACGAAAGGTTTGGATTTGAGTACAAGGGTCCCAAGCTTACGGATAGTGAAGCAGCACGTCTACTCATTCTCATGTTACATGCGAATGGTTGTCCCTGCAGGTATGCTGGTATTCGTACTTTCTTTACTATTTTTTTACTAGTAGTTAGGAAACTGCGCTAACACATTTGTCGCTTATTATCACCAGGCATAAAAGTCACGAGCAGAGAGATGTTTGTCGAAGTACAAAGTTCATGATGCTTCATGTCCGTGATTGCCAAGGGACAACTATTAATTTCGATGTTTGCCCGTTTCCATGGTGTCGAAAAGTCAAACATCTGCTATACCATTTGGTATCTTGCATTGAGCCATTGACATGTAACATTTGCTCGCCTGCTGATTTACCGAAGGGAATGAATGGCTTGATCGGCCTCAATAACTATCGCCTGAAGCACCAACGAAAACGGATGATCGCCGTCTTTAAAGCTCGTCAGCAGCAGCTGGAACTGCAGGAGCAGCCAGAAGGGGAAGAGGCTGCTGCTACCAAAGCAACAACTCAACCTGCCCAAGATGTTGATAATGAAGTCTTGAAGGCCAACGCTATCAAGACCAAAGGTACAGCGCAAGCGACGGCACGAACAAAGGCATCAAAACCTGCAGCAAATGCGGCGCGGAATTCTGTTGGCTCTTTACATCCAGGGACGAAGTACGTTGATGAAGTCTCTGCTGCTAGAGCTCCTCCTGGAGTAGCTGCCTCGGTACAACCAGCTGTCCAATCCGCTGCGTCCGCTCCAGCAGGTGCTACTCCGCGTCAACAACTCGTGCAAAATCCTGTTCCTGTCCCGTCCAGGCCTGTTGGCTCTGCTGTTGGCGGGGCCCCGGCCGCTGCTCCTGCAACTGCCGCTGTTGCAAATGTGGCTCCGAGTGCTTCAGTTCCTGCACCGGCCACCACTCTTGCAGCCCCGGGTGCCACTATAACAGCGCCCGCTACGGATGTTGCTCTGCAACATGCTGCAGTTCCGGAAGCACCAGCTCCGGCCGCTGTTTCAATTTCTTCACACACAGCAACTGCCCACCCACGTGACCCAGCCACTGCAGATGCACAACCTGTGCCAATAAGAAATGTGCCCGCGAATCCTCCTGTTGCAGCTACTTTCAGTGCCGCGACAGTATATCCTTCTGTCTCGTCGCCTTCGCCAGCCAATAGCATTGTACTGACTGCACAACCCCTACCTGCTGTTCCAGCAAACAATAAAGCTGCCACCAAAACGTCTATCGTGGCTGGGACCAGCACTGTTACCACTAACACTACGGTTACTATTCAGGCTCCCGCCCCTGTCGCCAATGCCGAGGCTGCGGCCCCAATCAAAGCCGATCTAGGCGCCACAGCCCTTGAACAAGTAGCCGTAGCGCCTGAAATTTCACCACCGAAAGCTATCAAGACAGAAATCACCACTCTTGCCCCAAAGAATGCAAAGAATGAAGCCACGCCCTCTCTAACGCCTTTACCATCAGCGATGACGAAGCAGGAGGCAGCTACAAAAACTGCAGCAGCAACAGCTGAGGTAGCAACTTGTGTCGAAAACGAGCCATCAGCTGTACCCGAAGAAAGCTCGGCAGCTCCTGTAGTTGCATCAAATGGCACTGGACATGTAAACGGCTTGGTGAAAATGGAAGAAGGCGCGAGTGGTGTCCCCGCGGACAGTGCATCTCAATCAATAGTACCGGTAGGTGAGAAAGCCAATTCAAGTTCAACGAGAGGGTCAGAGATTGCCAAACCTTCCAAGGAACCCATCAAGTCTTGCTGAAATTTCCTAAGTTTTTTTTCATTGCGAGGTGACAAGTTGTTGGCTCTTTAGCCGCCTGAAATACCAATTTAGCTTCTTGTCAGCACTACAAGTACTAAATGCAAAATGAATGAACTATAAATTTTCTCTTTTAATCTGCTACTATGCGATACAAGTAGAACTAGAAATGTCTTTGCCAGCTCGCACTTTGCGTTATTTTTCTTGTCACCGACGGTTTTGACTGTTTCAACCAAGAGTTACGCGGACGAATTCATTGCTATCGCGAACGAAATCCAACCAGCAGGTATGTATGTATGTGTTTATGCAAATTATGACCCAATGTTTATTTTTTGTGCTCGCAATGGTCGTGAAATTATTTCCTTTGCTATTCAAAATTCACATGTCATCCTTTGAACACGACGAGAAAAATTTGTCTACCTGTTCTGTTCGAAAAATCGGCCATGTACAAAACACTACTCTGCCGCTTCGAGCAAAGTCTGTGCAATGCAACCTACAAACACTGGAAGTTAAACATGATGGGAGTTGTTTTCACTTCCGTGAACTCCTTTTATCCTTTTCCCTACTGTATCGTACTACGGCTTGCTCGAAGAAATCAATCGAATGATCCGTCGTCATATTATTTTAACAGATGAAAATCCAACTTCATCGAATACTAATGTCAGCACCACAGACCATACTGTACTACTAGACCTAGCTGCTTCTGTGTACTGCTACTACTACGACTACTAGTAGAGTAGTGGTAGGAGTAGGCACGCAGTAGACTAGCTAGTAGTGGTGGTAGTAGAGTACTACTACTACTAGTCTAGTAGTAGTCTACTCTAGTAGGCTACTACTAATACTAAGTAGACTCTTCAACAGAAAACAGCACGACATGGAACAAACCCGATCAAAACACCGCACAAACGCAACACACACAGACACACGTCAACAACAATAATTCTGTTCTCATCCGATTACTACCATCAATCAACACCAGAACATAAAGATACGAGGCTATTTCGTCACGAGTAGAAACTACAGGAGGAATTGAAACAAAGAAAGACACGCCAACACACGAATAAAACATTTTAGTAGAAGCAAAATCAAAACAGCAACAAAACAATGGCGGAATCGGAAGCTGAATATGAATACGAATACTCTGAGGATGAGGATTATCCCGTCTCGGACGATGATGCTGCTATGGAATGGGACGCCAACGAAAATCCTAACGCCGCTCCCATGGCGTGGAACAAGACTGCTGGTAAGTGCTTCTGTTGTTGTTATTGATGTAATGACTTCTATCATTATATTCGTAATTATTGTGACGCACATGGACTACTGAGAATTGCCTACTGCATTCTACGGCAAACTTACAACGCTCTTCTGTTTCCCTAACTTCCTTCAATGCAACAATGGCTGGCCCTTCCTCCCTTACTCTACTGCTAAACCTAAGCTGCAGCAATGAAGTCCGGAATTCGCATTGTACCCGCTGAAGAATTAGCTCCCGAAATGCACCGCCGTTTGAAAGATGTTACGGAAGTACTGGACATACCGACCAGTGCCGCAGCGGCCCTGCTACGAGAATACAGATGGTCCAAGGAACCACTGTTGGAAGTCTACTACACGGATTCGGAGAAACTACTGAAGAAATGCGGTGTCTATTATCGCTGCAATCCCAAAGCACCACCCAAGCACAAGGCCGGCGAAAAAGTGACGTGCGAAATTTGTTACGACGATCACCCGCCCCAGGCTATGAAGGCCATGCCGTGTGCTCATGAATTTTGTCAGTCCTGCTGGCACGACTTTTGTGTCAATGCCGTTAACGAAGAAGGACCGTCATGCGTCCGGGCAACATGTCCCCAGGCGGAATGTACGGAAATTGTCACGGAAGAAGAAATGAAGGCCTGCCTGCAAAAGGAATCGCCCCAAACCTACCAGCGCTACTGCAGTTTTCAGCTGCGATCCTTTGTCGAGTCGTCCAATTTGACCCGCTGGTGTCCTGGGAAAGGTTGCGAACGAATTGCTGTAGCGGCTAGTGCTTCGGCCATGGAACAGGACGACAGTGTTGCCTATTGCGATGCCTGTCAACTGTCCTTTTGCATCGTGTGTGGCGAAGAACCCCATGCCCCCACTGGATGCAAGGATTTGGCCAAATGGAACGAAAAGTGCAAAAATGAAAGTGAAACTGCCAATTGGATTTTGGCCAACACCAAGAGCTGTCCAAAGTGTGTCAGTCGTATCGAGAAGAATCAAGGTTGCAATCACGTAAGTACTGCTGCTGCTGCTGCATATATTTTTGTGGACTTGACTTTTGGATGTCTGTTTGTACTTCTGTATATAATATAGTCAATATCTATTTTCTAACAAAATTACACACGTCAAACCAACCAACCATCCAACCACTGTGATGCGTCGACAACACTCACGATGAACAAAATATTTTAAAAATAGATGACATGCCAACGATGCAAGTACGAATTTTGCTGGATCTGTATGGGAGACTGGGACCAACACGGCGCAAATACAGGCGGGTACTACAAATGCAACAAATACGAATCAGGAGCGTCCGGTACCGGGCACGAGGACCAGTCGGATGCCGCAAAAGCCAAGCGAGAGCTTGATCGTTATTTGCACTTTTACAAGCGCTACCATGCTCACGCAGAAGCACAAAAATTTGCCAAGAAACAATTAAAGGAAACCGAGGCTCGTATGGTCTTGCTTCAGGAATCGTCCGACGATGCTCGGTGGTCCGATGTCGAATTTCTCAAAACTGCCAACGAACAATTGGTCGAATGTAGACGAGTTCTCAAATACACTTACGTGTACGCTTACTATTTGACAGCTTCCGACAGCACCAACACCAACCAAAAGGAGCGATTTGAACATCACCAGGAAATGTTGGAACGCTTTACCGAGAATCTGAGCGAATTGTCGGAAAAGCCTCTGGCAGAAATGGATAGAACAGATGTGGTCAATCAGGTAGGTCATTTTGATTTTGATTTTTGAAATTATATGATGGACGATTTCGTGCAATTGTGGTTGTGAATGGTACGCTCACTGCTTTACCATCGACTGTCCGTTGTTCTTCTCGTTGTTCCATATTACTACAATATATAAAATGCCATGACATAGACACGTGTCGTTGATCGTTTTATGAAAAATATCCTCAAATATGTTGACGAAGAAGAAACTGTTTAAGCCTCTATGGTAGCGAGGCTGTATATTTTCAGTAGCAAGCGGCCACAGACCAGACAGTGGAATTGTGCTATGGTTGGGCATTGTATTTTAGGCCCATTGCCAGACAGCCATTCATTGAAATAGAGTTTTCGTCAGAAAGGACAGTTTTACGCAGACGACGCAACAAAATCGCGCTTTTGCACAAATAGTAATACTAATAATAAGATTTGCTACAAAAATAAAAATCAATAATCCCTTTCATTTCTCTCCTTCTGCTTCATAGTGATGGAGTACTGGGTTGTTGCAGTAGTGGTCCGTAGCCTAAGCGGCTGTATTGCTGGGAATTTACTTCGAATCCTTCACTCAATCCTTCACTGATTCATGCAATAACATTTTCGTTTCTGAAAGAAAGCGCGTAAACTGTCCAAGATTTGAGGACTAAGTTCATTGAACTGTACTGGTAGAATTTATTAAGCGATGATGATCCTGCAGAGGGGCGAAAAGGAACCATTTTTTGGCATGCACTGTGACTTAGGATATCTTACGATGGATCGATTACGCTAAATAGACTTCGAGCATGAAGATGATTTCAGCAAATTGTAGCTTCTCTTAAAAGCTCCTCGCACATTATATTTCAAGATTCATCAAATCGTTGCTACTCTCGTCTCGAAAGCTGCTTGGAAATATTCTTTCCCCGTCTAGTCTGGCCCATAACAAAAACACAAACAGCCAGACATATCTACCTGGTACAGTACTGTAATATAGCACTTTCTTCTAAACCAATAAGACAGCAATCCATCGACTGTGACAAACAAACAAGCCAAACACACACTAGCAAACAGGAGACAAAGTATGTTGTATGTGAACAATCTACTTTTTGATGTATAGTCCAAGGTGTATTTGCTGCAACTGCTGTATCACTGCTGATTCCTTTGTCCATCTGCAAACATTGGAACTACGAGTACTACAGTAATTTTTGTCAAAACTACGTGTAGTACTACTGGCTAGTCTTCCACCTGAAACGCTTCTCCTTGATCTTCTACTTGAACATCCGCGAGAGCTTCAAAATCTGTCATTACTTCATCCTCTGTCGACTGCAATGTGCTTACAGAATCGTCTGCATCACCACTGCCATCATCGTCCAGATCAGCATCATGGAGTTGTTGTGCAAGATCTGAAAGAATATTGAAAGAAAACAAGAGCAAAGTTTAGCAAAAGCAAAATCGTTCGCAATAGGAAGGATGACTGCCAACCAATTGTATCGCCAACAACGCAAAGCAAGTACCACAAAATGAGTTCTCCTTGGAAGCTTACCATCGTCGTGGTAGATTTGGCTCTTTCGAAGATTGATCGAGTCCATGGTATACGTTGAATCAACATCTGACTGAACCGAGTCACCATCGCAATTCTCTTGTGCGTCACTATCAGCTTTCTGTGCTTTTCGGAGGTTGAGCAGATCAGCACCTGAAAGGGTTGGTTCTGTGCCCTGTCCCTTTTTTCTCATTTCTTTCAAGCCGTGACTGCTGTTGGATCGAGCCGGAACCTTTTTCCTGCCGGGCGCTACGGTCCGATCCGGTCTGCGAGGGGCCTGCTGGCTGCTGGCTGCTCGTGATACACCCCGATTGCTTGGTACGCCACGAGCTGCCCGCATAGCACTAGTAGCGGCCTTGATGGCACCCTGACTTCCTCGACGATCCTGCAGCTTGGCCACGCCCGTCAAGGCCTTTAGCTCGTTGCCTCTTCCCTTTCGTTCTACCAGGTGATTGCTTGTCGTTCGCTCAGGTATCTTCCGTACGCCGGCTCGTTTTTGAAATGCTACAGCAGTACCGCTCTGACGTCTTGGCTTGGAACGCTTTCCCTTCTTGGGAGAGTCCTCATCACCCCCACCAGGGCTCATGGGTGTGTCATCTGCATCCGACACTTCATCCGCTGTGACTTGCTCCTCCTCGGCGATCATCTTTCTTCTCTATTTTAATTTTCAGATGGCTGTTTTTGCTTTTTTACGTCTCTAGTAATCACGAATTGGTATCTTAATTACTAGTAGTGTGTTTAGTCGACTTGCTTTCGTACTCGCTGGAGTTGATGGATGAAAAAATCAAGTAGTAGGGTCTAATGTAAAAAAATAATATAGAAAGGTTTTGGGCATTGCAGCCAACCAACACTATTCAGAGCACCGCTGTTTCGTATGGCACCAGTAGCGGTACTGGCTGGTGATGATGATGATGATGGATGACCGACATGGTAGTAGACTAGTGCGCGCGATGACCGGATGCAACCCAATCCCTTTTTTTACGTACTACTGTGTGAATGAAGACGCTCACTTGCTCTTTCAAAATGCCAATTTTTGCCTCCGGGGACACTCCTGTTGTCAAAAGCGAAAAATGACAACTCTTGGATAAAAACAGAGCAACCACTATTATTTAATTTTTTCCTTCCCAACAGGAATCTTGACAAAAAATAGTTGAAACTTCTGTCTGTAGCCTGGTGATTCTATTTCCCCCCAAGTACTAGTACAGCAAACAAGGAGACTCTTTGGAGCCGCGTAGTAGTAAGTGGGTCACGAAGAAGAAGAAGAAGAAGAAAAGAGCCCTGCGACTGCTGTACTGGACAGCACTGCGCGGCCTCCACTGAACCAAGGATGAAAAAGGCAAGCACACAATTCTTAGCTAATGCCTGTCGAGGAGGAGCGCCCCAACCATCACCCAGTACTCTTAGTAGTGCTCAACAAGCGAGCGACAGCATCCGTAGTAACGGTAGAATAGTATTTGATTATTCGTATATTTTTTTTTGTCGTTGGTCTGATGATAGTTGCAAGACGAGTGAGTGCACGATGCTGGAGGCTGGAGGGGAGTGTGCGCTCCTGTGTTGCGCAGTGCGACGTGCTGCATGAAATTTTGTTGTTTGTTTTGGTTCTACTAGCCATGCTGAAGTAATCATGCTCAAATTTCTTCTATAATATTAAATATATGTTGGAAGATTTAGCTGTAGTAGTGGGTATTGGAAAAGTGAGTACTCTAGTAGTAGTGTATACAGTAATAATAGCTACTTCTCGAGCTATTTGTAGCCGTAGCTACACTTTAATTATTATTATTTTGGTCTGGGTCAAAAAATTCTCGACCCATTTTGACCGGTGGTCAAAACCTGACAAAAATAATAACACGTCTTATTTTGAGTCATGGAGGCGTAAAGTTAGCTTCACGTCTGGCCGTCACCGCACTCTGCTGCTACCGTCTGCTGTAAGGAGACGTTAAAAAGGAGAAAGTGAAAAAAGATCCATAGCCTCTCTGCCGCAAAATCAATTTTTTTTTCCTCCAGCACTCAATCATTCATCATCACTGCAGTACCAGTACTTCACCGAATCGATAACTCGTAGAGTACTATCTCAAGTAAGGAGGTCTGAGAAATCGATATTGTTGTTCATCCTGGTTAAAGTAACTCAACAACAATACATCAAGTTTATCAAAAGGATGGCAGCCAGCAACAGTAACAGCTGTAGTGGCGCTGCTGCTGCAGTGGCCAAGGAAGCCCCCGAGCCCAACGCGCTGCAAATGATTTTGTATTCGCTCTACTTTGTGGCTATTTTTCAAGGATTTGTCTACGCTGGTCAGATGGCCTACGATATTCGACTGTACGCAATCAAGGAATACGGTCGAGTGATCCACGAATTCGATCCTTATTTTAATTACCGTGCTACGGAATACTTGTGGGCTCACGGATGGCACGCCTTTTCGCATTGGTTTGACGACATGGTCTGGTACCCATTGGGACGACCAGTGGGAACGACCATCTTCCCCGGAATGCAAGTAACGTCCGTGTTGATTAAGCAGTACATTCTTCCTGACTGGTCCATCAATGATATCTGTTGCTTCGTCCCGGCTTGGTTTGGAGCCATTGCAACCATGGGAGCGGCGTGGCTGACTTACGAATGTACCCAAGATTTTTCCGCGATGCGCACCAGCGTGGCCCAGATTTATGGCGTCACCTGGGTCTACGATAATTTCATTGCCTCGGCGCTCGATGGCTTGGTCAATGGTCTCAAAAAGGCAACCGGGTCGACCTGGGGATTGCCCCAACCGTACGTGAAACGACCAACACCCTGCGTAGAGTCAGCCCTCTGGGCAGCCCTCATTATGAGTATCGTACCAGCACATTTGCTCCGTTCCGTTGCTGGTGGATACGACAATGAATCTGTAGCAACAACGGCCATGGTCCTTACCTTTGCGGCCTGGACGAGGTCGTTACGTGATAGTACGAGCGATGTCACGACAATTGTTTGGGGAGTTATCACTGGCTTTTGCTACTTTTACATGGTTGCGGCGTGGGGTGGATATGTCTTTGTGCTCAATCTTGTGGGTGTCCATGCTTCGTTTTTGGTGCTAATGGGTAGGTTCTCTGGCAAACTCCACAAGGCGTACACCACCTTTTACGTGGTCGGAACCTTGCTGGCCATTCAAGTGCCCGTGGTTGGCTGGACTCCATTGAAGAGTCTGGAACAGCTTGGACCCTTTGTTGCCTTTGTTGGAATGCAAATATTGGAATATTGCCGTCGACAGCAAGTTGCCAGAAACTTGAACTATATGGATTTGTGGAAGCTCCGCATCCGAGTTGGTGCCATGGCAGGCGGAGTCTTGCTGGTACTCGTTTTCTTTTTGGCACCCACTGGATATTTTGGACCTTTCAGCAGTCGTATTCGTGGTCTCTTTGTCAAACATACCAAAACAGGAAATCCTCTGGTTGATAGTGTTGCCGAGCATCAAGCTGCATCGCCCTCTGCTTACTTTCAGTATCTCAATGATGTGATATATTTGGTGCCCTTTGGATTTGGTTTGGTATTGTTGGCATTTTGCAACGACTCCAGCAGTTTCTTGGTAATTTACGGTATCGCAGCCTACTTCTTTTCTCATCGAATGGTGCGCTTGATTCTTTTGACAGCTCCCATTGCCAGTGTTCTTGGTGGAATTGCTCTTGGGCATCTGACATCCTGGATGATCGGAAGTATTTTTCCCGGTACACCCAATGCAGCTGCCATGTGGGCTGCCATGATGGGAAGTGATACGGCAATTGTGACAACGCCACCAGTCACGAGCGCGTCCAAAAAGACTGTTGGTGGAAAGAAAGACAAGAAGAAAGGCAAGACTCCTACCAAAGATGACACTGCCGACGCTGATTCCTCGGATGCCTCTTCCAAAACCGGCGCTCGCGATCCATATTCCGTGAGCGCCATTCGTCTGCTATTGTCGGTTTACATTTGTTTGCAGCTAGCCCCTCGCTTCCCTAAGTTTTTTGAAGTCTGCGATACCATGGCACAGCAAATTTCGCATCCAACCATTATCCAAAAGGCTCGAACCAAGTCAGGAGAGGAAATTAAGATTGATGATTACCGTGATGCATACTTTTGGTTGAGAGATAATACCCCCGAGGATGCCCGTGTGATGGCCTGGTGGGATTATGGTTATCAAATTACTGGTATTGCCAATAGAACTACGATTGCTGATGGTAATACGTGGAATCATGAGCATATCGCTCTTCTCGGCAAGACACTCACTAGCTCAGAACGCGACGGCCATCGCGTTGCAAGACATCTCGCTGATTATATCTTGGTGTGGGCCGGAGGCGGTGGAGATGATTTGGCCAAGTCGCCTCATTTGATTCGAATTGCTAACTCCGTTTATCGTGGCTTGTGTAGCGAGCCAACGTGCCGTGAATTTGGATACTATGTATGTTTGTAACAACGCGTAAAGCGTACGAAGCAGAGTGTTCTTGGTGATTTATTTTTAATGATACAAACTCACGCCTAATGATATTTTTCATGTTTCAATGGTACAGTCCAACGGTGAACCCTCGGAACGAATGGCAGAGAGTATGCTTTACAAGTTGCACAGCCACAAGCTCAAGCCTGGTGTCGAGGCAGATCCCAATCGGTATGTCTTTACTTGCTTGTATGGTTCGTTTCTCTTTTTTTGTTTAATTCAAAAGCAATTATTGAGTTAACAACACATTTCGCTATCGCCCTGACGTTCAATTCGTTACCCCATTGCATTGCGCAGTTTCAAGCTAGTTTATCAAAGCAAGTACGGAAAGGTTCGCATCTTCAAGATCCTGAAGGTCGCTAAAGAAAGCAAGGAATGGGTAAAGAATAATCGTCACTGCGACGCTGGAGGCTGGTTCTGTCCCGGTCAATATCCTCCAGCTCTGCAGAAGATTTTGAATCAGAAGAAGGATTTTAGACAATTGGAAGATTTCAACATGAAGGGAGAAGATGATTCTGAATACCAACAGCAGTACATGGAGAACTTGATGGGAAATGCACCTATTAGAACGAAAACCGCTAAGAAAAAATCTACCGAGGAAGCTTTCAAGCCTCCTCCGAAATTGAGTGAGGCAGAAATTGAAGCGTTCAACGAAGCTTGGGAGAACAATGAATTGACGTCCTATTTGTGGGAAGTAATTTCCCAAAATCGCGAAGATGAATTCAAGGAATTGGTTCGCAACAATCCTGCCGCCGCTCATGTTCGGTCAGAAGATGGCCGAGGTCCCATGTGGTGGGCCCACGAATACAAGCGCACGGGCATTATTGATATTTTGCGCAAGATGAAGGTGAGCGAAAAGCGTACCGATGAAAATGGCAAAACGCCTCTGGACGGATAGTAATAGAGGAAGGAAAAACCCCAAGAAATCGAATTTAGCTAATACAAGGTACTGTAGGGTGTAGGTAGGTTGATCATATTATTTATAAGACTATAGGGAGGTATTTTACTTGACTTTTTGTGCTCGTTTGTTTTAACAAGAACGCAAATTGACTACTTTTTGGCTGCTTCTCGTTCCTTTTGTCGAATTTCTTCTTGTCGTGCCTTGACGGCTTGCAGTTCGGCTCGTTTGGCCTGTGCTTCTGCTGCATCTTCTTCCGCTTCGTGCATCAAATTGAGCCACTTAAGCTTGGCATACTTGGAACGCTGCTGGTAAATCTTGACCGAAAAATCAATTTCTCGCAAGATCAATCGCATGTGAGCATGGGGACGGGTCATTTTCCCGTGTCTAGTAGTAGTAGTAGTAGTAGTAGTAGCAGAACGATGGAAAACGAGAAAGAAGAAGGCATCATGGAAGAGTTTGAGAAAGAATGGGTCGTAATTAGAGATTGCTTCGTTCGTTTGATATTTTTATTCATTCTTGCGCCACACAAAACAAGTACACCGGCATGCCAGCAAGCCAATAGACATACAGATTCAACACAAAACACAAAAATGCAAAAACACACGTACCTTCCTCGTGCCATGGGTTTGATGCGTTTCAACGGCGTTCCGCGTGTAGCAAAGCACTGTGCTACTTCTAATTGTGTTGGTTGCAATCCGTCACGAATATCTGCACGATTCACCGTTTTTTGTACGACTTGCTGGACCGTAGGAGCAAAGGATTTGTCGCAAAATTGCAACTGTCGAAGTGCCTCCGGTACCGGCAGTCCTGCAATCATTTGACAAATCAAATTCAATCGCCAAGGAGAATGTCGAATATTCTTTTGTGTCCCAACGTAGGTTCTCATTTTGGACAAACGCTGATTAATGATACCAGGTTTGACTTTGGGTGCCTTGGTAGAATCCAGTAGTCGATAGGTTCGACCATTGTTGGTTTCGACGAGAAAGGTTGGAGGTCCCGCTGGTTGTTTTTGGAATGATGATGATGATGATGATGTCGCAGCAGCTGATTGCATTGATTGCGTGGAAAGTGCTCTCGTATTGCAACAAGAACGACGAATCAGCATGGACAAGCAAAGGATGGATCTACTACTACAACAACTACTACTACTAGTAGTAGTAATAGAAGTAGAGGACTTGTTTGCCACAAACGATGCAAGCTGTCCTACTCGTAGTAACATAATGATGTCTGTGAAGATGGAATTATTGAACTTGATTTGCCTACTATTACTATTTGTTTTCGAAGCATTAAAAACGGGAACTGGTAATTGATGGAATGCTTCTTCGAACGTTCAAGCGCTGATGATGATGAGCTCTGCAATGCACTACCTGGTAGTTAGGAACGTTAGCGCTGTGCTGCAGCCGCTGATGAGTAGACTACTAATAGCTACTAGTAGTGAAGCTTTCAGGATTCAGGATACGACGACGACACGACGACGGTCGCTGATGTTTTCTGGTTTTGGTTTGAGGAGGAGATGTTGTAAAATCTGGCCGTCGTCCGATTTTGGTTTCCCCTCTTATTGTGTTCCCCCTTTTTGAACCCCCTGGCACAAATTCATTTCGTACTACTAGTAGTAGCTAGCTAGTAGTAGCAGCTAGCTAGTAATAGTAGCATGGTACTAGCTAGCTAGTAGACGAGTACTAGCTAGTACTCCATTGCACAACAACAACAAAAACCAGCATTCATCTTCATCTTTGCTCTGATGGCATTGTTCGAGTAGCTGATTTTAGGTCTATCCTTTTTCCCCCTGTTGTTGTTTAGTGTTTGGTATACATAAGATCAATAAACGGTCAAATCTCCGGTTTATTTCTTCCCTACGCAAGACAAAAAAGATGAATACGGTTGCCGCCGCAACAGCAACAGCAACAGCAACAAATGCCAAAAGTGGAGCGACGACTGGTATCTCTGCTGGTCATTCCAGTACCAAAATAACTCCTCCTCCTTTGGCCGTATCTACAGCAGCAGCAACAACAACAACAAGTACTACTAAAATATCCCAAAACAACAACAACAACAATAGTAGTAATAATAATTACAACAACAAGATGACATCAGAAGAACGACAACGGGAACAGGCATTGCACGAAGTGGAACAAGTAATGAAAGCTCTCGGTACGACGTCCACTCAATTGGATCATTTCAATTTGTTGGGTGTTGTGGCCAATCCACGAGGGTCACAACACGGTGTTCCACCACCACCACCAACATCATCTTCGACGAGTATGTTGCACCTGTCATCGGCTCACGGTCCCAACAACAACAACAACAACAACAACAATAGTGCCACAAATACTGTAACGTCAGCGGATGCCAGTGATTACTTTATCGATACCTACCAAAGTTTAGAATCGGTTGCTACCAGTGTTTCAGGACAAATTGAAGCTCTCAATTCTGTTTTTGAAGATTGGTCACGGCAGTATTTGAACGATTACTATTATTATTCGTACAGTGATGGTAGTGGTGGTGGTGGTAGTGGTGGCGCTGATGCCATTCCGGAATCACAATTGACTGAATTACCACCGGAACTCGACATGTCTCGATTAGATTTGAATACGGTACAGATTTATTTACGACAATCGGGACCGCTGGCTACAAATTTTCGGAAACATGATGCCGAAAAAATGGCCAAACAAGCACGACAGGTAGCATGGCAAAAACAACAAGAACAAGAACAGCAAGAAGAAGAAGAAAAGGAAAAAGTGTCAAAAATAGAGAACAGTAATAGCAATCAAGCAACCAAAGAGGACGTCAAGAATAGAGATACAACCACTACTACGACAACAACAGCAGCAGCAAACAGTCCTGACAATCTGGGAATTCCTGCCATTTTCTTTCAACCCGATTTTGATCTTACCAATCCACAAACCTTTCGAGAATTGCTTTTAACCAATGGTGGTGGCGGTGGTGGTGATGATGATAATAATGATAGCAGCAATGATAAAAAGCACAACAACAACAGCAACATTGACAACAGTCTTTATGTAGCCCTGAATGAACCAACACACGACTTGTTTCATATTCCCAGTCCGGATTACTTTACGGCCGATCTGGACAAGGTTGAAGTAGCACTTTTAGAACAAGTACGGGAAAAATCAGAAGCATTTTTTCAGGAAACCAATCGATTTGCTCAGCTCAAGGAATGGGTCAGTGAACTGCTCGTTGCTGTTCAACACATCCGTAGTCTGTTGGGCGAGGAGGCCAGGGCCATTCAGAGCTGGCAGCAAGTTCCAGAGTGGGACCGCAAACGACATCAGCTCCAGTACCTCGAACGTATATTAGAAGGCGCCAATGATATTTTGAGGTGTAAACAATGCATTGGTGGATTGCTAAGCGCCAAGGATGATCTAGGTGCAGTAGAACAAATCCAGTACGCACGGCGGTTGTTGGCGGGGACGGCGGAAGCAAACAAAGAAGACGATCTTAAGAATATCAACAACAACAACATCAACAACCAAGGATATCATAGGAACAACAGCAACGGCGACGATGATACTTCCTCGGCTACAGCAGGACGACCGCCCAAATTGTCGCAACACGTATCATCTTCTTTTTTGCCAGATAAAGAAGCACCTATTGAGTTGGGACGCATGGAAGCCCTCCGGACGGTAGGAGAACAGTTGAATCAGTACGAATCTCTTGTTGTTACAAGTCTTACAGAAGAAGTTGTGGAAATATTCCTGGAATGGGATACGTCTGCCTTGGCGTCCCTGTACAGTTCTACCAATGCGAGCAGTAGCAACACGAGTAGCAATGGTACACCGTCGTCGATGCGGGCTGCCTCGCACCAAGAATTGCAACGGCGGACCCTGAGTATTTGTACAAGCTTGCAAATGTGTGGTGCCTTGTCGCACATGTCCAAGTTTTACAGTACACGATTGCATGACATGGTACGCATGACAGTTCGAACGACTGTGGGAGAGTTTGCGTCAGATGCGTCGTCCAATTCTGCCGCAACGTCTGTATCAGTCAATGTGACGGCCATGTCCTTGGAGCGCTTCCTTGATTGTTTAGATATGCTCTTCGAACAACTTTTGGGGATGTTGACATCAGCAGCGGGCGTAGACGAATTTTGCCAAAAAGAAGGATTGGATTTGAGAGATGCCGGTACAAAAGTAAACGGCAATGCCAATGCTAGAAATGGTAGTTTTAAAAATACCGCTGCTGCTGAGGATGGGTCGGATCTGGCGGACAAAAAGGAATCTGCCATAAGCGAGATTGTGGCATCTGCTGCCGAACTGTCATCGAAATCCATCGCAGAACTGTTACGACTGCGGAAGGAAGTACACGCGTTGGTTTCCCTGGATGAAATGAGACAAATCTGGGAGACTTGCATAAAATTTGTCGACGAAGTAGAAAATCTGAGTGGACACAAGTGTGTAGCGCTTCGTACCATGCTCTTTTCACAAGCCAAGGCCTTCGTTGAACGAAAGCACGATAGCAACATGACTGCGTTGGCTGCGGCTTTAGATTCGGAGAGGTGGACCCAGTGCGAGGTACGTTGCTCTCGCGTGCCTTTTTAGATTTGATTATCTTTGTTTCTTCCCCGCACACAGATATGTTTCTCATTTTCAGCATGATTCCTCGTTGTCTCTCCTCTTTTGAAACATAAAATAGGTGTCGAATGACAGGCAAGTGGCACTGACTCGGCTTTGTACAGGAAGGGCTGGGATGTCGTCAAGGGGTCGGCTGATGCGCTCATCCAGCATAGGAGAAGGCCACAGCAACACCGCAAAGTCACCAGAAGCTGAGGTGGAAGGCATCCGGTACAAGGTTGTGTGGTCATGTTTGCTGCTTGTCGAAATGATCATGACAAACATTGAAGCCGCTGCCTGCTTTCAGAATTTGGCATCGATGGTCGTTGGAAAGGTTTCGGAGCTCTTACGACTGTTCAATTCTCGCGCAACTCAATTGGTGCTCGGTGCGGGTGCCATTCATTCCGCCGCAAGGCTTAAGTCTATCAACGCAAAGCACCTATCGCTTGTCACTCAGTGTTTGGGAATGACGATTGCTATTTTGCCCCATATTCGAGCTTCTCTTTCGCAACAATTACCCCCAAAACAGCATACGCTCTTGAATGACCTTGACAAAATCAAGAAGGAATACGCCGACCACAATGAAAAGGTCTTGAACAAGTTTGTGACGATCATTGGTGGTATTGTGGAGCACGGACTGGCGAAACATATTGCTGGCACCGACTTTGATGCTCGAGCCAAGCAAGGTAGCAAGGCCCCCGGTGACAGTGTCGCTTGCTGTGTCTTTCTAGAGGGTGTCTTGACGAATACTCGTAAAATGCACCAAGTCCTCAGTGCTCTACTGCCTCCGGAGCATTTGCAAGACGTGTTTTCTCGAATTTTTGCTTTTATTGATCAGAAAATCCCCTCACTAATGATTGCCGCCACAGAAAAAAGCGGTAGCAACGGCCAACCTGCTGGATTTTCGTTCCCCGGTACGAATGACGGCAAGCAGCGATTGCTCGACGAGGTAGCTTCCATGACCAAGCACTTGAATGCTCTCGATGGAGTCTTTCCTTGGGAATTTAGCGCTGTCTCGGTTTTGGCCAAGACGTTGGAATACGAAATTCCAATTGCTTGCACCAATGCCAGCGTGCCGTTGCCAACGAAAGAGCCTGCGGTGGATTCCTCTCCCGAAGATGAAAGCAAAGAGCAAGTAAACGACGAGAAGGAGAGAGACGCAACGGAGGAAAGCAACAACGACGCCACTGTAGTCCCGTCAACAGAGACTTCCACTGAACAAGCCGAAAGCACATCTGCGGATGGAGCACTGGAAACAAGCGATGAGGGACCAACGGCTACAACTCCAGAGGATCCTAAGGAAAGTACTGTTGTGGCAGAAAGCGCCGATGATTCTCCTCCAGAGAAGAAGTCGTCGCAACTCGAGGACACCATAGAGGACAAAGAACCCGTGCAGGAGCCAGATGTTTCGAGTTATGAGACGCAAACAGACAGCACCCATTAAAGCTACTAGACAGCTTTTGAAAAGCTTTTCTACTACTTGGTACCAGTTACTGTACCATACTAGCTAGTGATGTGTAGTGTGTCGTTAGCTACTACCAGTAGTAGTAACTACTAGTACTCATCAGTCTGATGCTACGGTACTAGTAGCAGCCAGTAGTACTCTACTGTACCGCTCGGAGTAGCAAGCAGTACATCAACACGACTGGTGGTGTAGTAGCGACCTTTTACAAGATAGATGACGAAAACCACGGAAGCCTACGGAATTATCAAAAAAAAATCTGCACTGGGTGTCGAATATGCGGCCGGGTTTGAAGCTGATAACCAATTTTCCAATGCTCTCTTACTCGCTACTACCTAACTCTAGATTGCTAGTAGTACCAGTAGCAGTAGTGCTCGGTACTACTAGCTAGTACTGATGAGATTGCTACTAGTCTACTAGCTACTAGCTAGTAGTAGTAGAATCAACAAAACAAAAACGAGACAAAGAAAGCCACCTTCATAGCTCGGAATACTAATTCGTCGTAATCACCACTCGACAACAACAACTCATCCAACACAAAAGAACTCGGTCCTGCGGAATCTTGTTGATTATTAATTTGGACTGTTACGATCCCAAACAGGCGAAGAGAAGGAAAAGAGTCGATTCTCCTCCTGTTTACGTACCGCCAGTACTGAAATCCACGTAGTCCTGAAATTTTGCAAAGCAAACATCCAGTCCAACAACAAATCATTTGTGTTTGATCTTCCAGTGAGACAACCGCACACAGACCAGACAAGAAAAAAGAAATTCAAACAGGTATACATACATCATACATAATCGTTATCAGTATCAACACCATCCACCATGGCAGCAGCAATGAACGGAACTGGAGGAATGGACGTGGCAGCCATTATGCAACGCCTTACCAATCCTCAAGACTTTGATATCTCTTTGTTGGATCAATTGGTGGCCGCCACGTTCGATTCCAAATCACCCCAACGAGCCGCTGCCAACAAGGCTCTCATGCAACTTCAGAATGTCGATGGAATGTGGCAAAAAGCGGATGCCATTATGGAAAACGCACAGAATCCCGCTACCCGCTTTTTTGGTCTCCAGATACTGGACGATGCCATTAAAACAAGGTACGAACGAACGCGTGCAAGCTGTTGGTTGCATTGGTCGGTTTCCTACAATTTTTTTGCTCACTCCGTCTATACGTAATTAACACTTTACCGCAGATGGAAAGTCTTGCCGCCTGATCAAAGGGAAGGCATCAAGTCGTACGTGGTGGGGAAAATCATTAGCATGTCTTCGGACGAGGCCGTCTTGCACCGAGAGCGTGTCTTTTTGTCCAAACTGAATCTTACCCTCGTCCAGATTCTCAAGCAAGAGTGGCCTCACAACTGGCCATCCTTCATTTCGGATCTCGTGGGAAGCAGTAAAACTTCAGAGCTGCTCTGCGAAAACAATATGCTCATACTCAAATTGCTGTCGGAGGAAGTTTTTGATTTCTCACGTGATCAAATGGTGACGGAAAAGGTCAAAACAATGAAAGAAAGTTTGAATGGAGAGTTTTCGGCCGTCTACCACCTCTGTGACTTTGTCCTAGATCACAGCCAGCGACCGAGCCTCCTAAAGGTTACCCTACAGACACTGCAACGATTTCTCACATGGATCCCGCTAGGTTTTATCTTTCAAACCAAATTGATTGATATTCTTATCAACAAGTTCTTTCCTGAACCACAATTTCGAAACGAGGCTCTCGACTGTCTTACGGAGATTGGATCGCTCACAGATCTAGAACCGCAATACGATATCTTGTTCTGTCAAATGTTCAGCGGCTTCCTCGCGCGACTCAACGAAATCTTTACACCAGAAACCGATTTGGCGCCCGCTTACAACAATGGAACGGAAGACGACCGTCTTTTTATTCAAAAGCTATCCTTGTTCCTATCGGGCTTCGTCAAGGCCCATCTCAAAGCCTTGGAGACCTCGTGTGATAGCCAACAAGCACTCCTTACGGCTCTCTTCTACATGGTGCGAGTATCGGAGGTCCGAGAAACCGAAATCTTTCGAATCTGCCTTGAGGCCTGGCACATGCTAGCAGAAGACTTGTACAAGTCAGAACATCCGTACAGCGACAACAGTGTTCTCAATGGAGCTTCCAACAATCGCATAGTTGGCGGTGCCGTCGGGTCGTCAAGTCGAAAATACCTTTATGGTCCTGTCCTCAATGGGGTTCGGCAGGTCATGATTGCCAACATGGCCATGCCCGAGGAAGTTCTTATCGTCGAGGACGAAAATGGGGATATTGTTAGAGCACCGACGAAAGATACAGAAGTCATTGCTCAGTACAAGACCATGCGAGATACGCTGGTGTATTTGACCCATCTTAATTGCGAAGACACGGAGAGTATTATGCTTTCCAAGTTGACCGAGCAAGTCGATGGAACGGCCTGGTCTTGGAACAACCTCAACACTCTTTGCTGGGCCATTGGATCCATTTCGGGAGCCATGGCGGAAGACGAAGAGAAGCGCTTTTTGGTCACTGTCATTAAAGATCTGTTGGGATTATGCGAGCAGAAGCGGGGAAAAGACAACAAGGCGGTCGTCGCCAGTAACATTATGTACGTGGTGGGTCAATACCCTCGCTTTCTAAAGGCCCACTGGAAGTTTTTGAAAACAGTGGTCAACAAACTGTTTGAGTTTATGCACGAGAGCCACCCCGGGGTGCAAGATATGGCGTGCGATACCTTCTTGAAAATCTCGACAAAATGCAAGCGTAAATTCGTAACGCTACAGCCAGAGGAATCGACGCCGTTTATCTGTGAACTCGTCGATTCGCTCGGTAATATCATTAGCGACCTTCAGCCGCACCAAGTGCAAGCCTTTTACGAAGCTGTTGGTTGTATGCTCAATGACCGAGGCCCACAGGTGACAATCGATCGACGGGCTATTCTGGCCAAGCTGATGGAAATGCCTAATCGGGCGTGGAATATTGCCATGGAACAAGCCAAAGTGAATGTTGAGACGCTGGTGGAACCCAACACTATCAAGGAATTGATCAAGGTGTTGAAAACAAACAACCGCGTTTGCACTTCAGTCGGTCCACTTTTCACGCATCAACTGAATATGTTTTTCCTTGATATGCTCAACGTTTATAAGGTTTATTCAGAGCGAATATCGGTGGCCATTGCGCAACAGGGGGCAATTGCGACACAAATGAGTTTGGTTCGAACGATGCGATCAGCGAAAAAGGAAGTGCTGCGATTGCTCATTGTGTTCATTGACAAGAGTGGCCCACCCGAAGCGGAACCGCGAGCAGTTGCTCAAGGATTTATTCCACCTGTGCTTGACCCAATCTTGGGCGACTATAAGCGCAACATCGCCGGTGCCCGGGATCCCGAAGTTTTGACTCTCTTTGCGACCGTCGTTGAAAAACTCAAGACCAATGTCTTGAATGACGTTCCCCGGATACTGGAGGCTGTTTTTGAATGCACCCTCACGATGATTACTGCCAACTTTGAGGATTATCCTGAGCATCGCATTTGTTTCTTTGAATTTTTAAAGGTACGACTGATCAATACATTTGTGTGCTTCAATTTTATTCTTGGTACTCATTCTATACATTTTGTTTCTCCTATAGGCCATAAATCAACACTGCTTTCCTGCCCTCTTCAACATTCCTCCCGAGCACCAAAAACTGGTTGTCGACGCCGTTGTTTGGGCTATGAAGCATACTGAGCGGAATATTTCTGATACGGGTCTCGAGATTCTATACGAGTTACTGCTAAACGTCGGAAGAACGCCCAACGTGGCCCAACCATTTTATCAATCCTTCTTGCTAACGCTTATTCAAGATGTGTTTTCAGTAATGACAGATCGCCTACATAAATCTGGTTTCAAGATGCACGCTACACTACTTCGGCATATGTTTCATTTAGTGCAGATGAACCAAGTCACTGTTCCTCTGTTTGATCCAGCCACACAGCCTGCTGGTCAGACTAATCCTGCCTTTTTGAGAGATCATATTTCGTCGCTTCTCATTACCAGTTTTCCCAACTTGACTCGCACGCAAGTATCTCTATTTGTGGAGGGAATGTTTGATGTCAAAATGGACTTGCCAACCTTCAAGACCCATCTTCGCGATTTCCTCATCCAGTTGAAGGAATTCAGCACCGAGGACAATTCTGCCATGTTCAGTGATGAGGCCGAACAATCCAAGCGACAACAAGAACAAGCGATGATAGCGCAGCGTCAGGCTGTACCAGGATTACTCAAGCCCTCGGAGATTGACAACGATCTCTAATTCCGAGAGTCGTTTTTTTTAATTTCTCTCCTTGTCGACAGTGATAATTCATTGCATCGAAACAACTCATAGTAATTAAAAAGGAAGTGTCCTCTTAGAAATAAGCCTGGTTCGACAATATACTACTCCGAGTACTATTTATTTAGTGAATATCATGCGAAAGATTGTTGTCTTTATTTTATAGCTTTATGAAACACCATGAAGCAATTTCTCGAGTGAGTCATAAAATTCAAAATTATGTTGTCCCTGGGCTATCATTGGATGCCACCAAAGATTACTTTGTAGGCAAAGAACAAAAGGAGTACCAGACGAAAACGGGAATTACCAAAGAGTCGTCGGATTGCGGTAGCCAGCAAATCTGTAGGACTCTCTTGGGCGGTAACGTCAACGTCAACGGCAGTTTCGCGTTTCTTGCGTCTTCTTCGTCTTCGTCGTTGTAGTGTTTTGGATCTCGACGAGGTTTCGGTGGTACTAACGGCGGTGGGAAGTACTATTTTTGATGTATCGTCTGTTTCCAAAACTGGATGTACCATCATACTAGTCGTTTGTGCAATCTTTCTACTAGTAGCAGCAGAAGTTGCCGAATCATCATTTTCTTTCGCAGTCCTTGTTATTGCAGCGAAAGTGTCTGTCTTCACCTCATTCGTTAGGGTTACGGCTGCCTCTTCTTGGTTTCCAATGGTCCTTTCGGAATTTTTCTGCACCCTTTCAACCATTATTTTGTCATTGTTGTTGTTGTTGTTGTTGTCATCAACATCGTCTGTAGATGAAATTTTGTTGTTTGCCGCGAAGATCTTTGGAGATGCAAACAGTCCTTGTTCCAGCATTTTCGCATGATCAATGGTGATAACGTGTGCTGTGTGACCTGCTGCTATTGCTGCTGCTGCTGTCGTCGTCGTCCTGTTGGGATTGTTTTTCTTCTTCGACACTTTGGTGGTGGTACGGAACGATTGTTTCCAAGATCGACTTTGAATGGCCATTGCACGTCGGTCTTCGGGAGATCTGGACATGCCACCAATTTCTGTGGCCGGTGTAATAAAGTGCAATCTCAAACTCTCGATCAAAGTTCTCAGATTCCACGCACTGGGTTTCCACGTTTCTGGATGAAAGGCACTGGCACTGAGACAGATGTCTGCCAGCGGCACGAATCGACCGGACGGTGTCCACATCTGGACCCTGGGTGGTGCAGCTGGATAGTTGGGTGGTAAAATCATCCGACCATGATATATCCCTCCCTCGTAGGGACTCGATTCTAATCCTAAAATCGAAAAATGCCAAACAAACAGATTGGAACCCAATGGTCCCATGCAAAGATGAATGGGTTCCTGTTGTTCCCTTGCTGTTTCTGTTGTAGTAGTACTAGTTGTAGTACTGTTCGTATCATCATCATCATCATCATCACTGTCATCTGCCACATCAATGCCAGCCGCATTCTTATGATTGTTCTTCTTCTTTTTCTTTTTTGTTTGTTGTCTGCTTGCAATACTACTACTACGAATAGGTTTCTGTTGTACCCAATCGTACGCAATTCCCATTTGTACCGAATCTTTCCATTCTCGTTGTATCCGTCGAACGAACATGGATTGTGAGCTGGACAATAATAATGATCTTTTCGTTTTTGTTGTTGTCGTCGTCGTCTTCTTCTTCTTTGGAATCGTTTTCTTCGTTTTCTTTGGTTTCTTCTTCTGTTGGAATGTCTGTCTCATTTTGGGTATTCCAGTAGTAGTAGTAGCAGTAGTAGTACTTTGACGTTTCCCTTGCAGAATATCTTTTTCTTTTGTAGATAAAATGCTGTTGTGCTGATCCAAAAGTTGTTGTCTACTGCTGCTGTTGCTGCTGCTATCCTTCGTGGTCTCTGATAGAGTTGTTGGTATCAAAGGATTATTATTGTTGTTGTTGTTGTCAGTGGTGGTGATATTATTATTATTATTATTATTATAATGGAGAGAAGGATGAAGAGGAGGAATACTATTCGTATTCGTATTAGGAGTGGAAGCGTCAGTCCATCTCAACAGCCAAACCAAACATAATAGAACAGCAACAGTAGTGATCTTATTATTAAAAGATGGTTTGATGGTAGAAACAACCTTCCAATCATCTCCTTCTGTGATGTAATAATGATAATAATAATAATAATAATGATAATAATAATATGATAGCAATGGCCTTGGTCGTTTCTGTTGTTGTACCTGCCGCTGCTGTGATGTTAGCGTTAGTCGTCGTCGTGGTCGTTTCCGAGCACTGGTACTGGTACTACTATTACGGCTACTACTACAACTACTACTACTAACATTAGTAGTAGTAGTAGCAGTTGTTGTTGTTGTTGTTGTTGTTGTTGTTGTTATTATTGTTGTTGTTTTTGTTGACATGGTAGACTAGTGCTAGCTGCTAGCAGAGCAGAGCAGAGCAGAGCAGAGAGCAGAGAGCAGAGAGCAGAGGACAGAAGGAACTGATTGAGACAGGCAAAAGGCAAAATCGTTTAGCAAGCTAGCTCTCTACTACTCTAGCTAGTAGTAGTAGCTATTTGGAGTACAGTGACAAGAGGAATTTCTGCTTGGATTATTATTATTAATAATAATATGATAATAAGTGGATTGAGCGAAAAGATGATGGCTTCCACCGGGATGGGGCAAAACTAATGATTAGTAGATTTTGTTGTTGTGGCGGGTGGTGGAGCGAGACGTGTAGACATAAAAGGTAGCTGGCGTAGAGATAGTTACCTCTAGTAGTAGTTGTTTGGCACAGTACTATAATGTGTAGTCCGTCGTGTAGTAGTAGCAGTAGTAATAAAGGCAGCACTCCTACTACTAGCTACTAGTAGCTACTACTACTACTCTACTAGTAGTATGGTACTACAGTATAATATCTTTCTCCTTGCGTAGCAGGCTAGGCTTCATTTGGGGGGTCCTGGGCAACACACTCTCTAATTACTAAGCAGACGTTATTTTC
>Ga0210036_1000286_pt1 | contig 61690 bp, 53 predicted proteins | sample CryGeymeta201515_FD_185469 | JGI IMG/M metagenome (GOLD analysis project Ga0210036, IMG submission 185469) | Groundwater microbial communities from Crystal Geyser aquifers in Utah, USA - Crystal Geyser metaG 2015-15 (SPAdes) (version 2) | ecosystem: Environmental > Aquatic > Deep subsurface >... | reverse complement strand
AAAGTAGGTAAAGTCATATATTTCAGGTTACGACTTTTATCATAGGTCCATATCTTTGAGTTAAGGTTTGAGTTAACTCTGAAAAAGAGTGGTTGGCGTACCCGCCAGGGGCCATTGATTATTATTACTATGAAACAATCCGGCAATATAAATATAAGCGCACACTTAATCCCAAAGTTCAACATTGGCTACTAGAGTATCGAGCTGTCGACAGACCAAAATAAACGACCTTAATCTATTCTAATACTCTCGTTTGCCGTCCTCAACACCAAGTCTTTATACGTATCCATGGACAGCGCAGCTCTCAAAGCGGCGCGAACTTTGATGGATTGCTGAATCACATTTGGTGATTTTGTAAAGATGGAACAAATGAGAGTTTCGCGCTCTTGTTGCAGGTCGTCTCCTTCCAAAAGTGTTGCGTGAACACGAAAGATGTCATTGTACACATCTTCATTCGGTTTTAGCTTCGACTCGAGATATTCTAAAAAGGTAACGTTGGCGATGTGAAAGGCTTCCTTCTTTTGGTCTGCTGTAGTTTCGTTCAAAGAAGCAGTTTCCAAGCAAGCACTCAAAACGGCCCGATAGTCGCGAGAGCGAACATAGTGAGCCTTCTCTAGACGCTTCAGTACATGATAGGCCTTCCCAGCCTTGTCACCATCGCGGCTCCGTGCAATTGTCACGAGTACGGCGTTGTAGCAATGGATGGCAAAATGGCCTTCAAGTTTGCCGTCATTCACACATTTTTCGACAATGTCCAGATACATAGTAGCCCTATCACCTGCATCGGGACGATTGTCTGTTCTTTTCATCCAAGCCGTAATACCATGCTTTAAGGAACTGTAATTCAGCTCCAGAGCAATTAAAGATTTATCTTGACTGAAGAGGTCTGTCGCCCGACGGACAATAGCATCGATACGATCGGGTGCTTCGGGTCTTTCGCTCAGTTCCCAGCATTTTAATACAGCAGAGATGGGACCTTCAGTTGGTCTGGAATTTGGATTTTTTCCGCTTTCAAAATCTGCTTGCATTTGACCCAGCAGAGATTCGGCGATCTCCGGGGCATCGCGGCGGCCGCTGAAGGCCAGAGTATTTATGAGGGTCGTGTAAGAGTACGCGTCCGGTTGGAAGCCATGTTTTTCTCCTTCCCTCATGATTCTGGCGGCTTGCTCCACTGCATCGTCCCGGCCTGAGCGACTCCAGGCATTCATTGTGATAGCAAAAAGCGCGTTGTTTAAGTGAAGTGATGGCCGTGATGCAGCAAGTTCAATGAATTTATGCAGTGTCCGTTCGACATGCTCTGCGCCCCCATCTAATTTGGCATATCCTTCCATAATAATCTGGTACGAGAAAGTGTCAGGGATAATCTGTGATTTACTTGCTACCACGGCTTTCTCTAGAGATTCCAGAAAATTCTCAGCCTCTTCGACACCTTCAGCCATTCCACCAGCAATCAGTACCTTCAAATAGAGGTTCATTGTATCGATCGTCAATGGAATTCCCCCTTGTTCCATTTCGCTAATAATCTCCCGTGCTTTACTGATGGCCCGAACGGCGGCTTGGTGATTGTTTTTGGTCGTGCTGTTCCTTTCACCCAGGCATGCCAACACGGCATGATAAATGAACTGATCTGGTCGAAATGTGGAGTCTCTTTTGCATTCCTGTTTCAATTCCCGAAAAATTTGCAGTCCACGCTCCGTCGATTCTGGAGACTTGGTCTTGGACCAAGCAAAGATAGCAGTTCCGTATGTGCGTGGACTATGCCACCGAGAAGCTTCCGAACCCGTTAAGCGCCGACTCTTATTTCTCATTCGGTGCATCAGTTGTTCGATCCGAATGGCGATATCTGATCTGCCATAATTCTTGTTTTGTTTTGTCAAGCGCTTCAAAAGAGCACTCATATAATTATGGTACATGGTAGCGTCTGGTTTTACTTCCGGATTTTTGCCACTTTCGGCATGCTGCAGCAAGTATTCAGCTTGATCTAGTCCTTCTGGTCCAGTATTCGGGTTTCTAGCAAAGGCGTCGATCAATCCTGTGTAAGTTATCTTGTCTGGCGAGGCATCGGGATTGTTGCCCGATTCAGAAAGCTCCAGCATTCGCTCAAACAGTGCCAATGCTCGTTCGGTACCCTTTGGGTGCGTGGACTTCGCCCACGAATCAATGGCAATATTGTAGTCGATCCTCGTCGGTCGTACGCCAAGAGATGTTGGCAACTCTTCGAATTCGATCAATATTTTCTCTACAGCTTCTGGCATATTGGCATTGGAATATGCATTTAGAAGCGTTGACGATAAAACAGAATTAGATTGTATATACTTTCTGTTGTCAAGAAGTTGATTCCATAGCTCTTTCGCGCCGTGAGTAGCGTCCTTGTTGTATTTTGCTTCATTGGCAAAAGCTAACATCACAGCGTTGTAAAGTATTTGTGTTTTTGGTGTTTGTTTCTGTTCCACATCGTTCAATATTTGCCTGGCTTCATTGGCAGAACCATGCAAATTCGAAACAGCAAGAGCGCTCACAAACATGGCAGAAGCCTTTTCTCGTTGTGTGGGCGATAATTGGGCATCAATTTCGTGCAGACTATTTCGCATTATATTCAGACATTCGCTCGCAGTCTTAGCTCCTCCGAATGCACTGTGAATTTGTTCCGGAGTAAGTTGTTGTGTTCCATGAGTATGCGCTCCCAAATACCAGCATCGACTCTTCCACAATTCTTGCGTTTTGAGAAAGGCTTCAAAGTCCCGTGTCAGGACAGGGCAGCTATCGTCTCGAACGAGCTCGTCCATGAAGTCGTGTACCTTTGAAGCAGCAGTCAAAGCCTGCAGCAATTCATGTGCTTGGTTGTCTTTGCGTCGAAACTTTCGTATTCCAAAGTTTCGAATGGATACCGATGATCCTTTGGTCGGTCGCAGAAATATGTCCATGGCTTGTACGAGTCCTAAACAAGGCGACGATGCATAGTTTCCGATACATTTCTGTATCCATTCTCTTCTGGTATTTGCATCAATTTGTGAGTTGTGGTATTGAGTTTGCATATAATTCACCAACATATAAGTGTATTGCCACGGAATCTTCGTCAAGTTCTTTTGGTTGGATGTATAGGCTGTTGCCTTGTAGCTGGTAAAATATAGCATGGCTTCCAATATCATTTGGGGTTTTGGCAGGTCTTTGGAAGTTACCGTAGCTTTGTTATTTGTTGGACATTCTAGGTCGTCTACGAACGCTTTTAATCGTTCAAATTGATCCTTATGAGCGTGTTCGCCTTGAATCGTATTTCGATCTCCTCGAGGAGGAGGAGCAGCAGCAGCAGCCAAAGCCATGGCAGCAGGTCCTTGTTGTTGTCTCGCTGTTGGAGGATATGGTGCCCGTTTTGCAGCATGCGCACGACTGCCGTCGTCTTCACTGTTCTCTGGAGTGTTATGATGTCTTTCGAACGATCCATACCTCGTCACGACGGGGGCTGTCGAAGATGATAAAGTGTAACAGTGTTCCTTCTTTAGCATCACCAGCCTCAGAATGGCTGCTCTGGATCGTATCATTTTACTGTTTTAAACCAATGATGATTCTGTTGTCGTGACGCACCCCCACCTCGAATAAGTAAACAACCCTACCTCCACAAAGGGTTTGGCGTACTCTTTTACGAAAATTGATCACAGTACTGTATTAACTCGGTCCAGTTGAATCGTTGAATAAAATTATTATTTACTTGTTGTTGTTCTATTATTTTTTGGTTTTTCACTTCGTCACAGATTTCAATCAAAAATTTTCTTCGTCTCTAACCTTCACTCTAATGACGAGATTGATTGTTACCAGTACGAGTACTACTACTAGCTACTACTAGTAGTAGTAGCTACTAGCTAGTACTACCACTAGTAGACTCTACTACTATTATCATCAAGCAATGCGAGGCAGGAGAGGATGACTACTACTAGCTAGTAGTACCGCTAGTAGTGTACTAGCTAGAGACCTACAGTAGTAATAATTAACGGACAGCACCGTCCAAAAAGTACTCCAGCGTGATCAGCATGGCTGGAGTCAGCGATAGAGTATTCTTCATGGGTACTAATAAGAAGCAAATAACAGTAAAAACTATTCGAGTAGTACTAGTCTACTATAGTAGTACTACTAGACTAGACCTAGTACTAATAAAAAATAGCTACTATCTAGTAGCTAGCTAGACTACTAGTCCTAGCTAGTACTAGTAGACTACTAGTACTAGTAGTACTAGACTGCCACCGTACAATCAGCCAGAGGAATACGGAAGAAAACCATTATTTCCTTCTACCTGGTAATAGCAGTTAGAGTATTAGCCATCCTTAGCTAGTAGACTAGTCACTCGTAACTTTTTGAATTTACCAACGAGGGCAGATCACACTACCAAAGCACTATTATTATTTGATCTAGACCTACTACTCGCTACTGTAGTAGTAGTGCTATTATCTGGACCTTCAAAAAGCTACTCTTGCTACTAGAGACTAGCAGAGCCAGAGTTGTATTAGGCAAAGGACGATCGATCATCATTCTTTCTAAATCACAACAACAACCTTTATACAGTATCGTACAAGGAACTTTTCCCCCCCATTTACAAACACACACAGACACACACACACACACACACACACAAATACACACACAAAACCAATCAACGCCCACACACGCGAACACACACGTCGTGTGGAATAAAAACGTAGCAGTAGTATGGTGGAAGACGCAATGCGACAGTCATCATTTGTATCTGTTAGACGAAAACGATCAAGAAGAAGTGGTCCCAACCATATGGACAGTAGCAGCAACAACAGCAACAATAACGACAATACTGATGATAGTCATAGTCATAATAATATGGAAGGAAGTAGACGTCGCTTTCTCACGCCCGCACTTTTGCGTTTATCAAATAATGATATTTCTCAGCAAAGACAACATCAATCTACTAGAACCAATGAAGAACATGAGGAGACAAAAGAAGAGGAGGAAGACGACGAGTCTCCCTCACGAAGAAAAGCCCTATTCTTTGAAAGATTGCCATTGCACGCTCCTCGAATGAACCAGAATATCTGTTCTGTTTGCAACATGTTAAAATGTCAGTGTGATGATGATTCCAACAGTAATCAAGGAGACGATGGGGAAGGGGAAGAAGAACCACTGTCCCGTTGTGAAAAATGTCTTGAAGTGATACGAGCCAAGACTGATGTCATTCGATATTACTCGGGCTGCGTGGTGAACGATCAGGTCTTTCAGATTTTTGTCATTGTTCTGATTTTGCTCAACTCTATATTGATTGGTATATCGACGGCTGATTTTGTGGAAGACAACACAGATATCGCCAGAGCATTTTGGATTCTCGATTTGGTTTTTCTGATCATCTTTACCATTGAGCTGATTATGCAGTTTTTGTATCATGGCTACGGTTTATTCTTGGATGGGTGGTTGCTGTTCGATTTTTTCATTGTGTTCATGGGATGGGCTTTTGAATCGATATCGGTTCTGCGAGCATTGCGTCTTCGGTCGTTTCGAATCTTTCGAGTCTTTAGACTGACATCTCGAATTCGTGCCCTGAGAAGGCTGGTAGAGGTGAGTGCTGTGATGGTCGAAAACAACAGCAGCAGCAACAACAACAACAGAATATGCATGATGAATGATGAATGTCAGCTCACGATTCCTTCATTCTAATATTTTTACTTACAGGCAATCTTTGATGTCATGCCGAAAATCACAGCAATCGCTTTTTTATTTGGCCTCCTCATGTACATCTTTGCTGTCATGTGTACCGAGCTTTTTGGTGACATTGATTTCACAGGACGCTTTACAGAACCAAACCTGGATCAATACGACTACTTCTCCAGACTGGACTATACTTTCTTTACGCTCTTTCAAATGGTCACATTGGATTGGGGAAAAATTACGCGAGCAGTCATGCAGGTTTATCCCTGGGCGTCTGCTTTATTTGTAATTTTTGTGATTTGCACTGCCTTTGTCCTTTACAATCTCATTATTGCTGTCGTGTGTGATGCCGTTAAAATGGTGCAAGATCAACATGACGTTATCATGGTAGAGGAATATGTCAAGGACAACATTGAGTCCAGACATCGCATCATTAACCTGCGGCAAAAGCTGGACAAGATGTCAAAGCAACAGATCGATCTCTTGTTATATGTTCAGCTCATAGTGGAGCAACTCGATGATATTATCGATGAATCTTCCAAAATGCATTATGAAGAAACTCTCTTGCTGTTGGGTCAGTCGAGCGAGAACGCAAAGGAAGCGTTGCAGAAGGCCATTAGCCAGCTTCAAAAGCTGGATGTTGGTCACACCGGGAACGAAGTACCTCAAATGCGAGAAAAAAGAAAACAAGCAGCTAGATCACAAACATCATTGGTTTCTGCTATCGAATCACCAATACAGAGGAATTCACGGCCAGATCTTGACCCGGAATCAAGACAAATGCAGCAAAGAGTGTCTTTCTCATGCAATGTCGGCAACAACAATTCTCGGTCAACTAGCGTTGACGTTTCAAACAAAATCACTGATCCTTCAGAAGCCCAGCAAGTTCGAATAGTTGCCTTGCACAATGAGCCCGGCAACATGATGGAAGATGAATCTTTGGGCCAGTTCTTTTTTGGTGCCGCTGAGACCATGCTTGACGATGGAGAATCTGACGACGGAACATTTCAAAGCTGCAAATCGACCTAATGACAACGGAAAACCATTGATACCTTTGCCACCGCAATAGAGAATGGAGTGCATTTTAAGTACTGCTCTTCACACTTGCAAGATATGTATTGGATCAGCAATTTCTAGATAACCCAGCTGTTAGCTAGTTTTCCTCTCGTTTTTGCCATCTTTGCAGTAGAATCTACTTTTTTCTTCTCCAATATCACGAACTTGCTGGGTCGAGTAGAGTAATACCTTACGAAATTAAGACGCACATTTCACAGTTTCCACCTTTCACAGTCGAGGCAACTACTAGTAGGGTCTACTGCACTACCTGGTACCAGGTACAGCCAGTACTAGGTCTAGTAGCTACTCGTAGTAGTCTACGGTTACTCGTACTTTCAATAATTCTACATCGGGGAAGCGAAGTTATTAAATAAAAATTAATTGAACAACAAGCAAGGAGGAGGCCTATTTTAGACTACTTTCTGGTTTTTATCATCGGCAAACACTGAAAAGTATAGGATAGCTTAAGCAACAGTTCGCCTTATCCGAGAAACCCAGTCTCGTTCGAGCAAAAAGACGGAGCGAGCATAGAATCACAGTCCAAAATGCGAGAAAATAATGCCAAGATAAGAGGCAACGGACAAGAACACGACCTTCCCTCCCAGGACAGCAAAGACTTTGAAGATATAGCCGCGTCGAATTACAAAGGGCGTTATAGCAATCGATGTATTCCTGTATTGATGTCTGATAATAACCTGAACAGCGCAGAGAATTTAAATGGTGGTGTTCGCCTGTTAAATAATGGGAGCAGTTCGCCGAGAAAAGAGGAAGAGGATGTCAGAGGACACAACAAAAGCACAAGGAGTTTCAACGAACACGACAATGGCGAGAACGACGACGGTTTCATGTCAACGGATATCGAAGGAAAATCATCTGACGTAGATGATGACCAATTTACCTCCGAGTATTTGACTTGGTACAATCCCATACGGAGATTTTGCGGCTCTATAGTGAATGACATGAGGTTCCAATTCTTTATTGTCTTCCTCATTTTGATCAATGCCCTCTGCATGGGCATTGCAACCTACGACTTTGTTGAAGAAAATTCAGATGTCGATAGAGCGTTTGAGATAGTGGACTTGGTGTTTTTGATTATATTTACTATCGAGTCAGCACTGCAATTCGGATATCATGGATACCAGCTCTTCTACGATGGATGGTTGACTTTTGATTTGCTCGTTGTCATTATGAGCTGGTCTATGAATGGAGCTCAAATCTTCCGCTCCTTTCGAATCTTTCGTGCCTTTCGGCTCGTGGCTCGACTGGATGTATTAAAGCACCTGGTGAATGCTATTGTTAGCGTCCTGCCAAGAATCGGCTCCATCATGGTATTGTTGTGCTTGGTGTTATATATTTTCTCTGTTCTGTGCACGATACTATTTGGGGAGCATCGTTACGGGGAAGACCAACTCAATTACTTTGGCCGATTGGATTGTAGCTTGTTCACGCTGTTTCAATTTGTGACCTTGGATGGGTGGGGAGACGTCTCTCGTGATGTCATGGATATCTACCCTTGGGCAGGAATCGTTTTTCTCGGGTTTTTGACAGTCTCCTCTTTTATCCTGTACAGTTTGGTGGTGGCCGTTGTGTGTGACGCTGTCGCTGTCGTAGAACATCCAGACATCGCACTCAAGAAGTTTGAAGACAAGATGCAGAGAGAGAAGACGGCGACGACGAAACGAGTACGGAAAATGGCATCCGACCTAGCTGAGCTGTCTGAGCAACAGATGGATATACTACTCAGTGTTCAGAATCGTCTGATGCAATTTCAGAGTTTTCGGGACGATGCAGAGATTTCTCGGAAAGTTACTGTTACGGCCTAGACAAGTCAATGTCGTTTGGTCGCGACATTTGGATATTCCGTGTCATTTGCCAGTCAGTATAAATATACTTTGACGATGGAATATGGATATTTCTTCTAATATTCATCTTATCGATTTTTTCTGCTGAATAAACGCAGGAACACCAACCACTTGGTCAACTGTTTTGTGCACGGATAGACATGGTGTTTTGGGTTGCTTCTCTCCCTGATTAAAGGGGACAACGACAAATTCGTGGAAAGGTGGATCACTCAGATATTGCACCGAAATGGGAGCAAGTTGCTCCAATTCGCGAGCTCAGGAGAGGCGGAATGAAAGCATCTAAAAGTCGACCAAGCAACCACATCACAAGAAGGTTCATGATCCGCCTGGAGTTGCAACCCCCCTCTGGCAAGACGAGGATTTGCAGATGCAAAAATGACACAAGTGTTGTTTTGAGGAAGTCCAACATGAGTGACCAAGAGATATTCAGCTGTTCTTTAGTTACGTTTTAGAGTAGAGCTATGAATAAGGAACAGTAGCATTATATTCAAGGAGTCTAGTCTACCATACTATTTATTTTAACAGATGTCTACCAGTAGCCTCAGAGGAAGTTCCAATAAACTTTCATAATTTTCCATTTTTATCCCTAACCTTACTGCATGCATGTTTGAGATGGTCCACACGTCCACACAGCCACCGATTTTGGTGCCAGTTTCTCTCTCGTAATTTCTCATGCTTTGTTAATAATGCTCACTATTACACCAGAATCACCAAAAATATTTTAGACAACGCCTATGCTCCATCTCTCCTGTAATAAGAAGTTCACAAAAGCATCAAAACAATTCATTTAAATTTCCTTATCTCTACAGCAAATACCCACGATGAACGAAAAAGAGAAAAAGTCAGCTTCTCCAAAGGATAAAGAAGAAGAGCTTCGGAAAGGCAAAGGAATGACGAAACCAGGCAGCAAGAAACGAAAGCGAGGAGACAGGAAGGACCGATGGAGAAAAGATCAAGAAAGCTATTATCATCGTCTATTACATGGTGCCCAAAAAGATTTGAATAAGCAAGCCAAAATCGTTAAAAATTTTGAGTGTCAAAAGATGGTACGAAAAATAAAAGAGCGCAAGGAGAGTGATGGGGATGCTACCTCAAAAGTAGCAGAAGACAATTATCAACGGCTGAAGAGCTTTGATTTGGATAGAGTCGTCCAGGAGTCACTGAGAAGACTGGGTATTTTGCATTTGGACCCCAAACTGGCAGAAGAAGCATTAATGCATTCCCAAACTAGCAGTGAGAAAAACGATGATGAATCCGTGTCGGATGCTTCCGATGCAGTGAAAGATACCACTTTCGTAAAACATCAGACGAACCTAGGCAGACAAACAGAAGAAGAGGACAAAAGGAAAAGCGATGTGACTCAAAGCAAGGAAGCAGCTCTCGTGGAGAAAATATTAAGGCACAAAAAGATGCAATCCACTCTCGAGAAATGGAATGGCCAAGTCACGGAATATCGTCGGTGGTGCCTGCAACAAGAGGATCGAGAAAACCCAAGGTTTGACTACGGAACAGAGCCAATTGTAAGAAAAAAGAAAAAGAAATCCAAGCGAGAGTTTCAAAATGGAATTTCCAACTCGGCTGTTGACGAATCTGACAAGAGTCTCTTTGTTCGATTGGGAGGAAGTGATGGTGATGGTGATGGTGATGGTGATGACGAGGATGATGGTGAAACTACAGGAATGGACGCACAATATGGTCCGGGTACGTTTGTTGAAGAGAAAAAGAAAAACCGAAAAGGACAACGGGCACGACGAGCGAAGGCTATGGCTATTGAAGCCAAAAAGGTTGGTCGAGTCCATCGTGCTAGCGATTCTATGAATTGGAGGCCCAAGAAACAGCACCAATCTCCCGAGGACGTTTATGGCGACCATAACAACAACCACAGCAATGCGTCGAATCAACGAGCCCCGACATTCGGGAAGGAAAAGTCCGCGCCTTCTGCTGCTAGTGAAACGCTGCATCCTTCGTGGGCTGCCAAAAAGAAAGATTCCACTGGCATTGTTGAGTTCAAGGGAACCAAGATTACATTTTAAGTTCTAAAATTCAAAGCTACTGAAGTAATTATTTAGTTCAAATATGTATTATTCTATAAAGCATTCGAGCGAGTTGACACGTTAGCTTTGAAGGACTTGTAACGGCATTCTATGGCACAAATTTCAAGCCGAAGAAGAAAAAAAAGCGATGGACGCGTCGGGGCATTGCGTTGTTCACACCATACAGTCAGAGGTTGATGTAGGTTTATGATATTACGCACTGTCCATTACCGTATTTTTCATTCGCCTTTTCGATTTGCTTCAAGCCCTGCTCGGCATTTGCTTTCGACTCCTCTGTTTGCGATTCAATGGCATCAACATTTTCTTGCTGACTCCCGACAATGTGCGCCAAATCTTTGTATATTTCATTTACCTGATGCATGCCTTTATTTATGTTTCTAATTTCTGCCTCCCGTTCTCTCATGATTTCTTCCGCAAGACGCTGTTTGTAGATATAATAATGAAATAATGAAAAGCAAGCAAGCAAGCAAGTGGTCAGAAATCCAAAAGGCATCACAGAACAACACAGAACAAATAAATAATAACAATAGCAAACGAGAAACACGTCGAGAATACAGAATACTTACATCGTGCTGCATTTGCAATTGCATTTGTTGTTGTGCTCCTGTATTGTGTGCCGCTACTTCCGCGTAGCTCTCTGTACTACTATAGTTGCTCGTCAAACCACCACCACCACCCGTCGCCGTCATTGCGTTTGTCGACGTCATGGACGTTGATTTAGCAGCCAATCGTTCCATTCTATCCACATCTAATTTCAAACTCTGAACGCGGGCTTGTACTCGTTCAAAGTCTCGCTTCAATTTGACAATTTGAGGAGCTCCTGACTGAGCGCTGCCAATTTGTTGTTTGACGCGACCTTCCAATTGTGTCACGACATCTACTTGCACGTTGTATTGTAGTACAAGTTCCTTCAGGGTGCCACCGCCGACTCCTTGTTTGCGTGCAACGCCCAATTGCTGAACAATTTTTTCGAGGATACCAACGTTTCGCTATATTATTTTTTATGAATCAATTTGAGAAATATAAGTCAAGTGAGGATTTTATGACAAGCTGAAATGTCCAGCCCAGCCCAGCAAAGCATGAGCGAGTGTCTTGCCAATCCGTTTTTTTTAGTATCACTGCGTTCGTACTCACCTGATATTGATTAAGATTCTCACTAATTTGACTCAGACCATTACCACCAGCAGAGGATGGTGCTGCTGGTCTAGCCGAGAAACCACCCTGTGCTGTGGTGGTCGTGGTACCTCGGCTTTTTTTCTTTCCCATATCTTGAAAGGACATGATGATTGTTTTTGTATGTATGTATGTATGTATGTGCTTTGTTTCGTGTGTCTTGTTGATTGAACGTGAAACAGTGAATGAGATTGTATGCACTGAAGATGCTAGCAGGTATGTTAGTAGATTGCTTTGGTTTTGATCTTCTGTGCGGAGATGCTTCAGCCAAAATGTTTGTTTAAGTTCTTTGCCGTTCCCTGGACAACTTTTTGGAGTTGGGAGATGTCAGGTTTTAAAAGGCCTAGCTAGCTACTCCAGCGCAAATAATACTGATAATATTCACACGGACAACTTCCGACTTTTTTTTCAATCGATAGACAGACAGACAGAAGGGTTGGGGGTTGGGGTTGTTGTAACAAGGTGTTTGAGAGAATAATATGAGTTTAAATAACAGCAAGGACCAAATATATGTTGTTACGATATCGGTTTGTTGTTCGTGGGTACGGCTCATACAGTAATAGAGTAGGTAACAATAGGTGCAGTAGTAGGTACGCCTACTCACTTATTATTACTATTATTATTAAAACGAATTTTCTAAGGAAGGAGGAGTTGATGATGAGTGCAACTGACATCATGCGCATGCTCGCATACCATTCGTACTGATTTGCTTCACTGTACAGTACATCAACTTACTTTCGTATTACGCGTAGGTCTAGTCTACTCCTGTAATCAAATTCCTGGAAAACACGCAGTAAGGTTAAGGTGAGATCAACGACAACCGCACAAGACAACAACAACTCCACCGCAACAATTCTCTATCATCTATCTGTCATCATCATCACTCATCACAAACACCTCAAATTTCATCATCACAGAACAGCATTCATAATATTATTGTATCATCTACGGTAACGCTATCCTATCCAACAGTGTAATCTATTCCCTTTCTGACAAAAAGAGCCCTGGCTTTAGTCCCCAGAGCGCTAAGCATCAGAATCCCTCGTACACAGGGCTACCAACTGCTACGAGTATTATTATTACTACGTCTAATACTCGGTACTCAGGAGCTCAGGAGCTCAGGAGTACTATTCTACCTACTCAGCAGCAATTCAGCTAAAACTTAATAAATAAATAATAATGGCAACTCGAGGCGTTTTTCAACTGCAAAAGCTTCGACTGTACTACTGCGAACACGGTGGTTCGTCACGTGCCATGCGGGATTATCTTGGCAGTGGTGCTCTGGTGGATTGGGCCACCGAACATCCTCACGTGGAAATTATCGTCCAACCCCGCAATGGACATCATCCGTACATCAATGCAGCCTACAAGACGCAGGCTGTGGCACACCAAATTTCGGTCAAGAACTTTGATTCGCCCAAAGATATAGCACAAGTGGTCGACAAGTTACACAATCGATCGGGACGTAAAATCAAAAAGGTCAAGTCCAATGTCGTAACGGCAACACCGAGCATTCAAGGAGTGTGGTCACCCATGCTCGATTTGCGGGATAAACCATTCTCGATTCGGTTCGTAACGGAACAAAAGTAGAAAAGTAGATAATAATACTAGTATACTAGTAGTGCACACACGTTTTATAAAACTGTTGAACATGAAGAAATTTACTTTTTGTAACAACCCTTATAAAAAGAGTAGAAAAGAATTTCACGAACAGCCATGCATCCATGCATCCAAGCAATCAGGAGGTCGCGTTTTCCTCTTTTCCGCGCACTCTCTATTTCAACCGTGCAAAAATGATTATTTATTTGTTTACGTATATCCAAATAAGACAGTATAGTTGTAATCCAAGCAAGGAGAGCTCTCACGAGCCGTCTGATCTCCTTTGGTCCAATGCCCAGCCATCCAGCCATCCAGCCATCCAGCCATCCAGCCATCCAGCCATCCTCGCACTCTAACCCTGCTACGGTACTAAGGTCTTTCTGCCTTCGCTCGTCATTCCGTTGAAGTACACTGTCAACATCACTAAACACTATTACTTTTCGGCAACTTCTCAAAAGCGGTGGTTGCTCTTGCATAGTTTGACTTTGAGGTCTAATTTTACCAATTATGATTGGGCTGTTTAGGCTTGAAGGACAAAATCTAGCTAGAGTCTTGAGCCTACTACTAGCTAGAGAGCTGTTATCCAGAAACCAGTTAGTTTACCTGTTTTCTATGGCCTCTGGATGCACACATTATCGGATGACATAACATTTTTTAAAATTGTTTATGGATCCTCATAATAGCCGACGTAATCGCTTCATGCAGCTGGAAGAAGATAGCTACTCGAGTAAAAGCTAAAACATCATCCATATCTCCAATCCTTCTTGATTCACAACGCAACAGCTGCTGGGTTGAATAGAGGCACACAATAAAGAAGAAGCAGCGGACCCAGTAGGTAATCCTAGTTAAAATTAATGCGAAGAATTCCAACGGTAGGCGGCTTGCTTATAGCCCGGCGGTTTCCGTCGACGACGGCAGCAAATAAATTCTTTCCGTCTGCTCTTGGTGGCTGCTTAGGACCAGCATCATCTTCAAAAGCAGCAACACATCGGTCGATGCCAACAATATCAAGAAGAATGTATTATGGAGACGACGACCGTTCTTGGTGGAAAACGCAAGAAAAAGAGAAAAAAGTGATCACTGCCAAACCTGGATCCAAAGCGTTTGTTTCCAACATCGAAGATTCTGCAGTGATTGACTTATTTTTTAAATTTGCAACCAAGATGGGAGTGCACGGTCAACCAAGTCTGGATCTGCAAGGTGTGCACGATCTATTAAAAGGAATTGGAGAACGTCACGATGACAAAACGGTCAAATACTTGTTTGACGAAGCCGACGTGGATAGCAGTGGGTGTGTGGACCTGGAGGAGTTTCTTGTGGCTGCAGATAAATTTTTAGGCAGTGCTCCTGCCAGGATTGTGCTGATTGTAGGCGGACCCGGAAGTGGCAAAGGTATGCTGTCGGAACGATTAGCCAAAGAAGCTGGACTCGTGCACCTAAGTTCGGGTAATATGCTTCGCGAAGAAGTCGAACGAGGCACCGTGCTGGGCAAGCAAGTTCAGGAAATCATGGCACGGGGTGAACTCGTTTCGAGTGAAATCATTGTAGCTTTGGTACGAAGACGCATGCGAGATCACCCTGGTAAACGAGTCTTGCTAGATGGATTTCCGAGGTGAGTCGTTGCTTTTTGATTATGTTTTTTTGCAGGGCATTGAAAGACAGCAGCAGCAGCACTTGGAATCGCTGCTTGATACTAGAATAGGGCGATCGATTATCTGACACCTTATTCTCTTCTGCAGATCTCTGGAGAATGCGGTCGATCTGGTGAAACTATGTGGAAAACCAGAATTAGCCCTACATATGGAATGCGACGATACAATACTGATGGAACGAATTATGGAAAGAGGCAAACACTCTGATCGAGCAGACGACAACTTTCAAACTGCATTACAGCGACTGCGAACATACCATAAATTTCACAGGTCAACCATTCAGTTCTTGAGAGAACAGCACGTTCCCATTGTCGAATTGGACTGCAGTGTGGCTCCTGACTTAGGTACGTCGCGTCAATGGAAGGGGCTCGCATACTGTGACATACGTGGTTTCGTTCTCATTCTTTGAAGTTTTTTTTACTTTAATAATACATTCTTTTCAGTGTGGGAACAGCTCATGGCCATTGGAAGAGTCATGAGACCTGCAGTGAAAATTCCAGGGTTGGGGGAGGACACAAACGTTTTCCCCAGTGCTGGGACCAGCTAATTTTGCATTTTTGCCTGGCCACTCATTCAACAGTTGCCAAAAAAGTTTACAGCAATGGCTTGCTAAATTGATTTTATTTATAACGAGCAAAATATATATCCTTCACCATGTATTTTTTTGAAATAGAACTATTACTGTGCGGGCCTTTCAGTTCTTGCTACGCTTTTAGTTGAGGTAGGTCGAAGTCTTAGATTACAAGAGCTACAGTGGAATGATTATTGAATCAACCTACCATGCCTTGACAATACTACGGTAATACTCTACTGTACTAGCTATCAAGCACCTATTCCGACTGAAATACTCCGGAGTAATGTACAAAAACTATTATTGTCATTAATATTATTTGATGACGGACGGCAGCACAAACTTACAAAATTGTTGCACGAGCAAGGTCGCCTCGCTGCTCGGCATGAAAATTGATTCCAACGGGCAGAAAACCCAGCCTCACAGATTTCGGTTTGATGGATGCCTGATTCTTACTTGGAAGTAGACTGGCTTTTATTTTTGGTGATCAGATCTTAACAATTTAAAGTACAGCACGGCCAGCAAAGATTGTCCCCTCACAGATACTCACCGATAGTATACACCCTAAACTGCTACATCACGATGCGCGTATCTACTCTACTACTCGTCAGTCTTCCCTTATCTCAGGCGATGGATATTATCTATGAGCCTGCCACTGGCTATTATCGCTGCCCTGCTACCGGCATGATCTGTAATATTATTGGTTGCGGAAATGGGAGCTGCAGTATCATCAGTAACGGATTTGACATTAGCATTGTGGGTAATCGAACTGTCTACACTAGCACTTCTGACGATGCAGATATTTCGATCACTGGAGGAGAAGGCACGGCCATTGCCTGTGATATTTCTTGTGAATGCCAGTCTATCATTTCTGATAAGGGATGCAATCAACCCATCAGCTCTCGCGCAGACGAAGTTTTTGGGGGCGGGCTAGTAGACTCAACTGGGGGTGAAGTTGCTCAAGCAAATACTGTTGAGGACTCGAGCGCCAAGTGCAGGACTGTCTTGGGAGGCATGGTTTTGGCTGCTTTCGTGTCATTTTTGTTGTAAGAAGCATTTATGTTTTACACGACTGTAATGGAATACTTGAAAAGTAGAACGAGACACGACATTCGTTCTCTAGTCTCTCTGTACTGCAATGTGTGGTGATTCCTCGATTTGAGAGACTATCGGCTTCAGCAGCCTTGTTCTTCATACTTCATACCAATGCTCGAGACAAAAAAAACGCCTTAGAGACTTGGACAGCTGTATTACTGCTTACTGTAATTAAGAAAGCGACTGTAAGATTACCTGTTTCATGGAAAGAATTATTGCATTCTTAGTTTTAAGGAGAGCCAAATAGCATTCAATTGCTAATTTTTATGTGATTGTGAGAGTTTCCGTGACAATATCCTGAATCGGACCGCCCAGCATGATTTGCAGAATGGCTTCTTCGTGCCCAACATTTTTCTCGTAGATTTCTGCGCATTGCGTAAAGCCAGTCGTCTTGAATATGCGTGCCGCTTCCTTCGACGAGCTGTATGGAACAGTGCTATCTTCCATGCCGTGAATTAACGTCATTTTTGGAAAGTATCCGCTCAAGAGATTTCGTTCTTTCGATGACAAGCTCTTGGTCAAGTGAGAAAGTTGCACTGCTGGGGAATATCTCAAAAACTTTTCGCGAGAATTTCCACAAGCAGGTTGCATGGGACTTATTTGCTCCACTCCTCGAGAAGCTTCAAAATCGAAATGGTTGAAAATATTGTAGGGACCCGAAACGCCAACAAACGAATTAATTTTTACTAACGAGTTCTCCCACTGCTGCAAAGCAGTATCATTCCCAGCCCGATGCAATTCCAATTTGTGTCGTAATCGCTCGACCAAGGTGAGCAAGGCAATGTGAGACCCACTCGAATGACCCATCAAGCAGACGTTTCGTTGGCAAATCTCAGGATGTTCTCGTTGCAATACTTTCATTGCCATTTCCAAGTCCTGAATCTGACTGCTGGCGTCTCCCTCAGGATAAATTCTGTACCCCACAACAGCAACCGCCCAATTCATCGGTTCCAATGGCAAGGCCAATAACCTATACATGGATGGACTACCCGATCCCCACGCACCTCCATGGACAAAAACAACCACTCCCTCTGCTGGTCGTTGATCTTCCTGTTGGTGTGGTGGTGGCAGAAATAGCTCCATTATTTGAGAAGGAGAGTGTTGGCCATACCGAAGAGTTTTTCGACTCCAGGCAAGCCGCACACTGTGCCACAAGATATCGGGACGCAGCAATAAGACGGTTTTTATGGTGCTGATCGACATGATGGCCATTAGATGATGAAAGAGCCCCGAATCTCGAATGAAATGATGGATTGCTACATTGGGCGGTGATAAATTGCAGTATCGCTTCACGGACCATTGCAGGAACCATGCACTGATCTTGACCATGACCCATAACGAGAACAACACCGATAGGCAGAAATAAGCTGACGGTATTGCATCTCGGAATTTCACGGCGAGAAAAATAGCAAGTGCAGCCAATAGTATCTGGAAAGCTGCTGTCATGATCCGAGTTTTGTTGCTTTGTTGGTGTGTCTTAATAATTACTAATTCATTTCCTTCATGCTTTTTCCATACAACATATTACATCTTGGCTGCTTGTTGAAAACTGTGTTTCTACCAGTATTCGAGTCAACTCTTGCCACCACGTCGTTCGCACAAAAAGCCGGTGTGCGTGTAAGAGATCTTCGAGTACCATTAGCTACGGCTAGCTAGTAGACTAGAGTAGTAGTCTGTCGCTGCTCTCCAATACTAAGCTTGCTTCTGTAGCATGCTATCTATTTGAGTACTAGTATGAAGTCAGGGACTAATAATAGTAACTACTTGAAGATTGTATGTTCTATTTATGATTTTTTTAATCGGAGTACTTAAATAGTAAATATACAATTATGAATAACAAGGCTTCGACCGAGAGGAGCGTACCTCCACCACTTGCTTTTTAAGCCGGATAAGCCAGAACCGACCAGATTTATGCATCACAGCAGTCCAAGAAAACTCCTTCAGAGGTGGGGCAACAAGCTCCTTCAAGACCAGCACATGCTGAATGAGAGGAACACATATTGGTAGGTTGCTCTTCATTGCAACAATCAAGGTAGACTCCATCCACTGTATTGCAACACTCACCCGTGAGGCCTTGGGCTGCACATGCAGGGAACAAAGAGCAATCTGTGGGTAGACTATTGTCAACTACAGGATCTGTAGGGTCTGTTGGAGGCTTGGGCAGACTGTTGTCTACTTGAGGATTTCTGGGGTCCATTGGATTGTTGTCACAGCAATCCAAGAAAACTCCTTCAGAGGTGGGGCAACAAGCTCCTTCAAGACCACCACATGCCAAATGAGAGGAACACATATTGGTAGGTTGCTCTTCCTTGCAACAATCAAGGTAGACTCCATCCACTGTATTGCAACACTCACCCGTGAGGCCCTGGGCTGCACATGCAGGGAATAAAGAGCAATCTGTGGGTAGACTATTGTCCACTACAGGACCTGTAGGGTCTGTTGGAGGCTTGGGCAGACTGTTGTCTACTTGAGGATTTCTGGGGTCCATTGGATTGGCAGGTTTATTCAAACAGCAATCCAAAAAGACTCCCTCAGTTGTTGGACAACAGGCATCTGCCAATGGAACATCAGCGCAGCGAGGATGGAATCCACACTGGTGCTGACTTTCTGCTAGCTTCTCTGTGTGGTCGCAGCACGCGAGTTCCACGCCGTCAGGAGTGGGACAGCAGTTCTCGGGTTCGCCCAATCCTTCGCAAGCGCTGTGCGCTTCGCAAGAACGGTTGCAGCAATCGAGCATGACTCCATCAGCACTGGGGCAGCAAGCACCTTCTAAACCTAGGGCGGCACACACAGGATTCGACTCGCACTTGGTTCCAAAATCAGCACGCAGCATTCGCTCGAATGCAGATGCTCCACGGATATTCTTCTTGTCAGCCGCAGATGCGCTCGCAAGAACAGCGGCAAATGCGATGGTACGGAACATTTTCATTTTTGAATTACTTGCTGTTTGCTTTTGAAAATATGAATTATGAAGCAATTCTCTCTTGTTTTGTGAGCTTATGCAGTTGTATCCATTTTTGAGTCAAATTTTAGACGTACAATATTCCGATTGTAATTAGTGGGACTCAAGAAAATTCCAAAGCGCAAGTAGAATACCAAATCCTGTACTAAATTTGCGGTGTACACCACGATGATGATAAGAATTTTTCTCGCTCAAAAATTGATTTTTCTATTTGCTGCTCTCCGCAAGATTTAATAATTGTTACCCAAATTTTTGACTAGTAGTATTTCATAATTTAGTAGTACTAGCAAAAACCATTCAGAATCATGATTAACTTGATGTTTAATGCAAGCAGTCTTGGCGACGCCTCTAGAACAAGGCGAGAATAAAGCTTAAGTATAAAAATGTAAACATAAATGGATCGATATTTAAGAACCGATAAAAACACTGAAACTTGCACTGTGTTTAGAAGCAGGCATACAACAGTCCCACAAGTGTATCGCTGAATACGCGATCGCTAACTACTAGCATGCAAACTGCCAAAGTCCACCTGGGAATGTACTATCCTGCGACCAGCAATAACTTTAATGTACTTGAATTCATTGCCAGAGAATTGGACCCGTTTCAGGTCCAATACCATGTGACCCTACCTCAGAGAGGTCAAACGAGGATTATGACACAACATTACCAAGGACGATTCATTTAGTACAGGAACCCATTTTCCGCCATTCTCTACTCCAAGCGCTATTTTTCCGTGGGCAAACTGGAAACTGGATAACACCATGACAAGATGATCTAAGGTGGCATTGTCATGGAGATGCCAATCCCAGACACAGCACTCCTGAAGAGGCGGCCGTCGATTCCGTTGTAGCAATGCGACAAAATCCTGTAGGTCTTGTCGGGACATGCCATAACATTCCAAGTTCGCCATTTCCAGAGCAGGGAATCTTCCAATTTCCTCCAACAGGCAGTCTCGTCTTGTCGGTCGTCGGTCAAGTCGGGGAAACGGTATTTGGACTGTAGGAATTTGGATGTTCGTTTTGGGCTGATGCAAATGAATGGCCAAAAGTAAAGCGGGAATATCTGGTACAACGTCATCCAATTTTAGACAGTTGTAGTCCAAAAACCGTTCGTCTAATTGGGTTGTAGAAATATTCGTCATTGTGATGATGTTCTATCGATTTACTTGTTGAACAACACAGCATGATTCAACGTACGCCTGGAAAAGCAAGAACCTCTTGCTCGACCATCAAGGACTGCATACCTTGACACTGCCTACGTAGATATACCTTCGGTCCAGACTACTTTTTATGATGTCATGAAATACTGCGCAATTTAGGCAGTACGATCACGCGACTAAAAAGAGAAAGTCTGATACAAGAATAGCAAGAAAAAGTTTGATACAAGAAGTAATAGCAAGTGCTCACCACCCTATCACCTGGCACTTCTGTGTTTGGTCGCACACCACTACTAGTAGTACAAGAATAACACTATCCTTATTCAAATCGGACGCACACGAATTTCACGGGACCGCTGTCAACGCCTCGTGATTCAGATTGACGAAGATCGCAAGTGCTCTAGCTACAGTAGACTATTATAAGTAGCTACCCACTAGCTAGCTAGTAGTAGAGCGAGATTCTGAACAAAAGATCACCGAGACGGTTCTCATCGCTCCATATGGACATTCCAAGGAGTGGTTTGGTTTAACCTAATAAGCGAAGCCTGATGAGAGTGTGTATTCTACAAGCACAGCTACAACACAACACGAACTTTTTCTTTGCGAACTCTGCTTCTACCCCAAAACAAAGCCAGTAATTTCCTTTTGGTCGGAAGGCAACAAATTATATTATAACATCTCAAAGAATATCATTCTACCGATCCTCGGCGGAACAATAATAATAAGTTAACAATCCAATAGAATACGAATCTTTTTCAAACCTCACGCCATGTCGAGTCTCTTAAAATTCTCATCTCCCTTTCTTCGCCGCCGTGCGCTGAATTCCCTCGCAACTATGAACTATGAAATAATGATGATGATGAAGGACCCCGTGCCTACTACTAATGCTGCTGTGCGACAGCAGAGTCATCAGTATCATACCACGCCATTTTCCTTTCAGCAAGCGGTCGGAGCTCCTGCTGTTCCTGTAGATCCTGCCCTCATGAAGGCTGCCTTTCGAATCAAATTGGCAGCCGAGCGTGAAAAGTCCCTCGTGGGTGGTGGACAAGTCCGTGTTGACAAGCAACACAGTCGTGGACGCTTGACGGCACGAGAACGTATTGAACTTTTGTTTGATGAAGGAACCTTCCTCGAGATCGATGCCCTCAAGGCTCATCGTTGTACCGAATTTGGGATGGATGACCCCAAAAATCAATTTCCTGGAGATGGTGTGGTGACCGGGTAAGTGTATTCATGCATGATTGTGGATAGAATAAGGAAGAAACAATTTTTGGAGACGTGTTATTAATTTAATCAACATTTCTAACTCATTTCATTTACTCCTGTTTCGATAGACATGGAATGGTCAATGGAAAAGTTGTCTATGCGTTTAGCCAAGACTTTACCGTCATGGGTGGTTCTTTATCGGAAACGCACGCCGAAAAAATTGTCAAAATCATGAATATGGCCATGCGCGTTGGAGCTCCTGTGATTGGATTAAATGATTCGGGTGGTGCTCGTATTCAAGAAGGTGTGGATTCCTTGGGAGGATACGCCGATGTCTTTCAAGCCAACGTTGACGCCTCGGGTGTCATTCCTCAAATCTCGGTCATCATGGGACCGTGTGCTGGTGGAGCTGTTTACAGTCCAGCCATGACGGATTTCATTTTCATGGTCGATCATTCGTCGTACATGTTTGTAACTGGACCTGAAGTCGTCAAAACCGTTACCAATGAGGACGTCACCAAGGAAAATCTTGGAGGAGCTAGTGTTCACACTACCAAGAGTGGGGTCGCACACGACAGCTACCCCAATGATATTGCTGCCCTTCGAGCCATGAGAAGACTCCTTGAGTTTTTGCCAAGCTCCAACAACAAGTCAACCTTGCCTGTTAAGGTCACCGAAGATCCACCAGACCGTTTGACGCCTGCTTTGGAACGGTTGGTGCCTGATGATCCTAACACTCCCTACGAGATGAAGGATGTGATTCGAGAAGTCGTCGACGATGGAGACATCTTTGAAATCATGCCAGACATGGCAAAGAACATTGTCACGGCCTTTGCTCGTATGGAGGGCCACACCGTTGGAGTTATTGCAAACAACCCTATCGCCCTTGCCGGATGTTTGGATATTGGAGCGTCGACCAAGGCTGCTCGATTTGTGCGCTTCTGTGATGCCTTCAACATTCCCCTTATGACGTTTGTGGACGTTCCTGGATTCTTGCCCGGTACAGAACAAGAGTACGGAGGAATTATTCGACATGGAGCCAAGTTGTTGTTTGCCTATTCGGAAGCCAACGTGCCAAAGGTGACCTGCATTACCCGCAAAGCCTACGGTGGTGCTTACGATGTCATGTCCAGCAAACATCTAAGAGGTGATGTGAATTACGCTTGGCCTGGAGCTGAAGTTGCCGTCATGGGTGCCAAAGGAGCAGTGGAAATTCTCTACGGCGGACAGGTACGAAAAAATTGTGTTCCTTTTTTGAAATGTTATTTTGTTTCCTGTTTATAAAAAATACGATGAACTTCTGAGCACATATTTTCCTTTTTTCCCCCAATGCTTTTTTAGGACGTCGAGAAGCACACCGCGGAGTATGCCAATCGATTTGCCAACCCTTTGGTAGGAGCCCAGCGTGGTTTCATTGATGACATTATCGAACCTGAACAGACGCGAAAAGCTCTCTGCGCTGATCTTCGTGTGCTCCGTACCAAAAATCTAGATAATATCCCCCGAAAGCATTCCAACATTCCCTTGTAGATTGCATTCTGTGAGAATGGTCGAGCATGACGTCATTGGCATGGAGGCTACGAGTGGCAATTCGAGAGAGTTCCCAAAGAAAATACATTTCATTTGAGAGTACGTACAAGTAAAAAAACATATTAAGAACATTTTTCAAGAAATATGCAGCAACGTTCCACCTAGATTGCCATAGATAGCAGAAATCTATTTCCTACATGCAAAGAATCAATATTTTTAGGAGCATCGTGAGGAGTCTAGTAGGCTAGTCTGGTCCAACATTATTATTGTAGTTTACAAGGTACTGCGTAGCTACGGAAAGACACCCGTAAAAGAAAAATACTTTCAAAGTTATTCTCCCCGTTTTCTGCTCCCTCTAAAAATACCCCCGTCCGAATTTTCGTCTGACAGGGACGTACGTGTCTCCCAATCGCGAGGCAAGCTCCAAGTGTTGATCGATGCACACTCGCGACTTGACTTATTGAATGAAAAGGATATTAGTAGACTACTTCGTTTAACGTACATGGTACCTCATCTCTTCAATTCCTTTCCCAAACTTGATGTTATCCTATCTTCCTTAACCTCACCGATCTCAAGTTAACTTTTGTTTTCCCAGGAATCATTTCCACCATGTCGAACCAAGCTAACCAAGCTCCTAATTTTCAGCTGCCTGCAGCCGTAAGTGCTTGTGATCTGTGATTGATCCTTGTGTAGGATGTAGGGTTCGGTGATGTCCGCATAACTCATCTTTTCTTGTTTGCCACCGTCCAACTCTGTACAATCTGGTTGATCTTTTTTGTAAAACTTAAATCCAATGGACATTATGAACTATCTTCTTCTTTAGACTGGAAACGCCGCCATTGATTTCAACGTGGATCTTGACGATATCTTCAGCGAATGCTACTACCTCGATCTTCCTCCGGAGCAAAAGTCTATCGCGGCCGCTTCCGCTCAACCAGCCACCGTTTCAAGTGCTCCTCCAGCAAGTTCATCTGCCAAACGTTCGGCTGACGACGCTGGCATCACGAGCGGTTGCAATTCGAAGGAATATAAGCCTTTTTCTGCCGGTAGTGGAACTGAGGAGCTCACGGAAGCTCAAAAGTTGGAGCGTCGCGAGCGAAACCGTGAACATGCCAAGCGAAGTCGTCTTCGTAAGAAGTTTTTGTTGGAAAGCCTTCAGGAACAGATCCATGCTCTACAGGAACAGATAGAAGCTTTCAAGGATGTCGTGAAGGAATATGCTCCCCAACAATCCGAGAATATTATCAACAGAATCTGTGGAGACAAGGACAAGTTTACTCCACTGCCAACTCCCAGTGGATTCGGACCCGTCAAGACTCTTATGGAGCCAGACTTTAGACTGATGTCCGCTTTGAGTGGATCGCAGCAGAACTTTGCTATTTCCGATCCAACACTTCCTGACAACCCCATCGTGTACGTATCCCAGGGTTTTCTGGAGCTCACCGGATACACATTGGACCAAGTCCTTGGGCGCAACTGCAGATTTCTGCAGGGACCTGGTACCGATCAGAATGCCGTGGAAGTCATTCGGAAGGGTGTCAAGGAGGGAGTCGATACGTCTGTTTGTCTTTTGAACTACAAGGCTGACGGTACTCCCTTTTGGAACCAATTTTTTGTGGCAGCGCTACGGGATGCAGAGAACAACGTTGTCAATTTTGTCGGTGTGCAATGTGAAGTTTCCAAGGCTGTGGTGGACAAACACATGGGGGAGAAGAAGTAAACCAGCTACGACTAAAGCTTTCTAAAGTAAATTCGACAAGATGATGACAAACAAAGATATCACGCTTAAGAAAACGCCAACAAACAAGCTGACATTATTTTTTGTGTCGTGTACCCGAGGATGAGAATGTTAGCAACTGTAAATATCCCTCCTAGAAGTTTAGTTAACGATTGCTGCGTAGAGCTTGTTGGACTTTTGTCAATTGTAACTGTATGTAATGAAATCATCTTTTATAGTTGTTTGTGTGTTTATATCGGCGCAATATCAGACTTGGAGAACTCTTGACAGACACGACCAAAAGAGCATGAACTCCAGTGTATAACTATAAAGCAACATTCGTCCTTGGTTTGTCCCAGAGGAGTGATCAACAGTACTGGTGAACCCGAGTTGTTCTCCAGCCAAAAGTTTCGCGAGCAAAGCAACGACTCATGCATCTTCGGAATTCAGGTAGCAGAACGGTTCAGACTCATCATGAAGCTTCTCCCAGTTCAATCTGGTACAAATGTGGCCAGTTCTTTCCGGTCACCCATACATCTCCCTCTGCATTTAAAGCGATACCGTTGAAACTATCCGCTTCGGGTATTCGATCTGTGTACAAGGATCGGAGGTTGTAAATTGTCGTCAGAAATCCCGTACGGGGACATATGCGGACCAACATATCCTGATACCAAACATTGGCCAGTATCGTATTGGATGACTTGTCCCATTCTAGTTCGTTCAAAAATTTGATGGGCTGGGGTGGCATATCCCTGGCAGCCATATCCTCGGTACGGTAGGTTACCCGAAGCTTGGGTTTGCTGGTCTGAAACTGCGCATTCCAAAAATGTAAATATTCCGATCCGTCACTGACAATGTATTCTGTGTCGTGTTCATCAAAGGATGGTGGAACGTGAATGATACCCCATCCTTCACTGGTTGTGAGTTCGTTGTCGTATTTGAATTCTTCCAGAACTTCCATGGTGTCCACATCAAAGATGAACCCAGTTTGTTCTTTGTACGTTATATGAATCAAACGACCAGGACCATTTTCTGCTCCTTTGGAGGGTGGAACGTACGATAAGCCTTCGCCAAAGTACTCATCAGGCAGTTCGTACTGTTGCAGAATTTCTCCGTTCCGTGTCAAGTCGAGAACACGGAGTTCCGACTCTTTGTAGTTGCCCGTAGATTCGTACAGAATGGTAGAGTTATCCGTTCGAAACGTCAATCCCTGAGTAAATGCCCGGGGATCGTGAGGCAATGTTTGTATTATTTTGTAGTCTGTCACAATCTTGGAAATAGGTTCACGAGTAGTAGTAGTAGTAGTAGTAGTAGTAGTAGTAGGCGACGACAGCGGCGGAGGAGTTTCAGCGCTGGAATCTCCGACGAACGGTGACGACATGATTGATGCCACCACAAACACTATCAAACTTCCTGCAACTGTAAGTAACAGTAAATACAGATATGTTTTGTTTTGATTTTTGGCTTTGGCTGAGTGAATCGCATCGTTTAGCAATTGATCGTCCTCTAATTTACTGGATGGTTGTTGCTGTGAGTCAGTAGAAAAAGTGTCATTGGAAAGTCCTGTTTTTTTCTTGTTGCGTTGACGTATGTTTATATTAGCACCTTTCTTGGCCATTTTATTTTTTGTGGAACCCCGCTTTCTTTCTCTCTCTCCTAATAACTGATGAATTTAGAATGCATTAAATTAATTTGATTTTTAGTAAAGCTTTGTAGTGAACTATCGTATTCCAAAATATTGTGAGGACTCGTAGAAAAGTCCTAATAAAATACTGTATACGTTTAATATATTAATGAAGATCTTTTCACAAAGATCTACAGTACCGGTAGTATTTGGGTAGACCTACTAGCCTAGCTACTAGTAGTAGGGTCTACTAGGGAAAGTACTCATGTCAGTTGGCTGTTGATAGAAATGCGAGTCCTGTCTGTAGAATGCTGTAGACTCAAGTACAAGAACTACCAGTAACAGTTACTCCGAGAAGTGATTATTTTGTGACGTCATCCAAAACCAATTTTGGATACCAACAGCTTCATCGGATAAAAAAACGAGAGGTGTTGATTGTTGGTCATCATGCCAAAAGGTACAACAACAGCAACAGTAGTTTGACAACTATTAGTAATTGTCTAATCTTTGAGGCATCTGTCGACGACGGAACAATTCTGCAAGTAGCAGTAGTATTCCTTTGTTGATCATTATTATTTCAACGAAATCAAAAAATCCCTACCATGAAATTTTCTTCGTCAGTGGCTGTCTGTTCGTTGGCATTGGTTGTTGCCATCCTCCTTTGCACATCATTATCATCGGAGGCGCACATCAGCACTCCTGCTACAACAACAAGTCTTCTTTCCCTGCCAGAATATCGTGATGCTGAGCGTGTCTACCAAAGTAACTCACATAGCATTCATCAAAGGAATGTTTTGGCCACCGAATTTCGAGGAGGTGCCATCAAAAAGAAGGCTGCTGCATCTAAAAAGGCCAATAAGAAAAAGACTGCTGTCGTTTTTACCGGACCGAATGTTTTGGAAAAACTTCCCGTGGATGCTCTTACGGGTATTGTATTTATGGGATTACTGGACGCATTATTGAAGAAAGTCTTCCAGTCGGCGAACATTAACTTCCCTAGCATGCTGGGTGGCTGCATGCTGTTGTTTGTAGTCGCTGTCGGGGCCGAGACGGTCCATCCTGGATGGGGAGATGCCATTGAATCTTTCTTGACTCCAGGATCAGCACTTTTGGCCAAATGGTTGCCCGCATTTTTCGTTCCAGGATTGGCCATGCTGCCTTTGGCACCCTCGATGGGTACAGGATTAGATGTACGTAAATGTTTTCATGCTGCTATGCAGACCAATATTGTATCACTCGATGAATGCTATTTACAAAACATCGATTACTTTTCTTACTTGTGATCTCTGGGGGGAAAATGCACTGAATTGTGTTACACAAACAGATTGCCAAAGCCTTAGTCACCGTCGTTGTTGGCCTGGTTTATTCCATGACATCCGTATCATTCACGGTCTTGGCTATGCGCAAGGCACAAGGTGCCAACAATGCTCCACCTGCACCAGCGAAGAAAAAATTAGTCCGATCTACCAAAAAAGCTGTAGCACCGTCTCCGAAACCTTTTAGTAAAGAATGTCTGGAATTTCTTTCCGTTGGCACTGCTGCTTTGCTGGTGGCTTGTGTGGCCGCCTTGCGAATGGACAATCCCGTCGCCACACCACTCCAAACGCTGGCACTGATCTTTGCAACACTGTTCGGTTTTGTCGCAGCAGTGCGAGGACCCGCCAGCTTTAACAAGGTAGTGCATCCCTTGATTACGAGTTCCGCCGTGACCGTTGCCGTGGTGCAGTTGATTGCCAAGGGAACCGGATCCGATTTGAAGAGCGTCCTGAAAAGCTACAAGGTCGGAAGCTTGAACCCCATGAAGATGGGAGCAGGAGATGCCTTGCTTTGGATTTTGGGCCCCTCGGTGGTCTCATTTGCCGTTTCTATGTACTCGCGAAAGACTTTGATTTACGAAAACTTGTTGGTAATCTTGATTGGAGTTGCAGTGGCAAGTGCAGGAGGTCTGTTTGCCACTGCGGCCTTTGTCCGAGCGATCAATGTCGGAAATGCCGTGCCTCGTCTATCTCTCTTACCACGCAACATTACCACAGCTCTCGCAATGGTCATTGCCGATCTTGTGGGCGGAGATATTTCCCAGGCAGCCGTTTGTGTCGTGTTCACCGGAGTCATTGGCGCTAGCTTCGGCAAGTACCTTCTGGCAGCTTTGGGTATTCATGATCCTGTCACTCGAGGTATGGGGATGGGAGGTAGTGCACAGGGATTGGGTGTTTCCGCCATGTCGAACGAACCCGATGCTTTTCCTTTTGCCGCTATTGCCATGGTCTTGACGGCTGTCGCTTCGACCGTCATTGTTAGTATTCCGGGAACTCGAGATGCACTCATCAAACTGGCAACGGGAGACATTACCGCCGCCGCCGCCGCTGCTCCTTGAAGCTACGGAAAATAGTGAAATGGTTTTTTTTGTTTGTTTTTGTTGCCAGCTTTTTTTTCATTATTGCATGGAGTTTGTAAGTGTTAGACAGATTTACTCTTTTGACTGCACCCTCTTAGCGACCTGAAAGTACTGCTAGCCTACTCTCGCGTAGCTAGTACGAGTACAACAGTATTTATTTTGAATACGTACAAGCGAGTAGCTACTAGCTAGTAGCTACTACTTCTCGTAGTAGAGTCGTAGTCTCCTATTCAATACTCTAGTCTACGACTCCTGTACTGGTACCTCGAGGTGAACAGACTGGACCTGTTACGATTCGCCGTCTGGGTGGTTTACACGTATCTATTGTTTAGTCCGGTACTGGTACTCGGCGACTAAAAGGTACTGTACTCTACCAGGTAATTAATTAAGCAAGCAAGCGAATGATGATGAGGTCAGCGATGAGTTGGTACCAGTATCAACAAAACAACAAAACAATTAAAAAAAACTGTCATCGATCTCTCTGCACAAGAAGATAGTTTGAGCTTCGATGATCATGCGACTCATTGCTTTTATGCTTTTTGCATCTGCAATTCGAAAAGGAGCTGCCTTCGTCTCCAAAGTCTCAGGTCCTGTATCATCATTGGCCTCTACTTCGTTGAGTATGTCTACTGTGGCAACAGACGTTCCTACTTGGTCGGAATTACAGTCCAAATCCAAGGCAACAGTGGTAGGTCAAGCGCTCGAGCAAGAATCAGCACTCCGAAAGGGAGGAAAGGGATCAGCCTTTGTTCAAAGCAAATTGCGAAAGTTTCAATCGGATAAGGAGCCAGAGATAACCATTTACAGAGACCATGCAGGCTGGTGCCCGTACTGTCAGAAATTAATGCTCTTGATCGAAGAAAAGGAAATTCCCGTCAAAATTGATTTAGTACCGATGCGATCGTATGGCGATAAGCCTGAAGCTTTTATGCGAAAGGTACCTAACGGTTTGTTACCGGCTATGGAAGTTAAGGGACAAGTCATCACGGAGTCTCAAGTTATCATGGAATTGCTGGATAAGTGGCATACGGCTGACGCCGGATATAAGCCCATGTTACCCAAAGAAGACGACACAGCTGGATGGAAGAGATATGACAAGCTTGCCAGACTCGAAAGAAGTCTCTTCAGTTGGTGGTGCACCCTTTTGTTCCGACCAGAAGGGCCCCGTTTGGGTGGAGGCGGAAATCCTTTAAAAAATCTGCTAGGCGGAGGTGACGGGGGTATGTCAGGATCGATGGAGGGATTTTTGGATTGCATGCGAGAAGTTGATAAGGAGTTAACCTCGACTCCTGGACCTTGGTTCTTTGGAAAATATGATTACCCGACAATGATTGATTTCGTCTATGTCTCGCATGTTGAACGAATGCTTGCCAGCTGCGCGTACTGGAAGGGCCTCAACTTTCGTGACCCAAAATGGAATTTGAAGGGAATCAATGCTTGGCTCGAGGCATTTGAGAAACGGGAAGCATATCTGGCCTTTAAAAGCGATTACTACACACATGTCAAGGACATCCCTCCTCAGTATGGTCCTGGTTACAACGGTGGCTTTGAGGAGGACCGTGTTGCCTTTTCCAAATCTATTGATGGAAAAGATGGATCTTGGAGTCTCCCACTTTCCTTTGACGACCCTTTGCAGCCACTTTACAACGGCCCTCCACTTCCTGTATGTGTCTTGAAGGCTGTTGGAATACCACCAGGCGCTGACGGTTCATACAAATCGTCTGACCCCAAGGTCATGGAAAAGGCTTGTCGCTTAATGGCGGCTTGGAAGGTGGCCGGAAACGGGGAGAATGTAAGTTCGTCGCAAAGAAATGCATCCTTGTGGTTGTGTATTTACTTTTTTCTCTAACTATTTTTTTTTTCATTGTCCTTGGTGTCATAAAATACTACTAGATTTCAACCTTCGCGGCTCGCGGTGGACCCGCAGGAGGAAAGAACCCTAGGAAGCAATTTGGAGCCGAACTCGCCGATCCTTACGCCAGCCCGGATGAAAACATTCGTCCGAAAGTCGATGCTGCCTTGCGCGTAGTTTGTACAGCACTTTTGGACGAAAACGAATCTCTAGAGCCCTACGCAGGTCTTCTTAAGAGCAGTGTTACAGAGGCAGATACAGTAGGGGTGGTCAATAGTCTATGTTATTTGCGAGATCGAGTCGGAACTCCACGTGATCTGCCGTTGGCATCCTCGCGATATTTGCGAGCCTACTTGAACTGGGCCGTGGATGTCCTTTCGAAGTAGGTTGTGAATACTACTCTATTAGCTAAATTATACAACTTTTCAAGTTTATGCATCTCCTGGCAGTTATCGGGTCGTTGTTTTTGCCTGCCTTTGCTTGGTATCACTATCATGCATGGCTTTCGTAGTAGTCCCTGATTAATGGTGCAACCTGTTTTCGGCTGGCCTTGGTATTCTTTTGATCAAATAGTCGGACACTAAGCTGCTCGTTTTCTTCGCAAACTGAATCACTGTCTTGTATCTCCTCGAGCTCCAAAGTCCCGTCTTTGATCAGAAAGGAAACTAGAGATTCCATGTTGTTGCAAATCGATTTTTTCTCGCAAAGGATGAGTTGTCGACAATTCTGGTCGTTTTCGAGAGATTTGTAGAAGAACAAAATGGCCAAGAAGCTAACATGTACCGTATTTGTCATGTACTCCAGAATGCTCGGCACCGAGTCAGGTTTGGCCAAAAAATCCTCCACGGGCAAGAGTACACTCGATGCACCAAAGACGTGAGACATGCTATCCTTGTTCTCAACCACAAAACGCTTGTAATCCAATCGCAGCGCATCCTCCACCGACAGTTCATTCCAAAACTTGGCGTCGAATTTAGCTGCCTGCAGTGCTTCAAACATACGGTCCGTACTAGGTGCTGAATCCGCGGCAGGAGGGTAAGATAGATCGTCTTGCAGCCACCAGTCAGAAACAGCAGTCTTGGATGATATGGTAGACCAATCTGTCTGTTGCAATAGATTTTCAATGGCAGCCTTGTCCCGTGGCGTACCCTTGCCTGCCGCAGGAATCATGTTTACCGAGTCCAGCAAAATAGTACCCAAAAGCAAGCTGGATAATGTTGATGGGTATTGAGAGTCACAAGATAGTTCTTTCAATCGTTCGGCTACCAAGGTACAAGTACTGGCAACAGTTGCCTTGTCATTCTCGAAAGCAATCTGACGAGCATCACCTTGGCATGTATCCAAGTGCCTATGTTCATCCTGGTGATGGTCCAAAATTTCAACAACTTCCCATGCATCACTAGAAAAAGCTTCTTCGGCACGATTGTGATCCACTAGGGTCAATTTTCGTTTGCCAGGACCAGCCTTACTACTAGATACTACGATTGGATCGTCGATGTACCGCAAGGAATCTGCAATTTGTTCCAAGCCAAGTGCTCGAAACATGTATGACACTTCTGGTCGCTGAGTTTCCAAATCTCGTTGAGTGATGGAAACTATAGGGATCAAAGTGGTGCGTGACGTGGACGTATTCTTCGTGACCATGCTTTGGATGAATCCATAGGTAAGAGCACTGATGATGCTGTCCGCGTCGCCTGCAGTATTTCCCACCACCACATGCACATCTGTATTATCGCCTCCTGTGCCAGCGTCCTGTTTTTGTTGTACTAAATATTCTTGGAAAGAAGAAAACGGTACTGCCATTTTAGTCGTCGTAATAGATTTGAATTTGCGATAATGACGATGATGTCTTGTGGTTTGATTTACGAGTACTACGGTGGAAAATGCCGAGGCAAAGATCCGACCACGCGATGTTATTCTCGCAGGTGATATTGTCGTCGTCGACGAGAGAAAGAGAATGATGGCTGGAAAAAGGTTCAAAAAAGTAAAATATTTTGGCACAAACGTCGTTCTGTGCCTTTTGGTGCGGTGTAATAATAAGGACGCTGATCTCATTTACGTCCAAGCAGGTAGTAGAGTGAGAAAACTTCAAAGTCTTTGCTGTTGTTGGAGTTCAAGCTTCAAGCTACTAGCTAGTAGTAGACTAGCCAGCAACGAGGGTAACAGCAACCATATTCGAGTGCTGTGTCCTGTTCATTATTACTACTAGACTATGACGTATGGATTTCTTTCGTGGTGGTCTATTGAAAACAGTACCACTCTAATATTCTTTTTAGTATCTTTCACATCGTCAAACTCGATCCCTAATTTTGCTTATAGCTGATGCTTAAAAAAAATGCCGATTTTTGCATTGCCAATTGCCATATTCATCCGCCTAGTGGAGCCTGAAAATAATAATGATGCAAATGAAAGGCTTCAGCCTAAATCTCTTTCTTTTTCAAATAGTCCTACCGCATCAATATTTGAACACTTGCGATTCCGAATATCCTGCATCTTTCAAAACACCGAGAAGTGGCCCTTGAATCTTTGGGCCTTTGCTTCCGTCTGGCTTGGGTGGAGCTCTTCCAACTTTGCCACCCCAGTGTTCGACAAAGCCATCCTTACCACAAATCAAGACCATCACGCCGTCCAAGGACGGGTCTGGCAAGGCTTTTCGTGCCAAGTCGACTGTCCCCCGACCCAACTGGAACTGTTGACACGATTCGTCATCAACAGTTCCAGTGAGAGAATACGTGACTGATACGTTCGGATGGTCTTTGGCTATTTGATCGAGTTCCTTCTTCATGAGAATATCCTCTTCCTTTCGATTGATGCTCAACACGTGAATATTGCACTCTTCCTTGGCTTGTAATAAGATGACCAAAACTTGATACAGTGGAGCAATACCTGTACCTCCTGCTACCAGTCCAATGTGTTTCCATCGCCCTAGAACGTGCGGACTCGAATGCATTTTTCGTTCCGCTTTAACTTTGGCTTCCAGTGTCTTACCCTCTTTTAAACTGCAGATATAAGCACCAACACCGCCGCCTTTTTGAGGAGGATATGCCTTCACTAACAGCTGAAACCAGTCTGGTTGATTGGGATGAGAAATGGGAGAATATGATTTCGACAAGACGCCTTTTTCCTCCTCGTCATTGTAATACGACACACTGATACAGGTTGGAATATCCTTTTCCCAACCCAACAACTCTCGGTTCTCTGGCAAGCCTACTGTTAGAATGTGCGAATCCGAGCTAACTTGCTCATTTTTCAATACTGGATACAACTGTTTCTTTTCAGGAGGCAGACACTCTTGTTGTTGGGCGGCGGATATGCCAGTAACGGTTCGCATGCTTGTCGTTGTAACGGCAAAAATTCCAAAGATTGTGTTGGACGCAAGACTGTATTTCATTCCTCGTCGTTGCAGGAATATCGAGGATCGGCGGAAGGAGGCAGATAAAGAGGACGGCAACGACATACACTATCTTTCTTCTTCTGTGCTGTTCTTCTGTTCTGATGTTAACACTGACAACTTAATAATGTAGTTTCTAATACGATGCTTTCAGAGATTTTTTACCGCGTGAGGCTGGAAAGGACCGCAGTTTGAGTAGACTAGTTGATAGTAATGCCACAATGTAGCATGTTGTCATCCCATACTCTCGAAAGGTGGTCCAATTTACCAATGCTAAAAAGTAATTCAGTGGTTACGGAAACCTCCTTGCAGCAATTTGGAAAAAAGCGAAACAACCTACTAGGTACAGTACAGTAGTACGTACCGTGCTCACAGGGGCCAGTGCCTTTGGGTACCGGTCCCCTATTGCTTGCTTATCAGGAAGAACAGCTAGTAGAGAGCCATAATTAAAATGCTCCTAATTAGGAGCATTTCAAATGCTCCTAATTTTTTTTCATAATGCTCCTAAAACGCTCCTATTTAAAAGCGTTTAGGGGTTGTGACAAAGAGCAAACGCTCCTAATTGAAAATAAAACGCTTCTGATTAAAAATTAAATGCTCCTAATTATGCTACTTAATATCTAGGAAAACAAGAACAAAACGCTCCTAATTGAAAATGAAATACTCCTAATCAAGAATGAAATGCTCCTAAAATCTCCTAATTGAAATTTCAAAATGCTCCTAATTGAAAATCTTGAGTATCCTGGAAAATAGTACATTTGTTCATACTACTGTCTCTTCCAGTACTACTGTTACCTGGTACAAAGAAAGCTAGAGTAGCTACAGTAGTAGTAGTAGCTACTGGTACTAGAATAGACTAATTAACTGGACCTCCTCGCTTTCTTCAAAGTGCTGTTACGGGATTATACAATGGTGGATTCAAGGTTCTACTAATAAGTACTAGGAAATCCTTGTTCCCTACCGTACGAAAAGATTAGCAAAGGCTTTTTCCTCATTATTATTAGTGCTTTATGATTGAATAGCTGGTACTGGTACCTGGTACCAGGTACATTACCTGGTAGCAATGTACTGGTTTCAAAAGAAACAAACGCGTTTCTGGTTGGATCCTTCACTATCATTTTCAACCTTTACTACTGACTAGTCTACTGTACTTAATACTGCGAGTACCTGGAACCATAAATCATTAAAACAACATATTGGTAGTAGTAATATATTTTGATGAATCTTTGCGAATCAACATAAGTCAGTCGTGCCTTGCTGAATCTGCTGAACCTTCGAACACGATACCAATCCAGAAATCCCAGCACACCAACAAGCTAGTATCACGAATTGTTTCGCAAATGTAGCGAGTGGTTTTGACTTCCACAAAACGCTACGGCGCACGAAAATCCCAGAAAGACATATTATATACAGTAACAATAATTATTGTTCGCAATTTCGAAAATCCAGAATATGGCTACCTTTCTTTCTACATTTGAGGCATCTGTTAGGAGTGTTGGGACAGCAGTGACCTTGGCAGCAGTGGGCGTTTATCTGCACCGGAGACAGTTTGTATCGTCGGAGGGGAAAAGGACCCTAGCCAAGATTAGTCAGCAAGTTACCTTTCCTCTTTTTTTGTTCACCAAAATTATCTACTGCAATCAGGTACGTGGGTGCGTGTGTCGTGTGTGTGTGTGTGTGTGTGTGTGTGTGTACTTCTGAGAAATAAGTAAATTTACATCTGACAGTGTTTCACTCAACAGGCCGATTTTTAATTTTTTTAATACTATTTATGTTATTGCAGAACTGGTCGTCCGAGCCGTGTCCGGATGTTACCAAAAGTCTCCGAGATGTGTGGGTCCTTTTATTTTGGCCAATTGTGGTTGTAGGGATAGGATTTCTCGTTGGATACGGAGCTGCTGTTGTATCCAAGTGTCCCCGATCACAATTTCGATCCGTCTTGGCGGCTTGCGGATTTGGCAATTCCACTGGATTACCTATTACTCTGCTGACAGTGGTTCACGCCAATTTTCCAGAAACCAGTGATTTGGGGCATATTGATCCAACGCTTTTTTTGTCCGTCTATTTGCTATTATATCCTGTTTTGCAGTGGGGCATTGGGGGGTATTTATTAGCACCAGAAGAATTTGACCCTGAGAACGAGAAGGTAGAAATCGATAGACAATCGGACTCACAGGATAAAATTGCATCAGATCAAAGTGAAAATGGCGGGCACAGTGTGACTGCCACGACTAGGCGCAGTTATGCCAATAATGTACTCAACAATAAAGAAAGGGAACTATGGTACAGTCTACGACGGAGTGGCATGAGTTCTACAGATGCAAGTTTGTACATATCTGACGCGGATCTTGTTGGAATGGCAACAAAATATGCAACACAAAATGGAGAAGTATCAGGCACAGAGAGTAGTCCATCTGACAGCGTGCTACAATATTCGACACCTCTTTCTCCTATTGCGGATCATGATCGAAAGTTACTGGAGACAGAGCTGAACGAAAATACAGTACTTCTATGTAATGAACCCAATGTTTTACTGAGTCGCCGAGATTCTTCATATTCAGCAGCAGCAGCAGCAGCAGCAGCAGCAGCAACAGAATATGAAGATGAAAGCTTTTGCGAAACATTTCACAAAGTCATGGCAAGATGCTTTCAACCTCCAGCCATCGGAGCATTGGCGGGAATTTGCGTGGCCGCCACACCCCTGCGAGGGTACTTCGTCGACTTGATTGACCGTGAAAGCCACGCACCCTTACAATTTTTCTTTGATGGCTTGTGCGCAGTTGGTGTGGCTGCTGTACCCATCAATATGATGATTTTAGGGTGCAATCTATCCGCAAGCTATAATTCACAAAAGAATGCTGCCGGTACCGAAATAGCTACAGAAGGAGCAAGAACGCCATCGAACCTGCTGTCTCGAGAGACAATGATTGCCATTGTGATTGGAAAAATGCTGGTTATGCCTCTGATCGGTGTTGCATTAGCGTTGTTTCTAGACCGATTTGTATTGGACATTCCTGAGGGTAGGATGATAGTTTTTGCATTTTGAACTCTATGCTTATATTTTTTTTCAAAGAATACTCACACCTCGCTTTTTTCATATTCATTCAGAAATTGATGGGGCTTTCTACCTCGTGCTCATGATTGTTTTTATCACTCCCACTGCGAACAACGTAATGGTTATGGTTGAGCTTAGTGGTAGTGATACGAAGGAGGGAATTGCCCAAGTCATTGCTCTCCAATACGCCGTTGCTCCAATTATGTTGAGCTTGACCATGTCTCTTGTGGTTGGAGTTGCCGATTCTTGGAGATAAATAAGAGTATATGTGGGGGATGGGGCAGCCTTGGCATCGCTAGTTGAGAGACTGTTCCAGCAGGTTTCCTCGTCTACTAGCTACTACTAGTAGGATTTGAGGGCAAACCTGTCACTACTCGCTACTCTAGCTATTAGTAGACTACTGAATTCATTTTTGGAATATTTGTCTACCAACTACTCTACTACTAGCTAGACTAGAGACTCCACTATGGTACTAGTAGCTACTCGAGTAATAATAGCTACTACTCGTATTACTAGCTACTACTACTACTACTACTACTACTACTACTACTAATACTACTACTACTACTACTACTAGCTAGCTAGAGTCGAGTAGAGTACTCGTAAAATACTACGTCATGATCTTGGTTGCAATCGTGCCAAGGTTAGGGTTAAATGGGTGCTTGATTTTTTAACAAGCGTCCATAAATATCATTCATTGGTGCTACTAGCTAGAGACTTCGTTGACGCATAGATCAAGAGCAATCATTACAACATGTCTCAATTCATCTAGTTGCATCCCAGGAGCTTCCCCTTGCGATAGGCAAGTCTTCAACTTGTGTCTCTCTCGTTTGAGATAGCGAGGCTGTTGTCCCAATGTTGCAAGTCCGGGAATCTGGATACTGTTACAGGATTTCGTGTTACCATTCGACATGACTACCGTGGTTTTGCACTTTTTTTAAATGAGTATTTTTCTACTTCAGTATTTGACGAGCATTCTTCTTTCATAGATGCACGCGTATATAGGCTCGCGTAAACGCTCGATTAAGCCGATTCGATTTGGTCGAGAGAGAGAGTCGTTTACTGGACTGCTGTCATAGTCTATGCGAATGAGCATGGTGGTGTCATTAGCGAGACCGGCCTTGTCGATGCTTGTTGTCGCGCACGTATATTGGGGAGTCTATGAAACAGATGTTTACAGACTGCGCCTTTGGTGCTGCCTCATATCTCATATCTCATATCCATGGAGGCAACGAGTTAACGTTTTTCATTCGATCGGGAGGAAGTGCATACAACTGTGGACCTACCTGCCTTCATTAATCTTCCTCTCGTGTACATCGGATGTAGCAATTTTGTGGAACACACGCGTAGAGTACTCTGCAGTACAGTACGTAGCTCAAAGCAATCAATAATTGGTGGTACTTCCGTACTTTAGTAAGAAAGAATAGCCAAGCATCCCAGCTCTCTTTGAGAATGAATTTTCAAATTGTGGACTTTGTTTTCTGAGAGGGGCTCCCCTCGCGTGACTGCTTCCACCGGTCGAATATCGATGAACCTTCTTGTAACGCAACAACAATGCAATGATACGATGCACGATGCAACCATTAATAACAAAGTTAAGATAGACCCCTCGATCTTTCACTCACCTACAGTAGCAAGCCAGATATCCTATTTTTTGTTAACATAACACCTTTGCTGTAATGCCACGACCTGACTATTCAGCCGATCCAGGTGCGGACGGCTTATTAGTGTCCGCCTCTGCCTCTGGTGGTGGCGGCGGCGGCGACGGCAGACGCATCATTCAGAGCCGCGCAAGTACCACGAGCAGTAGTCCCTACCATCCTTACAACCACATCAGTGATGAGAAAAAGGATGCCGGACGCGATCGGGTGGCTGTTGAAGCCGACTTAGCTCACTGGGAAGAACGATTGGCAAACGAATGCGATGCAGACTTGTTTGAAGATCCTCGCCGCTTTCAAACGCTCCAACGTGTTATTGACGTTTTGGGGTTGCAGTTGATCGATGATGCAGCTTCGACTCATTCCGGTCTGACCAATGCGGGAAGTGTTCTCGGTAACAATCCTGCCTATCGTGAATTGAAGAGACAACAAAAGGTAGTGGAAGAAGCCATCGAGCACATGGCCATGATGTACTGCTCAGAATTGAACGGATCTGTCATTCGAGTGGGACAGGTGGCTCGGCGATTCAATGAAGCGGTGACGACTGTGAGGAGTTTACGAAAACAAGTAAAAGAAATTCAAGACACGATCGGCGCCACAGCGGGTCATCCGAACGAAATGGTTCGGGCAAGTGCCAAATCTCCTGCCGCCAGGGAGGCAGCTGCCAATGCCATGTCCCTACGGGAATTGTGGCTCAAAAAATTGGAATGTGAATCGGTTCTAAGTTTGCTCAATAAATTGGATGTCATTCGAGCGGCTCCTAGTCGATTTGATTATTTGATCCAACCTCCGTGTCGGATTGGAGCTGCTGTCCTGTTGTTGAGTCAAGCCTTGGCGACCATGTTTAGCGATGATGTTGCTCAGGTATGTTTTTGAAACTTTGAACAAGCAGTGCTTCGAAACGTGATTTAACTCTTATGCGTGCTCGATGTCTCACATGGTTCCTTCCTTCGCACTTCGCACCATACAACACCACGCCGCGTCACATCGCGTCACGTCACTTCAGGTTCAAGCATTGCATAAAATAATGGAACAGCTTATGATTCGAAAACAGCGAGCGGAGGAATTGATATGGGATATTCTTCAAAATGTTCTCTATTTGAGAACTGCCAATGGATCAGAAAAACAATTAGAAGATGTTCCATCCCACGAAAAGAATTCCAAGCGACTTGACAATGCCTTTCGGGCCATTTCCATGAACCACGGAGTTCAGAACCCATTTTACAGTCCTCGTATTCGCCTATCGCCCAATGTGGTGGATGGTGGGGACGACGGCAGCGTTGACAGTCAAGATTCGGGAGCATCCTTATTTTCAGTGGAGGATATTGTGGACGACGGGTCGATTGTGCCGTCGACGGTTGCTGGGTCTAGCAGTGTCCAAGGCTCTCTATCTACTCGGAGGATGACAGGAGTCCCAAATGCCACTCTGATGGATGGAGTTACGCGTCAACGCATGATGATTCCCATTCCCGTCATTGAAGCTGAATTAGACCTTGAAGCGGATGAACGACGATGTTTAGAACAGAGTGCTGCCTTGTATGGAATTGGGCTCAGTAGAAACCGCACGGCATCTGCGAATTCCCGCCATATTCAATTGCCCAGTTATGCTGATCCTGTCTTGTCCTTGAGGATTTTGGTGGAATGCCTGGCCAATCTGCGTCGATTGGACGATGTCGAAAGAATTTTGAATGAAAATATCGAGTTCGAAATCAAAGGAATTACGCAGAGAGAACAAGCGCGAACCTTTGCTCGATTAGAACGAAGACGAGCGGGTCCTGTTATTCGGACAACGAGGCACACGAAGACAGACCTGAAGGAATTTCGTCGTCACTTCACTGGTTTGCTAAGTGCCTTTGGGTGTGTCATGCTGCGCCTTTCTCACTTGGCGCAAATTCTGCGTTTTCGAATCGTAAGTTGTTAGCTTATATGGAATGCGATTAGGCTGGATAAATGGCCGTTCTCCTCTATTTTATTGTCTGACACGAAAATTCTATTACCTCTTCAAACTGGCAGGGCGCCGACGCTCAGCAGATGCAATCCATGAGCAATATAACCTCGACAATGCACTCTGTTTTGACAGCCGCTCACGATCTCATCCAAAAAGAGGTGAAGGATTTTTTGCTAGCTTGCATTGACGAAAAAGCGCACAATCAAATGGATGGAATGGACCGTGTGCGCGAACAAGGAAAAGAACGAGATCGAGGCCTATTTTCGCTGGGAATCCTCGACCAGGAAGACGACGATAATACAGGCAAAAGCACGCTTCACGCAACTCGTAAAAATGTGATGGAAATGTCGGCTACTCGATTTGTCGCTACCGTTCTTTTTCCTCACACTAAAACATCACCACAGGTGCACCACGCCCTCACCTTCCGTAGAAGCTTGGATAGATGGACTTGCGAAATAAATGCAATGAAGAAGGAGCTAGCAGCGATATCCGGCCAGGATACATCTTTACCTTCTTACAATGCCCCGCCTGGTGAAGAGCCTGCAATTGTCTTTTTGGACAAGATCATCCAGAACAATCTACTTCCAGTTTTGCAACAAGAAGCGGTGGATGGTACTGTGGTTGCTTTAGAAATGAACGATGCATTCGACCCACTCTTGGATAGGACTGTCTTTTCACGTCCAAGTTCCAACGCTCCAATGGATGTTGAAATGTGCAAAGCTTGCTCTGTTTTATACAGCAGCACAGGTTCCCTCTTCATCTCTATTCACCGTTTACCAGACGGTGGTGATATGTACTTACCGATGGTATCGGTGCTGGAGCATGTTGTCCTCACCTTTCTTTCGAGAGTCAAGGCTCAAGTTGCCAGTATATGCGATGGTAAGACAGCTCAGCGACTTTTACTGGACAAAGGCAAGGGAGGCGGTGCATCGTTCAGCTCTATTCTAGAGCGCCGCGGCACCTTTACTAAGCTTATGCGAGCTTACGATGTGGGCGGAAATAATCCTGCAGAGACAGCCACCTCATCTGCAACAGACAACAAAAGCTCCTTGTCTCCGTTGTCGCCACCAGCAAATGATACGGAAGCGCATTACAACAATGAATCGACAGCGAATACAAGCACTGACGAAATCGAAAATCCTGAAGCTACTGTGGAAAGGGAGGAGGCAATCTTTGGAGCCGAACTCGTTTATTTGCGACCTTTTTTTGATTTCTTACTGGACAGCCATAGAACGGGCATTGTCATGTGCTCCGACGAAGAGCTCACCAAGGCAGCTTGCTTGGCTCACAGTCTCTTGAAGGTTTCCAGTCTGCTTGAAAGTCGCTTGCAAGTGAGGGGAAATGGTTACACGAAGACTTTGTCATCTACTCGTGCATTACGCGAGGCCATCAAGACACTTAAGTTGAATGGTATCAAAATGTCAAAATTTTGTCGCATTGACATGCTCCTGCAAACGTAAGTTTTTCAATAGTGTTTGGAGGGTGATTATTTTTTGGCGTTCTTGATTGTCTTGTCTCACGTAACCATCGTGCATATAGTATCACAAAATTGTCCAAAATTTGCAAAAGTTCTACGCTGATTGCACGAGACGCCGTCCGCATTCCTTCAAGTGTCAACGAACTCGGAGAATACATGACTGGATCGAGCGACTATTTGCGAGAGGCAGCAGGAAATGCCGTGACCGCTTACACCTTTTCTTGTCTAGAGCAGTATATTCCTCTCTGCTTGATGGAGACTGTCCGTGTCATTGGAAGTGGCGAAGGCATAATCTTGAAGTCTCCTTTGACCATGAACGGAATCGAGGCTCTTGATCGCAGCGGCTCTGTGCTCTATCGTGATTTGAAAGGTGCAACAAGTTTTGACAATAGCTTCTGGGACGTTGAGCTCGCTGCTGTGTCCTTTGAGCGTTCGGCTAGTCTGATTGCCATGATGGAGCTGGAAATGGAAGAGTTGTGCGCATTTTACGCGTCATCACCGGACGAATTTACGGAAGAAGACTTTGAATTGATGTTTTCAATGGACGGACCAAGGAGAAGAGGCGATCTGAACCGGTATCGCGTACTCAAGCAAGAACTTGGACGCTAGATTGATTTTTGAATCCAGTGGATCTTTCTTCATTTCTGTAAACGTGTCGACCTTTCGCTAGCAAATAGTAAGTTAGAGCACTTGAGGTTACATCAATTGTATTTTGATAGGGGTTGGAACCACATTTGGTCAGGGTGAGCATTTCAAGGATTTGAATTCGGCCAGCCCAAGTGAATCCTGGAATTGATATTTAGGGATTCTTGCTGTTCACTTGTGCTTTTTACTACTAGACCTACTACTAGTAGAGTTTCTAGTTTCATAATGACAACATCATGATAGGCTGGACTTTTGAGTCTCAGCACATCAACAAGCAAAGCTTGGCTTGTTGATGTGATCGTCCATAGTCCAACAAAATTCAGAGATTCGGACAAAAATGTTCAGATTCATCGAAATCAAATAATACTACTAGTAGTAGACCTAGTCTACTCATCAATAATTAATTGCTTTGATTCCAACCCCACTTATTAGTATGCTCAAGTCTCAGGGAAGTGAGTCCCGGTTATCTACGTATGACTCAAGGCCAATCCTCTATGGTAACACAACGATGACTGTGACTTTGTGATGACCAGAAACATCGATTGTCGGTGGAAGAATGAGCATCAGGCACAAAGAGTAATTAACTCTACTTCCATGGCAGTCTCTCAAGTTTCTAGTAGTAAAAAACAACGCAAATAACACAGCAGTAGTCTAGTAGCTAGTCTGGTGAAATTAAAAATTGAAACTACACAAAGGAAACGTCCCGCCCAGCAGTGACAATCGAAGTACTTGGTAGAGCTAGGACAGGACTGATTTTGATATCCACTTTCGGGTTATAATTTAGAAGAGCATACCGGTACCGATTTGCAAGTTTCAATACGGAACTACAATTATTATTTTTATTAAAGTAATAAGTATTTAGACCAAGATGTATGATTCTGACTCTGATGACTCGCAGAAGGGGTTCAAACAGGGAGTGGGCAAGCTCGCCAAGGGCGCTTCGGGGGGCGTAAAAAAGATGGCCCGTGGGACCAGACGAATGTCCATGGCAGGCACAAACCTGGTCAAGAATATGCCCGGCAATGTCACGAGTGTAGCCAAGAATATGCCCGGTAACGTCATTAAGGTTGGTACCGGTACCGTGCACGTTGCCGCAGGAACGGTGAAAGGAACCGTGGGTGCGGTAGGGCACGTAGCCAGGGGAGCTGAACACATTGTCACCGGTAAAAAACCTAAGAAGAAGAAGAAGAAAAAGAAGGATAAGGAAAAGGACAAGGTGGATAGAGGGCGATCGAAAAGTCCGCGTGCGCGTGAACCTGCGCCAACCAACGCTAAAACTGACAAAAGCTCTAAACCTCCGGTTACCAAGAGTCTCGTGTCCATGTTTAGGCCCAAGAACTGGAGATCTGCGAGTCCCGCCGTCGGAAGAGGGAAGAAAAAATCCACAGACGAGCCTCCACAGAACATCACCACTGCTTTACCGCCCCATGCACAGTCGCTTCAGCAACCGCCACCATACGGTGCTAATGGCTTTGACCAAAGTGTATTAAGCAATGGAGGAGGATATGTTGGCGCCCCTGCTGGGTACAATGGATCTGGTGGATTTGGAGGTGGACCTCCACCTCCACCAGTGGGTGGCTTTAATCATGATAATGGCATGCAAATGCAAATGCATCCCCAAAGGGTTGCTCAGGAATCTCACCCAGGTGGACTTGGAGCTTCCTTGCGAAGCATGTCCTCGGCGCAACGGAATCAGAGGCAACGGCATCAAGAGAAAATCGAAAAAGAAAACAATGTCCCCGTCTTCACAAATTTGATGCAGTCGAAACACTTTGCAGGATTGTGCGACAAAGCCTTTCAAATGGTGGATTCGAACGGCGATGAGGCCATTGACGAGTCTGAGCTTTATGCTGGCCTTTTGCTGATTCACTTGAAACTTGGATGCTTTTTGGGTCCTGCCGCTTGTAGGGTGAGTTAGTGATGTTTGTGAAAATTGCAACACCTTTTCCCCCATTTTTAATAAAAGCAAATGTCTCTCACTGCTGTTGTGCGTTCCAAACCCTTTTTTTGCGATTTTTCTTCAATTATCAGCCCATGAGTCGAGAACGCTGCGCGACAATGTTTCATAAATTTGATTCGACAGGAAGTGGCGCATTGGATCAGACGGAGTTTCGACGCGTAATAACTGTTCTATTTGCGAATGTTTTGGCACGGGTTTGCATCCAATTCGCCTTGACTCTGTTTTGTATTCCGTACATCGCCATGGGCATTAAGACTTTTCTTACAGTCGATATGGACGGTTTCTGGGAGTACTGGACAAAGCCAAAAGCTCTTCGACAAATGGGAGAGGAATTGACATTGGATTATTACGTGGATTGGAATGAAACAGATTACCCCAGTCCAAGAAGAACATTTTTCAGTAACATTATGCGGTCGCTGAATTTTGGTTCTGAAGAGTTCTGGGAGAGGTTTCCGTTGACATTTTTGACAATCATTTTAGGACTTGTGATTGTCCCTCTCATTATGTACGCCGTTGACGACGTGTTTCACTTGGTCGCGGATAAGAAGGCAAAGAAGGTCACCGGAAGCCGCAAAAGTACGAGGTCAAGCGTGCGGTGAGTACGGAAATGCTTGGAATAAAAGTTAGAAGAAAAAAAAACCATGCAAGGGCTAGCTGCGGAAGCACCAGAGGACACCCAAGGTGTACAAGTAGTCAGAAAGCTGTGACATTGCCTCTACCAGGTACAGTGCCAACAAATTGAATCAATGAAATCGGCCCAATCGTAGCAGCAAACGTCACAACAATAGATTTTATAGGATATGCGTTTTTGTGGGCAGTTTGACTTCCGATCATCTACCCTTTTACAACTTATGTATGTACTCTAAGTGATTAGCTCTCCAGTAGCTAGCTAGTTGTACTCGTAATAGAGCCGAGTACAGTACCAGCAAAGGCTGCAATCGAAATAAAAAAAGTTCCTTGTGTCCTCCCGGTCTAAAATTCTTGCTCGGGTTTCTTCGGGTGATCTGTTCGTCGTGCCTTTCTGGACCAACGAAAACAACAACATCATTATTTATTTTTATAATAGTAATAGTACATTCAATATATTATAGACTCTACAACAGAGTTTTCAGCGCCCGGCCATCAACCCAATACCCAATCAATTCATCTATTTAATCAAACATGCCGCTCCCTCGCAAATGGAACAAGAAGAAGAAACCTCCGGCGGGCTTTGACTACGTGGAACCAGTGCTGGAAGCCTTGGAGAACGAATTGAGAGACAAAGTAAAAGAAACCAATTTGAACAAGCGAAAGACAGAGTCCATGTGGCCTGTTCACCAGATCAATTGGCAAAAGTCCCGCTACATCTATGACCTTTACTACACACACAAACGAATCTCTCGGAAAGTTTACGATTACTGTATTGATCAGAACTTGATCGATGCAGCGTTGATCGCGAAATGGAAAAAACCAGGATACGAACGTCTATGCTCGACGTATGTGATCAATCCATCCAACTACAAGTTCGGTACCACAAGTATCTGCCGAGTTCCTCTCTGGGACCGGTCGGAAGATCAAAAATTGGCTCAGGATCCAACGGTACGTTCATGGTAAAGACTGTTTGTTTTTGTTGGTTGGGTCGAAAAAAGAAATGATTCTGATCAAACACTAGAATTTGATGCAGTATCCTTGCTCTGACACTTCATTTTTCTATTATTTTGAAATCTACGGTATCACCTAAAACGAATTATCACTTAATATTTACTTCACAGACTGGTTGTATGGGCTGTGCTTCTGGAAAAGGAGCTGGTCCACGAAATATTTTTGGTAACAAGTACGGACAAAATCTAGCCGCTGTACAGATTGCCCGAGAACGACGCATGGAGGCTAAACGACTTCGTGAGGAACAACAAGCTCGCGAGGAAGAGGAGCGCGAAAATGAACACCAACAACAACACCAACAACTAGCTGCAGATGGTGGTGATAGCGATGGAGGCGAAGAGACTGACGATGATACTACGGATGAAGAAGATGAAGACTGGGGACCATCTCCTGCAGCTGGTATTTGGGCTGGAAGTCAAAAATTGCAAGCCGAAACGGAAAAGATTGCCGAAGGAGAAGACGCTAATGATGCCACTGTTAATGACGGCAACGACGAGAAAGAACCCGCAGCCAAAAGGGCCAAGACATAAAACACATAAACATTTTTTTGAGTTGTCGTATCGTTACTACAAAAAAAAAAACATTTCAATTACGTGGACTCTTTTCCAAAAGCGCATGTCAATGAATTTCTGCGGCATGCGTCCATAGTAGCAAAGGCGTACTAAGTATAGCGTAGCAGCAGATTGGGTACACTTATATCGCACTGAAAGAATATTTTGCATGCCATAAACTCTCCTTTCACTTCTTCGTCTCAAGTTGATGGTTTGCATTGTCCTTTAAGGCGCTGCTTCTTGCTGTTCTGCAGAGACTTGTTAGAAAAGGTTGGTGTCTCCCAATGTAAATCCACTGTAGTTACTCCTCCTTTTTCGCTTTCTTGTTTTTGGCTCCCAAGTTCTGGAGCATTTTTCCTTCCGCAGCTTTTTGGTAAAAGCTGTCAATGGCAGCAAAGACAACTGGAAAGGCAGCAAAGAAAAATATTTTACTAACAATGGCTGCAACACACACAAAGATAGCATGAATAGTAGGTGGAGAGTGTGAGTGCAACCTTGATTATTGTACAGCAGGTATGCTACAGCAAAAATGAAAATTTACGAAGGAAGGAAGCTGCACTTACTCTCGGCCAAATCGTCCCAATCAATCATATCATCAAGCCAGGGGATTTTTGCCACGGGATCTTGTACTCCATGATACAAGGCCTTGAACCAATCTTTATCGCCAACCGTATGAACAACACCCATGACAATTGCATATGCCACACCGGGTGCAATGAACAGGAGCAGGGCCAAGTACAATAATACACGCGACGCAATTTGGCCACAACAAATTATCATGATTTTTGTAAATTCCTCTTCGTCGATGGTTCCCGAATTGTTGTCATCGCTGGCATCAAATAATTTATTCACCGTTTCTCGGGAGGCTGGGAAGCATGCAGCTGCGCCCGCATATTCTGTTTTTAAAAAGAAAAGAGAGAGGGGAAATGACAAGCAAAATAGTATCATCAAGTTGACAGGAAGGAGTGTGACAGCAATTTAGTAAAAATCATTGCACACAAAACCCAATATCAAAACGTACTGGCAAGCATGAGATGAACATAAAGGACTCCCGTGTACAATTCATCCTTCTGAATCTCTCCCGTGCTATCTTTGTCACAGACTTTGAACGCATAGCTGCACAGTTTTTTGAAAGGCTTGGATCTTGTTATAAAATTTCCTGGATCTTCAATGTCTTTATCGGTGGCGATCACACCAGCATATTTTGGTTGAACAGCCATGTTTAGGGTATGAGCATAAAGGATTGGTGAATTAGTATAGAGGCACCCGAACAATCATTTGGTTACAACCAAAACAAAGAATTTGTTGCCATAACTTAGAACTTAGAGCGTAGAGTAGACTAGTTGTATGTATTTCTTGCGATGAGTTTCAGTTAAGTTTATTGCATTATTATTGAAAAGGGATGAAGACAGAATCTTTCAAGATGGTCGCATATTTGCTCTTGCACGTTGATTTGGATGCCCAGGCAGCTGCACTTGCGCGATGACGCATGATGACAGCTTTGAAAAACAACAACTTCCAGGTGGAAATAATATCACTATTAATTCCATGCGAGATGCCGAAAGCCGAAAGGACAAGACAAAGCAAGCAACCGCCAAGGGAGTAGCAACGCAGCAACAGCAGCATAAACCAACTCTTTCGGGGACAACAAAGCCTACTAGTAGTCTAGTACAAGACTGAACCTTGCCAACCGCCAAGAAAACTATTATTTTTCAACGAGATGAAAATCCAATTTTTGTACGGCGCACTGTTCCTTCTGTGTACCACTGGGTCGCTTGTATCGGCACAAAATTATCAAGATTACGGTGATCAAGGTGACTATTATGGTCAGGAAGAAGATAACCTTTATACCGACTATGCTCAGCACCAACAAATGAAAGCCCAAGGTGGGGGAGGAGGGTAAGTTGTCGCGACACTTTCGCCTTCGTAGAGCTGCGCCACGCCACACAATGCGTCCACTTATAAACATTCGTACATTCTCGTCTTCTCCCGTGAAATAATCATAACAAATAATAATGTCTACCCTGTTCGCACCTCCTACGCTGCAGTATGATAAAATCGTTGGCATTTGGCACGGTCGGCTGGTTTCTGGGTGCCAAATATCATTCCAGACGAGCAGTGAAGAAAGCCTCAGCCAAATCTACCAAAGATTTGAAAGACTTGTACACACGGTACATTCAAGATGTCTCGGCACTGCAATCACACAATGCGGAACTGGAAGCCTTCATCAAACAATCTGCAAAGCAACAGTTGGCGGAAGAGTTTTTGCAGGCCGATCTGGACAACAATCGACAAGTCAGCCGGGCGGAGTTTGAACGACACAAGAAACAGTACTTGGCCAAGCATCCCGAAATGCACCCTTCTCAATTCCCCGCGTTTGAAGACTTTGATCCTGATGGCAATGGAATGATTACCATTGCAGAACATGAACAGTATTACGAAGACAGAGGAATGATCTAGCTACTTTATGTCCTACTTTTTAGAGTAACGAGGCCAATAAACACACTCATATCAGACTTCTAAAAAACAAATTTACACGAAGGAACTTAAAAGGGGCAGTCCTGCCCTTGTGTATGGATGAATATAGGTTAATGAAAAACAATTCTCGCTGTCACTTTCCACAATGAAAGGACAGAATGGACTCTGTATGGCAAACGACTTGCCTGTTGCTTTGTTGGTTGTGTACCGACGTTTGCGGACACCGCTTCAGAAGTGTTCTTGCACGGACCATTTTTTTCGCAGCAAATGCCGTTCCGTTTTTGCATAATGTTGAGTCGTTGAAGAAAGCTATTATGTAGCCACTGACATAGATATCGTTCACAAAGGTCGAAAATGGAATTTGCTGTACCAACTCTACAATGAATGTACGAGCAATACCAACCTCTCGCTGGCAGTCACAATACTCTTCAAACGCTACGACATATTATCCTATCACGGGAAATTACAATTCAATCTGTGCACCAGCGAACGGTTCTGTGTTTTTATTACCATCATAGTACCAGGAAAGTCGTCGTTTGCCTCGCGACTCGTATTAGGTCGAAATGATGCATGGATCGACGTACCACATCCAAAGCTATCGCCGCGAATTGATTCACATTAAACTGACCCATTTATATATTGTTAAAGAGAGTCTAGGAAATACCTTGCACGTCCATTGTCTTGAATGCTTCTTTCGCTGATAGCGCTTCTAGCAGTATCCATTTTTCGTGGACTCTGCCTGAAAATTGTTTTTCCTCTCGGGGACCATCATTCAAGAGAGTTTTTTTTCTTAATTAACCGCCAAATTTGCATGCAAAATGCTATTTAGCAAGTAAACAGCAGTGCCAGCAGTGAAACAGAATTCACTAAATAATACGATTAAGTGTTACTACACGTGCTACAACTGATTTGTTTGATAAAAATAAAATAGGAGCAATGCAAAGGAGTGATTTAAGGGAATATAAAGGTGACTTGACACGTTCGTGCGCAAACTAGAAAGTTGTCTGCCAATCACCTTCAAGTACATGATAATGATAATGCAAAGTACGCCTCATCCAGAATATTGCCAAAAGCTCGTTCTGTCAATCGGTTTATGCTGAGTAAAATGTTTAACTCCATCCATCGAACTTTTTGGGATCGGCCCAATTGGGATGCAGCTGTCCCTTATCCTTCTTGACAATCACATCGTAGTAATCCTGGGCAACATTTTTGCAGTTTTCGTAGTGGTTGACGCCCTCCTTGCGGTAGCACTCGATCACTCTTCGACGCAATAGCTTTACAATTTCCACAGCCACCTGACGTTCCCTTGCACGCTGTTCTGTAGCTTGAATGTATTTTAGTGGATCCAAAGCACGTCCTCGCTATGAGTTTTCAGTAAGGTATATTGTATTAGTATTTTTACAACATGATGGAAGCGCGAGATACCATAAGCAGAGCATTATTTCAACAGAAACAAAAAAAGTGGGCGTGTTTGTCGATCCGAACGATCCCCCAAGATGTCCAACAGCGTCATCTAACCACCAGTAGTATCTTCTTACCTCAACTCCAAGTTCCTCGTGAGGGTACGGCTTCAGCTTGCCATCAAAGCTTTTAGGGTCATCATACATTCCCGTCATCTTGCCTACTAAAGAGAATTCTTGATGTACTATCTTAAAAACTGGCTGTGAGGGTGGTTTGTTGGGTTGACCAGGTTGTTATCGTGGTTATTCGCTGTTGTTGTAATCTTTGTCGTCGTAGTATTCGAACGTCTAACTGCTGAAAAGGAAGAAAGGACAGACGCATGGATTCAAATTTAGGGCTGGGGATGGAATCAAAATCTAGGTAGTGTGCTAAATAAAAAATTAAAAACTAAAATTAAACTAAAAAATAATACAGCAATATCTTACAAAAGCAGCAGAGTATCAAGTAGTATCAAATAATATCAACAGCTACCAATTCAGTCATCGTAGAAGGCCAAAGTGGCCGTCGCATCCGATAGTTCAGCCAATGAAATATAAAATCTTACCGTCATAAGGTACATCTGTTACAAATTGGATTATAATGCTGCAAAAATATTCAATACCATGATCTATTTCACTCCAACAACTATACGGGCTTTTCTTCCATTGTCGAAGGTCAATACATGCCAACGGATAGCTACGAAACGGCGACATTTTTTGTCTTCCTCTCTGACGTTTTCCAAGCCCACCATAGTTCTTTTCTTGGCAAGTCTCTTTCCTGAGCCGAATGCGTCAGCAGCAGGTGTTCGTACACAATTCTTGGTCCAACAACTCGCCGAGGCGCCAGGAGTAGAATGCGTTCATTATGGAACGAGTGCTAATAAACCAAAACAGCACGATGTTGTGTGCCACAACTTTACGATAACAGCCATAAACAATAGCAAACAAATGTTAGAGGAATTGGGGGTAAAATTTCACTATATTCCTGCCAATGATTCGAATCGGATGGATGACTTTCTTACAGACAGTGGAGCGAAAGATCCTGGAAAGCAGACTTTGGTCATTATTGATCGATTTTTCATGGAAGAGGCTTACTCGTTTCACATTCACAATACATGCCCAAACGCCGCTATTGTTTTGGATATGCAAGATATGCATTCTCTTCGGTGGCATCGACATGCTCTTGTAAAACAAAGGGACAGCTATCACGATGTAGAATGTACGACACAAGATCAGTATGATCCGATGACAAATTTACCAATAGGAGCAGAAAGCTATCCACTAGCACATGATACAAAGTTACAACGAGAACTAGCAAGTATCCATCGCTCGGACCTGACACTCGTTTGCTCTCCCGCTGAAATGGAAGCGCTTCATTCCATTTATCATATACCCAAAAACAAATTGTCACTTGCGTCCTTCTTTCTGGAAGATATAGAGTCATTGGTATCCCATACCATTCCGTTTGAGGAACGCAAAGACTTTGTTTTTATTGGAGGTTTTCGGCATGATCCGAATGTCGATGCCGTTTGGCAAATGCGGAGGCTATGGCCGCAAATAAAAGCAAAGTTGAGATCGAACGAACGTTCCAAGACCAATTTTCATGTATACGGGCCATTCTGTCCCCGTCCTTTGCTGGAAGCCTGCCATAATCCATCGGAAGGTTTTGTCATTCACGGTTTGACCAAGAAATCTGTGAAAGAGATCCTAGCTGACAAACGGGTGTTGCTGTCCCCGCTGCGATTTGGGGCCGGTATCAAGGGGAAGATCGTTGATGCTTGGACATTTGGCACGCCTGTCGTTACCTCTCCTGTAGGAAGTGAAGGCATGCTGGATAGTGATGATTGGGGAGGATCCGTGGCGACGAATTCTGAAGAATTTGTTGACGCTGCCGTCTCATTGTACCAGGATGAATCCAAGTGGGCACAAGCCCACAATAGAGGGCATCGACTTCTCTCAATCTTGTACGGGATGGATCATTGGAAGAGAACGTTAGCTGATCTCGTCCACTTGTGTGATAACTTAGATGAAAGGCGACGGAAAGACTTTACCAGGAGCGTTCTCTGGCAACAGACAACAAAAAGTACTGAATACTTTTCGAGGTGGATTGAAGCGAAATCAGTCAAGCCATAGCATATGATTGATCAGTCCAAAGGGAGGCGTAAACGGAAGCATCAAACGTAGTGGGGAGGTTTTGGATTCAATCAAATCAGATGGCGCGTATGCACTTCCTTTTCAAAGACAGAATGTACACACCTCTCCATCCGGCTCTTGACGCAGAATTCCCCCGTGAGAGATAAATAAACAATGACCACGTCATGAGAGTCAGTGTCAATTCCAAAGTTTGAAGTCAATGCCACCCATTATGCCACCCATTATTTATATGTTGTTGTTGTTGTTGCTGCTGCTGCTGCTGAACCAAATAATAGACACGCGACACAGGTATTCCCACAGGACATTGATACAGATACAATGAAAAGTGCTGTCAAGCACCAGTGAGAACACAATGTAAGGCAAAAGTACAAACCAATGCTTAATTAATTATGATACTACTCTTAGAAGCGCATTTTGTTAACATTTAACAATTGGACGCAACGTCAAGATACACTTTGTCCATTTATTCCGAGATACTATTAGCCGATAAACCGTTATCGAGATCGTGTCAGGTCCCTCTTTTTACTGTTTCAAGTAAAAGCGAGGTTTCGAAACAACGTTCGAAAACATGTTTGCCAAATTATACACAAGTTGTCCTAGAGAATTCACAATGAGAGTGACAAGTATCCACAAAAGGACAGCAATCACTTGAACAGCATTTAGCTTTTTCTTGTCATTTTGCGCAACTTTCAGTGCTTCAGCATATTCTAGCAGCATAGCATCGCTTGCTTCCGACCACGTCATGAGCATGGATCGCGCCTTGTCCTTGTTTTTGTCGCTGAGTGGACCAAGCTGTACTTGAGAATCGATGGCTCCCACCATGGACAGTGTGTCATTGGGCTCCCACCAAGCACTTTTGTCTAGAAGCTTTTCGTAGGCCTCCACAAATTGTGGCACGCGTGGAAGCGTCACCCTGGCACCAGTTGCCAGGGCTTCTTGGACGACCTGTCCATACGTTTCCGTTTGCGACGGACAGACAAAGCAGTCAGCTGCGCCATAGACAGAGTACAGCGCCTCGTTTCGTTGGTATCCGAGAAATTCCACGGGCAGTTTGTGAGCGCTGACATACTCTTCCGCCTGCGATCGAAAGGGACCATCTCCAACAATCCATAAGGCACAAGATTGCGAAAGGATCGGTAAGGCTTCCAGTAACTGAAGAATGCCTTTTTCTGGTGCGAGACGACCAACGCACAAGAGGAGATGCTTTTTTCCCGTTTTCTTCAAGAAATCTTCCTTTTTTGTCAACCAGTTTTGTCCGTGAGAACCACGGACCGCAGCGGGACAAAAATCGGAAGAAATACCAGTGTGGCAAATTCCACGTCGTTTCATCGGCCAGAGCTTTAGCAACCTTGGTTCCGTGGAATGAGTGGGGGCCAAAACTCGATCGGAAATCAGAGGCAAAACGCGACTGAGACACTGAAACATGAGAATTTTTTGAAAATCTCGGATCACAGGAGGGGAATAAACATCAATGTAGTCAGCGGCATTCAGGTGATAGGAAATAACGAGAGCTGGGTACTTTTTCTGGCGGGAGCTATAGTCCAAGGCACGAAGGATTTCCGTCGCGGCAAGGATCCAGGCACCAGAAAAATTCAATGGAAGGACCGCATGGATAACGTCATATTTACATACGTCAGATAATACGAGGTTCAGAAAGTACATGGGCCGGATCATCATCATGGCCGCGTTGGAGTTCCAAGGATGAGGCAACGTCCAAGTTTTGCCGGTGCAATAGGGATGCAACACGTCGACATTATGACCATTTTGCAAGTAGGCTTTCTCGTATTCGCCAACTCGACGAGCCACGCCATTCAGCTGAGGTGATACATTCTCTGAACACAAAAGAATTCGAAGTTTGCCAGATTTCATGGTCGTATATTATTTATAAGGTAGCTAGCTGTTCGCGTGGTATGTATTGAGTAGACTAGTCTAGTGCAGCAAAAGAGCAGGGAGAGGCGAGCAAACAAGTTGTGATTTATCAAAAAGATTGCGTTGGCTTGAATTAAAATGACGGATTAGGATATTGGATGTAAAATTGGACAGAAGATTCCTTTCCTTAGTTAATTTAGCTTGGAAAACAATTCCCAAAGATTCGCCTATTCGTGACCAGACTGAACGAGACAACTTTTGGGGGGATATCAGCATTGGATCTTCTTGAAATAATAATGATTTATTTGATTGCCAACCAAGGAGAGATAATACGATACATACTTTGCTAGTACTACGGAGTGTGATAGTAGTATGTTGTGTGGCACAGAAAAATAAAATAATCATAAACTCCAAATATAGTACCAATATCTTTTTCTTTTGATCTTCGTTGAATCATGGGTCTCATGCTAAAGCTGGTACTTGCGTACATGGGTATATCCCTGGTGTTAAAGAAAGCGTACGAACATTTTGTTTTTTTCCTTCTCGGAAACTGGAAGTATCGCCTTTTAAATGCACTGGCTGACTTTGTGTACTACGGAAAAAACATTGGTGTTTCTGCAAGCCTATCATTGGACAATCCAGCACAATCCGTGCTGGAACAGAGATTGCGAGGACATGCCTACCTGAAGTCGAAACTAGAAAAATTAAATTCTAAGGATAAAAATACTGCTGATGATGTTTGTGTTGATATTGATGCTGCCGAAACACCACCATCCTGCCACCGTCAGCTCGCGGAAAAAATGGTCGATTGTCGCTTTGCCATGAGAAAGCTATTAATGCCTCTGTTGCAAGAGCTGGAATTTACGCCCATCAATTTTGTTTCCGAGGTGAAGATCCAAAAGGATCAGATGCTTCAGGTATCAACACCCAACACAGAAAACATGCTTTATGTTGGTAATGATGCTGTCTACACTCTGGGTGTTTCCTCCTTCTATGCGCCCGTACAAGAGGAAATTAACCGTCGCATGTCATTGACGGAAGACGGTGATAATTTGGTAGATAAAACAAGCACGCTGCGATTCGCCCCTTGCGCGCTTAATCCGGGATTGGAGAAGAACATGAATCTCATACTGGGACTAACAGGAATGGATCAGGTACGTTTCCTCGAATGCATAAATAGTAATTCACATTATTTGCTATTCCGCTGATTGCGCTAAACATCGTTACAAAATTGCAGATACGATATTCACTCAGCGGATCCGAAGCTGTTGATGCAGCAATCAAAGACATTCGCGCATCATTCCAGGGAGGCAAACAATGGATCGTGCGTTTCAAGTCTGCCTACCACGGACACACTTCGGGTGTTGACTATCTGAATAGCCAAAATATGATTTATCTAAAGGAATGCGACGCCTCCAGTCTCCAATTTGTCCGGAAATATCACCACAAAATTGCCGCAGTCATTGTCAATCCCATGCAGCACTTTACAGGCACCAACAAGATATCGCCACCGGGTGAGAAGCTGACTGTCACAAGTCGCATTCGGTCCGCCGTAGACAAAGATGAGTACGCCAAATGGCTCCATGATATCTCCGAGACTTGTCAATACTGCACCAAATACCTCACCAAAATGGCATTTGTGGTGGATGACATTTACTTTGCGTTCCGAACGCCCGAGTTGTTTTCGTTTCGGTACTTTTCACACCCCAAAACCGGGCGACCCTTGGAGCCAGACGTGATCATCCTTGGCAAGGGTATTGCAGCAGGATATCCCTTGTCTGTTGTCGTTGGCAAGAAAGGATTTCTTAATTCGTATGACAAGAAATTTCTCATGAAGGTGAACAAGACTGTTGGAACGCTCGCGGCTTGGCACGGCGGCATTGTTGCATCCAATGTTTTCCTGGAGGCACTCACCGGTGCTGCTTCCAGCAAAGTCAAGTTACAAGAACCGGCCATCAAACAACTTGAATCCATGGCTGAGAAATTTAATGCATGGGTGTTGCGAGTGAACGGCGAGTTCCAGAAGAAAAAACTTCCGCTGCGCCTGCGAAATTTTGCAAATGTCTTTACCTTTGATTTCCTATCGACGAGCCTATACAATAGTCGCTATGTTCAGTATCTGGTGGCAGAAGGCGTGTTTCTTGGAAATTACTCTACTGGTAAATTCAATCTAAACGCAGCCATACCCGAAGCATCCTTAGATGACTTGCTCAACCGCTTCGTTTCTGCCGCCGTGCGAATGAGAGATGACGGCTATTTTGAGCCGAACCGTGCCAAGCCCATGCTCGCCGCTAATCTGATGCTGCGCTTTTTTGGAAATTTCTTGAAATACTGGTACGACAAAATGATGTATGACAAGTACATTGACATCGCAGTTAGTCATAACCATCCCGTCAACAAGTTCACACATTTTTGGAGCTCCGTGGCGACACTTGCGTTCGCGTACCCTCTCATGTTGGCAAATGAACCATTGAAAGCTAGCATTGCTCATTTTTTTATACAAGCCTTTCGTCAGATTGGGCATTTTTTCTATGAGCATCAAGACACCGACATCGAGAGGCTCAAATTTGGACACACAGACAAGTCAAAGAAAGAAGCAGTTGCACTCGTTGCAGTCGCCGCGGCTGCTTACTTCTCGCAGAGTCTGTGGCTCCCCTACGCTAGTCGCTTTGTGGACATTGAGAGTGTAGAAAAGGGGGAGATTTTGGCGGCTCTTTTTAGCATGACACTGGTCCCTCATTACATTGAAATTACACACAAATACGTAAGTGATATTCTGAAAAATAGCAGACGAATCGGTGCAGACGTGTTTTTAAAATTGCATTGCTCACCTCATTTTCACTCCTGTCGTCCATGTAGGGTTTCCTTCGCGGATTAGAATGGGGTATCAAGATCTTGACAGACCCCGTGACTGACGTGTTTGATTTTTATTCTTCCTTTCTCATAAGCCCCAATTGTTTTTTCGACGTGAAAGATCAGCGAGCTGAATACAAGCTCGACCTTGAGACCAAGAAAATTTCTGTTGTGGGCGGCAAACAAAATGGTATTGACAAGGCAAAGGCTCAGTGAAGATTTAAATAAGGATAAAAATCCATTGAAATTCAAGAAATACTCATCAGAATTTGCACACCATGAAATTACGAAAGCTTTGCATCGTATGATTTGGTGCTACGCAAATCCTAAAACATGGTTGGATAAAAATTGCTGAGACAGTTGTGCACATGCGACGCTACGTCTTTTACTAAAGAAATATTTACAATAGCTTTGTTTGCGCACACTTGCATCTTTGGTCTAGCTTTCGTTGTTCGATTGTCAGATTTTGAAAGAAGCAATCTTGGTGAAACCAAGCAACGCGACCCCTGACGTGTGCTTGAATGCTTGAATTCATAGCATGTTTGCCAAGGATTCTCCTACGAGTACCTCTACAGATTGATATTGTACATAGGCTTGCTCGACCTTTGGCAGCAGTTCCAATGGCCGTGTACTGAACATGGCAACAGCGCTCCCACCCGCCCGGAAGGTGCTCAATTCCTGTCCCTTCTTGATATCTTTACCGAGCATGTTGCGGTCGTAGACAATAGTATCGACGCCAATTCCTCCTACAATCACAAGCGCTACACGATTCATTACTTTCGTTGCTGTTTTTGATTCAAGAACAATCACGAGGCGCCTGTTGTCGTTCAGAATATTAAATTTCCCCCCAAAGAATTTAACAGACGCTGACCGCTTCTGTGTATCCTCCATTTGACAATGAATGCATGTTCCCTCGATTGGAGCATGAACGCGATGGTAGTCTGAAGGAGACAAATAACCTAAAAAGACAGTATTCTTTTTGTAGAGGGGCAAATCTTCCGATGGCAGCCCTACCTTGGATAGTTCGTAGTGGCATCCCTTGATGAGAATGTTTTGAAGTTCTACGTTGTCTGCGTACCGAGTGAGAGTGCAGCAGGCCGGTGATACAACCTGTGCATCTTCTCCCAGTTGAGGAAAATGGTTCTCCGCATACGTCCTAGCAAAAAAGTCATTCAAACAGGTGTAGCTTTGTTTGTCTTTTTCCCAAATCCACGGATTTTGTTGTATACCAAGTCTTTCACAGAATTCTGTGATCTGTACATCTGCTTGTTGCTTCGATTGAAAAGGTTTGTCCCAAGAATTTTGCAAACTTGTAAAGAGTCGAATTATTCCGTCGATGAAAACATTCTTTGTTCCAAACAAAGCCATGTCGAATAATAGCGTAGCAAAGACGCCTTCAATAAGCGTCATTCGTCGTTTCGTTCTCTCCGAAGATGTGTGCAACACATATACCTGCCTTTCATCTGTGTTGTCTCGGATCCGATTGGCTATTCGATTTGGTAAGACAAATAAAAGACATTTGGCCACGAAATCTCCAATCAGAAAAGATAACATGGATAATGTTGTTTCGTGGGAGTGCTGCAATAGAACGTTGGCTGGGTGGTGTACTTTTCGTGTACTCTCGAGTTAATAGCTCCCTACTAACGTAAGAATACTGCTGGAATGGTGGAGTTGTAGAGTACTTTCTGGTACTGCTGCTTTGTTTCAATAGCACTCTACTACAGTACTACGATAATATGGTCTTTCAAAGGACCATAAAGGAGACCACGTAGAATCACTACTAAGTTCTACAGGGAGCAAATTAAGCCCAGGTGGACTGTGGGACTCAGGAGTTAGGTCATACTCTATTAGGTCGTGTGCCTATGCTTGCTTTGTATCCACACACTAGTCTAGTCGTAATATTATCTAATATTCATGTAGTCTCCACACTAGCTTTTTACGGGAGCACATCCCAACGACGCAAAACTGCTAAGTCCAGTGCACAAAAATCACAAGGGAGCTTTTAGGCTGCTTTTAACTAGTGTATCCCTCGTGAATTTAGTGCACAGGATCATAATATTTTATAATGTTTGCCGTATGCATTGAATCCTCGTCCTATGCACTAAAATCACAGGGCTCTTCTAAGCTTGCTTTTAACTAGTGGAGCCCTGCAAATTGAGTGCACACTGCATGCTATTCATATTCAAGAACTGCTTCGTCTCGTCCTCCTCATCATGGTATTGTGCACTAAAATCGCAAGGCAATTTTAAGCCTGCTTTTAACTAGAGGACCCCCTGGGAATTTAGTGCACACTGCACGATATTCATATTTGTCTCGTCATATGTTGGTGCTGTGCACTATAATTGCAGGGCTCTTTTAAGCTTGCTTTTAACTAGTGGAGCCCTGCAAATTTAGTGCACACTGCATGATATTCATATTCAAGAACTGCTTCGTCGTCTCGTCCTCATCATAGTATCGTGCACTAAAATCGCAAGGCAATTTTAAGCCTGCTTTTAACTAGAGGACCCCCTGGGAATTTAGTGCACACTGCACGATATTCTTCATATTTGTCTCGTCATACTTTGTTGGTGCTGTGCACTAAAATTGCAGGGCTCTTTTAAGCTTGCTTTTAACTAGTGGAGCCCTGCAAATTTATTGCACAACAAGACACTGCGCACAATATTCATATTCAAATTTGTCTCGTCCTTGTGTAGTTGTGGCTGTGCACTAAAATCGCAAGGCAATTTTAAGCCTAGGTTTAACTAGTGGACCCCCTGGGAATTTAGTGCACACCATACACACATGTTGGTATTCAATTCCCCCTCCTGTGCACTAAAATCGCAAAGCTATTTTTTGCTTGATTTTAACTAGTGCAGCCTCTGGAATTTAGTGCACAGTGGGATTCGGTCCCTTTTTAGCAGGTCAATTAAGGTTCAACGGTCTCTTTTTCAGTGTTTTTGAGGGACTCATTAGGGGATCCAACGGTCCTCCTAATACTAATACTACTCCAACTCATGAATTTTGTACTGAGGATACCCCTTTGATTTCGAGGGGTTTATGGTAACCCTGTGGGATTGTGTACTAGGGGTACGTACCTTATACTCCCGGGAAAGAGACTTGGGTCCCTTTTTCTATATAATACTAGAGTAGCAGCTAGAGGAGTAGGTACTAGCTAGAGACTACTCGGAGTAATAAGTACTTGCTACTGTAGTACTAGTACTAGTAGTACAGTAGACTACTAGTACTAGTAGTAGTAGCTACTACCGTAGTCTACTACCTCCTCCTTACCTGGTACCAGGTACCGTAGTCTACTAAGAGCATCCACTAACTTGACAGAATAGGGATTAGATTAACTTTAGCCTCCACATTTGGTCAAAATCAGTCACTAACCAAGACTAAACCACCTCTTTGATCAAATTTTGTGATT